>WFLX010302085.1_pt1 | contig 12607 bp, 9 predicted proteins | sample 4967041 | NCBI WGS metagenome assembly WFLX01 (sample SAMN12857096, study PRJNA449069) | gut metagenome | isolation source: stool from male and female vole | host: Microtus ochrogaster | place: USA:Florida | collected 2017 | reverse complement strand
CGGTATTTGGTATAACCTAGCCAAAGGGCCTTGTGACATCGGAGGCGGCTGTACTTCCAGTAGCCACACCACTCCATCTCACTGCCCGGCCGTACAAACAACTACATCACCATCAGCTCGAACTCGCGCAACCTGAAGATAAACTGACGGGCTACTATCTCATTACGGAAAGCCTTGCCGATCTGGGCTATACCGAATGGAATGCGCATTCGGCCGGTCTTCTGCACGTTGAGGTAGTTGACAAAGATACCCTGGGCGGTCTCCGGACGCAGATACACTGTCATTGCTCCATCGGCAGTGGAGCCCATCTCGGTCTTGAACATAAGATTGAACTGACGTACCTCTGTCCAGTTTTTCGTGCCGGAGATGGGGCATACGATACCCTCGTCGAGGATAATCTGACGCAGCTCCTCAAGGTTGTTGTCATTCATGGCATCAGAGAAACGCTGATGCAGGGCCTCGCGCTTATTCTTATGCTCGGTCACTCTCGGATTGGTCTGACGGAAGAGGGCTTCGTCAAATGACTCTCCGAAGCGTTTGCGTGCCTTGGCTACTTCCTTTTCAATTTTATCATCGATTTTGGCAATCTGCTCTTCGATGAGTACGTCTGCACGATAGCGTTTTTTTGAGTCGCGGTTGTCAATCAACGGGTCGTTGAATGCATCGACATGACCTGAAGCCTTCCAGATAGTCGGATGCATGAAGATGGCGGAGTCAATACCCACGATATTCTCGTGGAGCAGGGTCATGGCCTCCCACCAGTAGCGTTTGATGTTGTTTTTGAGTTCCACTCCGTTCTGTCCGTAATCATAGACAGCCGACAAACCGTCGTAAATTTCACTTGAGGGAAAGACAAAACCGTATTCTTTGGCATGAGAAACGATTTTTTTGAAAACATCTTCTTGTTGAGCCATGAGATATGTCTGTTATTTATGGGTTTGTAGATGAAGATGCGCGTCAGCATTAAGATGCGCGCTTTAAGTTGCAAAGGTAGTAAAAAACGGTGAGAATATCAGTGAATAAAGTAAAATTAACTTTTAAAGACGTGGATATTTATCTATCGTATTGAAAAATATATATCTATCATATTGAAACAACTTGGTGAAGGCATCAGACGGGAAATCCTTTCTTACCGGTTGATGTCTGATTGGTGTGAGCACACATTTATTGGTCATCGCCAGCCACTTTGTCATTGATTTCAATTGTAGAGCTATAGATGCCATTGTCAAGATTCTGCAGGAAGGAAAAGCGATCGCGCTGCGGATTGTCAATAAGGGCGAGAACCTGATACGTACCGTCGGCAAAATCATGTTCATCGTATCCGCGTGCCGCTACAGTGTAGCTCACCGAGGCGGGTCCGCTGAACATAAACTTCACGTCATAATCAGAATTGTTGTAAATGCAGACACGCGATCCCTCACCGCCATTATCCGCGATCCGCGATATGCTCTCTACATTCACCTGACCCTGATTGCGGTAGTCCTTTACTTCAAGGTCGATGAGGCGGGCGTTGGCCATGGCAGCATGGGCTCCGCCCGGATACATGTCAAGATAGCGTGTATATCCATCACGGGTATCCTGCTCTGTGGCTGAAGTCCAGGCCGTAGGCTCCGAGCCCCAGTTGACCGTCTCTATCGAGTCAATGCGCTCTGATGAGTCGTAGTATAAGTCACTTGGAGCCAGAGCCTGATAAGAGAGCCATGTGTCGAGATCATTTGCGGCAAGGGATATGCGGTAAAGTGAGTCAGTGCGCAGTCTTACTCTTTCTTCCAGTATCCCGCGGGTAGACACAGGCAGTTCGTCAGCTTTGGCGAGATTGGCCATTCGGGCTAAAGGTGGCACCTGTGAGGGCTTTGACATCCGTGCCGGATCGAAAAACACACTGTCCATTATGGCCAGATATCCCGACAGGGCTTCATCGGCATAATACGTGTTGTGAGGATCGCACAGATAGGATACGAGTGCATCTTCATCGCTGTGAGCCAGAATGTAGTCGAGCTCGGCACGCTGAGCGCGCCGGTCGGTGGTGAATATAATCACTGAGCCGGCAATAAGAAACAATATCGCGGCTATGGCGGATGCTTGTCGCTGACCAGGCAGGATAGTACGGTCAGCCCCATACGATTGAATGAACATCAGACCGGCCCCCGCACCTGCCAGCAGCAGTGACAGACCGGTGGTGATACCTGTGCTCAATCCGGTAATCACGCAGACTGCGACAAGCAGCATGACAGCAAACAATATGCCCGACAATTGCATCGCTATCCTGACCAACTCGAGTCTGCGCTTGTGGCTTGCCTCAAGATGTCTGATCGATCTATTCGCTTCGTCAGTATGTCTGCCCCGGGGGTGGCGTCGCAGGTACTGCGAGAAGTCATCGGCTGAGACACATGCACTGAAAAAGGCATCATCGCCCACAGTGGGCCGGTATTCGATGTCTGAGTCACAGTCGGCCACACTGTAACCACGCATCATGTTGATGATAAGGCTACGCTGAGGAGTGAGACGGGTTTCAGCAAATGACCCGGACACAGGCAGTCGCGAGATATATGTCAGTGCCTTGCGGGCATCTTTCAGGTCATGACGCTTGTCGGAGGACTGACGGTTGAGTGCCGAGATGATAATATTGAGCATCTCGGCTGCTACCACAGTCGCCATTTCTTTCATGCGGTCGCTGTCAGCTCCGTATATGCCGGCCAGGTTGCCGAGGGATGTCTCGGTATCCTTGGCCAGATATATGGCATCGTTGATTACGGACAATCCGGCAGCTCGCTTTCTTCTGGCAGCTGATATAGCTCCGGATATTATATCGATATAGGTTTCGCCCACTTATATTGGAGAAATAGAATGTTACGCAATAAAAAGTTGCGCAAAGTTACGAAATTTTGTATTTTTTGCCGTTGCTATACTTACTAATTTGTATATTTGCATAAAATTTAGAGTTCTTAACAACAATTTATGAAGATAAAGATTTCAACACTCTTATTACTCGCCGCTACCTTGACGGCATCCGCTCAGACTGACGGGCAGAAAGAGCGTGTCAGGGAGGTGATCGCGGGTTACATGCCACAGCCCAAGGGATTCGCCATTCCTACAGTGGACAGTATCGGAGTGGACAATAAAAAAAAGGTGGTGACCGTAAAATGCGGTGAAACAATCACATATATTCCCCTTACGTCAGATGCCTTGGCTCAGCTGAAATCCGGTATTCTCGAAGCACTTGGCGAGTATGGCAATTACAAGGTGAAGATTATCTCAAGCGATGGCCGGGATCTTGACAAGCTGGTGTATCTCGCACCCAAAAAGGTAGTACGCCCTAAGGAAAAAGGAAAATTCGTGACCCATGTCGACGGAGTGAAGGCACCACTCGGACTGCAGAACAATCATATAGCGCTATGGCAGAGCCACGGCAGATATTTCAATCAGAAGACTAANCAGTGGAGCTGGCAGCGTNCGCGACTCTATGAGANATGTGAAGACCTCTTTACACAGAGTTTCGTAATTCCATTCCTCATGCCTATGCTTGAAAATGCCGGTGCATATGTCATGAGTCCGCGTGAGAGAGACATAAATACGCGGGAATACATCATAGATAATGATGATAAAACATCGGAGTATGAGGAATCCGTAGCATGGAGTGATACCGGTAAACCGGGATTCGGATGGGATGGCTCGGTCCTGGAAGGCACAGAAAATCCGTTTACCGCAGGCTCTGCAAGAATGATGGCGGCAGCCGGTAAGAAGAATCCCGTGGCTGTGGCATCATGGAATGATGAAATTGAAAAGCCCGGTATGTATGCGGTATATGTCTCCTATCAGTCATTGCCCAACAGCGCTACGGATGCTGAATACACCATCAATGCTGCCAACGGTCCTCATAAAGTGAAGGTAAACCAGCGTATGGGAGGCGGCACATGNGTCTNCNTCGGCNACTNTNCCTTCAATNNANGCCTGAGCGATACNCCATTGGTGACCCTAAGCAATATNTCGGCNNATAAAGGGGNGGNGATTACTGCTGATGCCGTGAAGATAGGCGGAGGTATGGGCAATGTGGCTCGTAAGCCTCTCGCCCCGGCCGACACTCTGACTGAATATGAGGCTACCGTGAGCGGATATCCCCGATTCACCGAGGGTAGCCGCTACTGGCTGCAGTGGGCCGGGGCTCCTGACAGTGTGTACTCCCAGACATATGGTACCGATGATTACACCGATGATTACACAAGCCGTGGCCGCTGGGTCAACTGGCTTGCCGGAGGCTCGTCAGTGCTGCCTGACCGTGAAGGTCTCGGAGTGCCGGTCGACCTGTCGTTTGCATTTCATTCGGATGCAGGCATTACACCTGACTCTACAGTAATAGGTACGCTCGGTATATACTATACCAATAACAGGGAATCGTATGAAAACGGCACGTCACGTCTGGCCGCCCGTGACCTGACGGATGCGGTGATGACCAACATCGTAGACGATGTGAAGAGCACATTCTATCCCGACTGGGTGCGACGTGGTATGTGGGACAGAAACTATGCCGAGGCTCGGGTCGCCGAGGTGCCGGCGATGCTGCTTGAGCTTATGTCTCATCAAAATTTCGCCGACATGCAATATGGTCTCGATCCCGCATTCCGCTTCGTGGTGTCAAGGGCTATATATAAAGGAATGCTCGATTTCCTCTCGCGTCGCGATGGNCANCCCATGGTGGTGCAGCCTCTGCCGGTGCGNAGGATNCAGATCTCAGGAGGANATAACGGCAATTACCGTCTGNNATGGGCCGAAAGGGTTGANACACTTGAAGCTACTGCCACCCCTACATATTATATAATAGAAGAGCGGGTGGGGGATAACACTGGATTTTCAAAACTGGCACAGGTAAAGGACACGTATTACGACATCACGGTCAGTGACGATAAGATACACAGCTACCGGGTGATAGCTGGTAATGACGGTGGTGTGAGCTTCCCGTCGGAGATACTCGCATTACGTTATGTTCCCGGCAAGCCCCGTGTGATGGTGGTCAATGGATTCAATCGCGTCGGTGCCCCGGCCTCGTTTGACTATGGTGAGGCAGCCGGTTTCTACAATGAGATTGATCCGGGTGTGCCATACGTATATGATATCGCCATGACCGGTCCACAGTTTGAATTCCGCCGTAATGTGCCCTGGACTACAGACGAAAGTGCCGGCATGGGTGCTTCGCGTTCGTACTATGAGAATAAAGTGATTGCCGGCAACACCTTCGATTTCGTATATATCCACGGCAAGTCGATAGCGGCAGCCGGATACGGATTCATATCATCAGGATCCGAGGCATTCGCCGCCGATGGTACTGATGCAGAGGTTGTAGACCTTATTCTCGGTGCGCAGAAGGAATCCGCAACGGGTACAGGATACTACGGCACATATTACAAGACATTCACACCGGAGATGCAGCAGCAGCTTACCGACTATGCCAAGGCCGGAGGTAACATAATGGTGAGCGGCGCATATATCGGCACCGATCTATGGTGTAACCCGTACTCCGACAAGAACACTTCAGATGCTGACACTAAGTTCGCACAGGAAATACTCGGATACAAATGGAGGGCAGGAAACGCTTTCAAAGGATGGGCTATAAATGCAGTGCCGTCACCATACCGGATGTTCGACCATGAGCATTTCTCATTTTGGACGGAGATTATCGGTGGAGTTTATGATGCTTCCTATGATGCAATATCGCCGGCAAACTCATCGTCACATTCGATCCTGAAATACTCAGGTACTGACTTTATGGCCGGTACTGCAATGGCTGCTGACACACACAAGGCAGTGGCCATGGGTGTGCCATTTGAGAAAATCAGTGAATCTGATCAGCGAGACAAGTTAATGAACAACATTCTAAAATTCCTGATAAAATAAATCATCATGATTAAGGCATATATCTTAAGAAGCAGCGACAGCGAGCTCACAGCCAAGTCGCTCAAATCCTCTCCGCTCGTAAGCGATGTAGTGATTGTGGATGCTCCGATGACAGCTACCGCGACTCTCCGCGAAATAGCATCGGACGATCACACTCACGAATTTACATTGCTCTATACCGGCAGCAATGCCCTTGAGCCCGGCTACCTCGCTCTTGACCGTTTTGTAGAGGTGGCGGCAATGACAGGCGGCGGGCTGCTATACAGCGACTACTATACGGAAATAGACGGCGAGCAGCAGCGTGTGCCTACAATCGACTATCAGGAGGGCTCACTTCGTGATGATTTCAATTTCGGATCGGTGTTGTTCTACCGTACGTCAGTGTTACGGGAAGCTGTGGCCGGATTCGATGCTGACTACAAGGCTGCGGGTCTCTACGATCTGCGTCTGCGTGCCAGCCGTATAGCCCCCGTGGTGCATATCAACGAATTCCTGTACCGTGATGTCACCACCGACAACCGTAAGTCGGGCGAGAAACTTTTTGACTATGTGGATCCGCGCAACCGGGCCAACCAGATAGAGATGGAGCAGGCCTGCACGGCCCACCTCAAGGCTATCGGTGCGTATCTTGAGCCTCATTTCAAGGATATCAGCATCGAAGCCGGAGACTTTCCCGTAGAGGCCTCAGTCATCATACCCGTGCGCAACCGGGTGCAGACGATCGCTGATGCTGTGAAGAGCGCTCTCTCGCAGACGACAGACTTTAATTACAACGTCATTGTCGTTGACAATCACTCGACTGACGGCACATCGGAGATTCTCGAAAAGATAGCAGCAGAGGATTCCAGATTGCTGCATCTGTGTCCCGAGCGCCCTGATCTGGGAATCGGAGGATGCTGGAATTACGGTATCAATGACCCGCGTTGCGGCAAATTCGCCGTACAGCTCGACAGTGATGATGTCTACAGCGACAGCAATACTCTGGCAAAGGTCGTGGCCGCTTTTAAGGAGCTCAAGTGCGGCATGGTGGTAGGCACGTATTCACTCACCGACTTCCATGGCAATCCGCTGCCTCCGGGCGTAATAGATCACCGCGAATGGACTCCTGACAATGGCCGAAACAACGCCTTGCGCATCAACGGACTCGGTGCTCCGCGTGCATTCTATACACCCTTGCTCCGCGAGATACATCTGCCCAACACATCATACGGCGAGGACTACGCTGTGGCTCTCGCTATCTCACGTGAATATCAGATCGGCAGAATCTATGACGTGCTCTACCTGTGCCGTCGATGGGAAGGCAATTCAGATTCGGCCCTGCCTATCGATAAGGTGAATGCGAATAATCTATATAAAGACCGTATCCGCACGTGGGAGGTAGCTGCCCGTCGCAAACTCAACTCCACAAAGCGATGATAGATATCGACAGTTTCTTCAGTCGTCAGTTCTCGCTCTGGCCGTTGGCTGCGTCTAACTTTTCCGCTCTCGACAATGTCGTAATCCGCGATATAGCGGATTGCGACGGATTCAGGGTGCAGTTTAATCCGGCGCGAATCGTATCCACAGGCGCCAATGTGAGCAAAGATGCCATAAAGGCCCGCAAGTGTTTCTTATGTGAGGCCAACCGTCCGTCACAGCAGATAGGTATCGATTGGGGAGAGTATACGATACTCGTGAATCCGTATCCCATCTTCCCCGGTCATCTCACCATTCCGTCAAAGCATCACACTCCCCAACGGATAGGCGGGCGTGCGGGCGATATGATGCGGCTTGCTGCTGAGCTACCCGGTTACACGATATTCTACAACGGAGCTAAATGCGGTGCGTCTGCTCCCGACCATATACACTTTCAGGGAGTGCCCTCGGCCATGTTGCCGTTGTGGGACTCTGTGAAAGACAGTGGTGACAATAAGGTGATCGGCGCCCAGAGGGCATACGTAATTAGATATGATGATATAGCGGCCGCAGAAAAAGAAATGAAAGATTATCTGGCGACACTGCCATCCGACCAAGAGAGTGGCGAGCCCATGATCAACGTGCTGTGTAAAGCCGGCACCCTCGTGGTGATTCCGCGTCAGCGTCACCGTCCGTCAGATTATGGCAGTGACGACGGGCAGATACTGCTGTCACCGGCTTCGATCGACCTTGCCGGAGTGCTCATCACACCATTGCGTCGCGATTTTGACAACATCGATGCATCCACAGTGAGACGTGTACTGTCGGAGGTGAGTTTTACGTGATAACTTATCATCTATGGAGGAGATTGTTAACGTCGGCATAATGTCGGCAAAGAGACTTGAGTTTACATTGCATGGCAGCTTCCGTATGGGAGATGAAATCGTCAGCGGAGCTGTCAGTCTCAGCTCGCGCGGATTCGGAGAGCCTCTGGATTTTGTTCCTGTCGACGAAGATGCCTTTGCAGAGGTAAGTGACGTGACGATCGGTGTAAACTTCCACTGGCAGAGAAAAGAGACACAGCGCTTCCGTGGAAGTATCCGTGTGGTCAAGGACGGCGATGAGCTCGTGCTTATCAATTCCATCGGAGTGGAGGAATATCTGAAAAGTGTCATCTCATCTGAGATGAGCGCCACATCGAGCATAGAGCTGCTAAAGGCCCATGCCGTGATCTCACGCAGCTGGGTGCTGGCACAGATATGTCCTGACAAAGATGCACCGCACACGGTATCCACACACGGTAATAGTCTCTATCAAGAGCATATCGTGTGGTATGATCACGATGATCACGCATTATTTGATGTTTGTGCTGATGACCATTGCCAGCGCTATCAAGGTATAACTCGGGCATCAACGTCTGCTGTGGCCGAGGCGGTTGAGTCTACCCGCTCTCAGGTGCTCGTGAGCGACGGACACCTGTGTGACGCTCGTTTTTCCAAGTGCTGCGGTGGAGTGATGGAGCAGTTTGAAAGCTGTTGGTCCGATACACATAAATCCTACCTCATAGCCAGGGCCGATACTCCCACACCTGANGTATTCCCTGATCTNACNANNGAAGANGAGGNNGNAANATGGATNTTNTCATCNCCNGNNNCTTTCTGCAANACATCNGATTCNCGTGTGCTGAGACAGGTNCTCAATAANTANGATCAGGAGACNGCNGATTTCTACAGATGGACAGTGTATTACGATACGGATACATTAAGCGAGCTTGTGCGCCGCAAATCTGGGATCGACTTCGGAAGAATACTTGATCTCCTGCCTCTGCAGCGCGGCACATCGGGCCGTATTGTTAAACTCCGCATCGTAGGCGAGAAGACGACGGTAGACGTGGGAAAAGAACTGGAGATACGCCGATGGCTCAGCGAGAGTCATCTTTATAGTTCGGCCTTTGTTGTAGAGCACGTCACTGATGGCTTCAGGCTGCACGGTGCAGGGTGGGGCCATGGAGTAGGTCTCTGCCAGATCGGAGCGGCCATGATGGCTGACAAGGGTTACGATTACCGTGAGATTTTATCACATTATTATCCGGGCAGCACTATTGCTGATAACTATAATAAACAATGAACCAGAACACTAAATCCGGTAACCGGCTTACGGCCCTTGATGTGATGCGCGGCATCACGGTAGCCGGCATGATACTTGTCAATAATCCGGGCTCATGGGGACATATATATGCGCCTCTCGAACATGCCGAATGGATAGGTCTCACACCCACCGATCTTGTCTTTCCATTCTTCATGTTCATAATGGGAGTGTCCACGAGCATGTCGCTGCGTAAATATGAATACCGATTCTCATCACAAGCGTTTCTTAAGATACTCCGACGCGCCGTGCTGCTCGTGCTGATAGGTTGGGCTCTTAGCTGGATGTCCCGCACATGGTACAGGTTGCAGAGCGGAGAATATTGCTTTATCGACTCAGTGATCAATTTCGAGAACATGCGTTATCTCGGGGTGTTTCCACGTCTCGGTATCTGCTATTTCGCCACGGCGACGCTGGCGCTTGCAATGAGCGAGAAGTGGCTAAGATGGGTGGCGGTGGCGATACTGGGGGGATACACCATTTTGCTATTCGCCTGCCACGGATTTGATTTTTCCCAGGATAACATTATCTCGGTAGTGGACCGCGCCATACTCGGCGAGAAGCACATGTATACGGATACGGTAGGTGAGACCAGTATGAAATTCGACCCGGAGGGATTGCTGAGCACGTTACCGTCGATAGTACACTGTATTATCGGATATCTTTGCGGGATGATGCTGATGCGTGTCAAGGACAACACCATGCGTTCATACAATCTCTTTATCGTAGGCTTTGTATTGACGGCAGCGGGTTTTCTTCTGAGTTACGGATGTCCGATCAGTAAGAAGATCTGGTCTCCTACCTTTGTATTCACCACCTGCGGATTGGCATCCTCTCTGCTTGCATTGCTCATCTGGGCACTCGACATCAAGGGCAGACAGGGCGCCTGGAGTGAGTTTTTCAGGGTTTTTGGTATCAATCCCCTCTCTCTGTATGTATTGTCAACGATTCTGGCCGTCTCGATGATAAGAATTACCGTTGGTTATGATTCGTTAACAAATATTAATACGAGTCTGCAGGGCTTTATTTACCAGAAATTAGTAATTTTGTGCTGTAGTGATAAGACTCTTGCGTCANTCNTATTNGCCNTGCTCTTCGTNTTNCTCAACTGGAGCGTNGGGTATGTCTTGTATAAGAAAAAAATAATTGTGAAACTATGATACTTATTGCTGACAGTGGAGGCACCAAAGTAGANTGGTGTCTGCTTGACCGCAAAGGAGAAGTGCAACGAATNGTTACCNTAGGAATGAATGCNCTTATGGTGACNGTACCTGAGATGACCCGANGGATATCAATGGAGGTGGNCACACCTCTNGGTAACCTGAAAGACGAGGTCAGGAAAATATACTTTTACGGAGCCGGATGTGTGTCACCGTCAGTATGTGATGGTGTGCGACGTGCTCTTGCGGCTAATTTCACAAATGCTGAAGAAATCAACGTCTGCAGCGACCTTGTGGGCACTGCGCGTGCATTGTGCGGCAACGAGCCCGGTATAGCATGTATACTCGGCACCGGATCAAACTCGTGCTATTATGATGGCCAGAAGATAAGCCGTAATGTCTCGGCCTTAGGATACATCCTCGGTGACGAAGGCAGCGGCGCGTATCTCGGCAAGATACTTGTGAGTGATGTGCTCAAGGAGCAGCTGCCCGAGGATATCAGGACAATGTTTCTCAAACAATACCCGATAACGACGGTAGAAGTGATACAGCGCGTATACCGCGAGCCCGGCGCTCAGAGTTATCTGGCTTCGTTCACACCTTTTCTCAAGGCCCATCTCGACCATCCGGCTATCCACAAGCTGGTGTTTGATGCATTCTGTGCATTTTTCAACCGTAATGTAAGAGTATATTCCCTTCCCGAGCTGCCTATCAATTTCGTGGGGTCCATAGCATATTATTATGTGGATGTGCTCAAAGAAGCCGCCGAACACTGCAACTTCAAGATAGGTCGTGTGATAAAGACACCTGTTGACAGACTCGTCAAATATCACATCGAGCATATTGACGATGAATTATAAAGGGTAGGATATCCGAATAATAACAATAAATCTTTGTGTAGATGGCATTTGTGAAGATAAGTGAGCAAGACTCACTATATGATCACCTTGAAAACGAAAGCATCGGCCAATTGCTGCATGATATCAACAACGAGGACAAAAAAGTGCCTCTCGCTGTAGAGCGGGCCCTCCCGGCAATAGAGAAGCTCGTGACCCAGACAGTGCCCCGTATGCAGCAGGGCGGACGCATATTTTATATAGGAGCCGGCACATCGGGACGTCTCGGGGTGCTCGATGCATCCGAGATACCCCCCACATTCGGTATGCCTCCCGGCTGGGTAGTGGGTATCATCGCCGGAGGTGACACGGCTCTGCGCAGTGCGGTGGAGAATGCCGAAGACGACACGGCACAGGGATGGCTTGATCTCAAGGCTCATGACATCAACGAACATGACACGGTGATAGGTATCGCAGCCTCAGGTACAACTCCGTACGTGGTGGGGGCGCTCAAGGCATGTCGGGCCCACGGCATACTTACCGCTGCCATTACCTCTAATCCTGACGCTCCGGTGTCGGATGCAGCTGATATTCCTATCGAAACCGTTGTCGGTCCGGAATTTGTGACCGGCAGTTCGCGTATGAAATCCGGCACAGCCCAGAAGATGGTATGTAATATGATATCTACCACCGTGATGATAAAGCTCGGACGTGTACACGGCAATAAAATGGTGAATATGCAGCTTACCAATGCCAAGCTTGTAGACCGTGGCACACGCATGGTGATGAGCGAACTGGGCGATGATGCGCTGACATACGAGCAGGCACAGCGCTTGCTGTTGCTCCACGGCTCGGTTGCCGCCGCTGTCGCTGCTGTAAATACGGGTAGGTCAGNATAACTTGTAAATACCAATTATCAATTGTACAATAGTAAAGANGNCNGATGTCATCCGGCTTCTTTACTATTGTACAATTGAGGATAAATCAGCGGATAGCGATAACCTCAATTTCTACGAGCACATTCTTGGGCAGCGTCTTCACAGCCACAGCCGAGCGTGCCGGATATGGCTTGGTGAAGAAATTGCCGTATACCTCATTCATTGCGGCAAAATCTCCCATATCAGCGAGAAAAACAGTAGTCTTCACTACATTGGCGGGGGTGATACCGGCTTCGTCAAGGAT
>WFLX010028509.1_pt1 | contig 12608 bp, 9 predicted proteins | sample 4967041 | NCBI WGS metagenome assembly WFLX01 (sample SAMN12857096, study PRJNA449069) | gut metagenome | isolation source: stool from male and female vole | host: Microtus ochrogaster | place: USA:Florida | collected 2017 | reverse complement strand
ATGCGGTTGCCGGCTATCTCAATGTCGATTACCTGCGGGGCATTGTAGATTTTCTTCCAGGCCGTATCGCTGCATTCGGCATATGCCTCGCTGAGTCTCCCGGGTATGTTGGCGGTCAAAGCACCGTGATAGTCGCCTGCCAAAATCTCTTCCTCATGGTCGGTAAATTCCTTTGAGCATCCCCCTACGAGGGCTCCTATCACTTTCGAACGCATGTAGCCCACTTGCTCGTTGGGGTCGTCGAGTCGCCTCATCGAGTCGATCATATGCGCTTGTTCCTTCTCTCCAAAGAAATTCAGGAGAAGGTCTTTCACTTCTGCGGTAGATAAGATTTTCAGTTTGTGGGCATCTTCGATGTCCATTATCTGATAGCAGATGTCGTCGGCAGCCTCCATCAGGAATACGAATGGATGGCGGGCATGCCGCCCGTGTTCTATCTCAGGAATCCCCAACTCCTCTGCCACCTGCAGATATATGTCTTCTTCCGTCTCAAAATACCCGAATTTCCCTTTCTCTCCGGCATAGGTAGAAGCGAAGGGATATTTCACTACTGAAGCAAGCGCACTGTAGGTCATGGCATATNNCCCCTTGCGTCGCCCTTCAAACTGATGTGTCAGCAGGCGGAATGAATTGGCATTCCCTTCAAAATGGGAGAAGTCACACCACTGCCGCTCTGTAAGTTTAGGTTTGAGAGCCAGTCCGGCACCCTCCGTGAAGAAACTTGATATTGTCTTTTCTCCATTGTGGCCGAAAGGTGGATTCCCTAAGTCGTGGGCAAGGCAAGCNGTGGCCACGATGTCGGCCATGTCGCAGAGTTTGGCAGTACGGAAGTCGTAGCCGTGCTTGTCGATGAGGATATTCGTCACCTCATTGGCCATNGANCTGCCTACCGACGACACTTCAAGACTATGCGTCAGACGGTTATGGACAAATATTGATCCCGGCAGAGGAAAGACTTGTGTCTTATTCTGCAGCCTTCGGAAAGGNGACGAGAAGATAAGACGGTCGTAGTCCCGCTGGAAATCGGAGCGGGTATGGGGCTGCGGGTCATGATATTGCTCAAGCCCCAGGCGTTTGTCAGAGATCAATGTATTCCAATCCATATCGCAAAATTAATCATTTTATTTGTTAAAAAATCTTTAGTTATCGATTTTTTTTGTAATTTTGCGGAGTTTTTTTACGTAAACTATGAATCGCCTCGTAAAGAATTACTATCTAAGCGGAGAAAAGGCATGGTTGCTGATGATCTCCGTGATGCTTATAGTGCTGGTTTCGTGCGGGAATAAGGCTGCCGGAATCAGTCCGGACTCCTCGTCGGCTGAAGCTGACCCGTTTCATGCCGACAATGACATCGCCATGACCGTCTGTTCGCTTGTCGATGCGGTGAGGGTAGGGGAGCGTCTCGATTCTGCCGACTACAATTTCGATGGAATCCTCACTGATGGCCAGGGCACGCCGCTCTACACCGACCTCGAAGGAAATCCTGGCGAGTGGAAGGTGCGCGTCATAAGCGATGAAGAAGCGCGCATAAGCAATCTACATCTCGGCGACCTTATGACCGACGATCTCCGCAACTATATCATCAGTGCTTTGAATCTCAACAGCGCCGATCTTGTCACTGCCTACATCAATCCTGCCGACGAGCAGGAATTCATCTGGCTCTATGATATAGGCGACGTTAACGTAGCTTTCTCTGAGACTCTTGTCAAGACTCCATCTGATCTCGAAGGGATCATTATGGCGATTTCTGTGTTTAAGAAATGAGTTGTGAGTTATAAGTTGTAAGTTATAAGTTGTGAGTTGTAAGTTGTGAGTTAGGAGTTGTAAGATGGGGGAGGATTGTTGATTGTTGAGCGGAGTAGGTGATGGCCGAAGCGGCAGCGGAGGCATTCATTGCGCTCGCAATATTCTTTTCTCAGGTGGATAAGGGCCTGCGACATCCCTGCATCCTTTGCTTTGAATCCCAATTGCTGCCAAGTCCTTATGATGGCATTCTTTTCAGGTGGCAATCCAGTCAGAAGTGCCATAGCTGCTTCCTTCATCTCATGATCTGAATGCAGAAGTGAATAGGCATAGAGCAGGGGTGCAGCCACATTTATAAGCAATACACTTATGCTTCCCTCTGACAGCGAAGGAGGATTGGCTTCACCTTGAGCCTCACTTCCAAATGTCAGCCGTCGGCTCCAGTAGGGATCCACTTGCCATTTGAAGAGGGGACGTAATTTCTCTTCGTCGCCTCCGGTATTCAAAATTCTCGTCAGAAGGTCGGGAGTCTCCGCCATAGCCTTAGCCAAAAGGGCTATCCTCCTGTATGGAAGGTTTTGTGGTCGGGTTCTTGAAAATTTCCATGANGCCCTCGGGATAGGGCGGAGGGAATATTTGCGTGCCAAAAACTGATATTCCCGACACATTATCTGGTATCGTTGGTCGCCCATATTTGTCATTGGGTCGAGCAGTCCAGCTTGCCCGAAGAAAATTGCCTCCATCTGCAGTATGTTGTCGGAATGGCGGCGAAGATGATTGAGGTTGATGCTTTCGGCAAGCATCTCGAAGGGGAGGCCATTGAGTCCGAATCCTAAAGCTCGGGCAAGGGTCATGAAGCATGCCGCATTCCAGTCGCCGTGAGAATTGCGTAGGGTTTCTTCTATCCTTGATGCTTTATGCTGAAGGCGCTCGATAGTGAGGGTCTCAATCCAGTCGGCACGCCGCAGTGCATCTATCTCATGCAGAGCGTTGGCGCATCTTATCTCAGGATTGGCAGTAGTCAGATAAGCAAATGTCTTGTAGAAATTTTCCGGGAGAGCCACTCTCATCTGGGGAATCTCCGAGCCGTCGCTCCGACATATGCGGGTGTCGCTGAGAGCCACCACGTGGAGAATCACATTGTCGTATGCCGGGTCGCTGCTGTGTCCGTGGCGGTGCCAGTCAGACGCCTTCATATGAATTTCGATATTCCCAGCCCATGTCTTGCCGTCGATCTTCACCTTAGCATTGAAGAAGTCGGGCCCGGAATCGCGGTTAAGGGTTCCGGGATCGATCACACGTACTTTTCCTCCGCTTTCAAGAGGAAAGCTAAGCCCCAACATCCTGTTGGCCCATAAGAGCTGAAATATCTCTTCCACTGCCTAAAATCTGTAGGAAATGCGGAAATCGATTGTAGGATAGACCGGGAGACACTTCATCATATCCATATATGTGCCTACTTTGCCTCGGAGGTCGATCAGGTCGTTGAGTACAGTGCCGTCGTGGGTAGTGACTTTTGGCACTCCACCCCAAAACTGCACTCCTGCATCCACGCAAGCCTCCCATTTCCCGTCTGCGCTCAATGCTCCTCCATATCCAAAGCCCAAATATGGCCTGAATTTATTCACTTTTGCAGTCGCGCTGACTGTGCCGTCTTCATCCGGCATCATCATGTATGGAATAGGCACTCCATCTTCATCCAGTCCGTAATCGCCCACATGGACACCCAACTTTCCGAGCGATTCCATCTTATTTTGGAGTTCATCCACCACGCGGCGGTCGATGGTGCTTCCTTTAAGGCTTGCTATGCCTGTTAAGTTTGCCAGGAAGTCTGGGTCATAGACAGCCTTGTCGTAGAAATCATCCGATGTAATGGCGGTATACAACCTGTCGTACATATTGAGTGCTAACAGAGAGGGCATTTCGGTGATTTTGTTAAGGCTTTTCCCCACGATGCTTCCTCCGTAGAAAAAACCTGCCGTGAAGTGCCAATGGTGGTTGTTGCGGAAGGGATAGACATCCACTAAAAGTCGGAAGTCGGTCAGCGTAGGTTTTGACTCCATTTCCACTATCTGGTCGATCTTCATGCCGCTCAGGCGGTACATGAGATCCTGGATGCGGTCGAATTTCTCATTTATTTCGTTGCCGATATAGCTGTCGAGTGAAAAATTCATTGGCACTATAAATCGTGGCATCCAATCAAATCCGACCCTGAGCTTGGTCCATTTCGTCATGGGTGAGGCTATCTCAAGGCCGAATCCGGTAGTGCCCACATTGGCAGCAATCTCAAGATGATTGAATACATCATGAGCATTCATTTTTTCGGCCAGGTTTTTTATCCTGTTAGGATAATTTTCGTCATATGCTCTTTGGGCATATGCCGAATATGGGATCAGAAGGCATGCTATGGCGATAAGGGTAATCAGTCTTCTCATATCAGTCAGTATAGTTTATAGTTCTATATCAATCTGCAAATATAGCAAAAATTTTTTTAAAGAATCCCTTTCCTTTCATAAAATTTATCCTTACATTGATATTTTCCCCCCTAAATGTGTTTTATTAAAAGAAAACTCTATATATAAAGGCACTTATGCCCCGAAAAATTGCAATATGAAAAAAATCAATAATAAGGGTGGCTGGCAACCCGACCGCATTCTGCGACGCGAAAATAAAGGCGACACAGAGATGGGCCTTATGGCTTTCGTCNCTGAGGCTCTTCCAGATGCNAAACGNGTCGACATAAAGAAATGGCTCAAGTTTGGACATCTCTCCATCGATGGAGTGGTCACTACGGCCTTCGATGCCCCGGTGGCTCCCGGCAGCGTAGTGGAGATCAACCTGACGCGTCCGTTCGTAGTCTTCAGCCATCCCAGACTGAAAATTGTATATGAAGATGACGACATCATAGTGGTCGACAAAGGGTATGGCCTCCTTTCCGTGGGGACTGACTCTTCGAAGAAGAGCAAGGTGGAGACCGCTTACAGCATCCTTCGCGAATATGTGAAGTCGGTCAATCCTGCCAACAAGATTTTCGTTGTCCATCGTCTCGACCGTGACACTTCCGGCCTTATGGTCTTCGCCAAGAATATTGAGGCGAAGGAGGCTCTTCAGCATAATTGGAACAACATGGTGCTTGAGCGCAAGTATGTGGCGCTTCTTGACGGCGAGTTGGAGCAGGAGAGTGGCGAGATCCGCAGCCATCTTGCCGAGACATCTCAGCATGAGGTGTATTCCACCGATGAGCCGTCAGAAGGGAAACTTGCCGTCACCCGCTATAAGGTGCGTCGCAAAGGGAAAGGGCATACTCTCGCCGAATTTTCGCTCGACACTGGCCGAAAGAATCAGATCCGTGTCCATGCCCGCGATCTCGGGTGCCCCATCACCGGCGACAAACGTTATGGCAACGGCAGTGGACCTCTCCATCGTCTTGCCTTGCATGCCGAGACACTTCGGTTTGCCCATCCTGTCAGCCGTCAGGATATGAATTTCACAAGTCCAGTACCCTCTCAATTCTATAAGTATGTCTAATCATTTCGACTATATGCCCAAGCCGGAAGGTTGGGTGCCACAGCCGGAGCCTGAAAAGGCGGAAGTGGCGGAGACTGAAGTCATTGTAGAGACTCCAGCCCCTGAAGCCGTGGCAGAAGAGCCTAAATCGGATGCTCCGTTGCAGCCTGAAGACAATACTCCTCTGGAGCGTTTCATCACCCGCTGCGCCAATGTCATCTCATGGGTATTCGTGCCGCTTTTGATGCCGGTCTATGGCATCATCCTTATCTTCTCGCTGTCGTTTCTCTCCTACGCTCCTTTTTCCACGAAACTCACATTTACCCTCATCGTATTTGGGGCCAACTTCTTGGTGCCCATGCTTCTTGTGCTCTTGCTTAAGAAAATGGGTATCATCGATGATATCGGGCTCAATGGGCGGAGGGAACGGCTTATCCCTTACATTATTACCATAGTTTGCCTGAGTGGCACCGGGATATTCCTCTATCTTAAGATGGCTCCGCTTTGGGTGGCTATGTTCTATGCAGGAGGAGCGTNGGCGGGTCTCNTCAATCTNNTTGTCAATTTCNGTTGNAAGATCAGTGNTNATGNNGCGGGNATAGCNNGAGTGGTAGCGATGCNGATTCAGGTGATAAAGGAGGGACCGTCGGCCGACGGCATGGTGTGGTGGATAGTAGGGGCCATTATCACAGCCGGACTCCTCGGGAGTGCCCGCATTTGGCTTGGACGCCACACTCTGATGCAGGTGCTTGCCGGCTCGGCAGTCGGTTTTCTCAGCGTCTGGACACTGTCGCTCATTTAATTAAAGATAAATTATAAATGATTAATGATAAATTTTTGGTGGTTTGTGGCTTTTTTATTAATTTCGCAATCTGATAACCATCTCTCCCTTCATTTAATAATTACTAACATTAATTGATCATTGATCATTAATAATTAATCATTGAACAATATGGCACAAGAAAATCAAAACCCACAGAATCAGAATCAACTCCAGATCCAGCTCCGTCCTGAAGTAGCCGATGGAAAATACTCCAACCTCGCTATGATCGGCCACGGTCCCAACGAATTCCTCATCGACTTCATCTTCGCAGCTCCCGGCATGCCGCAGGCTCCCGTAGTAAGCCGCGTCATCATGAGTCCTGAAAACGCCAAGCAGCTTCTCCGTGCCCTCAACGAGAATGTGCAGAAATACGAAGCAAACTTCGGCGTGATTTCTCCCCGTCGTCCCGGCTCCAGCAATTTGAATTAAGAGCCTATGTCTCTGTGAATTAATTCAAAATTCAAAATTCAAAATTCAAAATTATTTTGCTTTACATCTATAATACCCTCTCCCGCATCAAGCAGCCCTTCAAGCCCCTCCATGAGGGGCGTGTTGGTATGTATGTATGCGGCCCAACTGTATATGGCGACGCGCATCTCGGACATGCGCGTCCCGCCATCACTTTCGATATCCTCTACCGCTATCTGCAGCATAAGGGATATAAGGTGCGCTATGTGCGCAACATCACCGACGTGGGTCATCTCGAACACGATGCCGACTCCGGCGAAGACAAGATTGCCAAAAAAGCACGCCTCGAGCAGTTGGAGCCGATGGAGGTGGTGCAATACTATCTCAATCGCTACCATCGCGACATGGAGGCCCTCAACGTGCTTCCCCCAAGCATCGAGCCTCATGCCTCCGGCCACATCATCGAGCAGATCGAATATGTGAAGAAGATNCTCGAAGCCGGTTATGCCTACGAGAGCCAGGGCTCNGTCTATTTCGACGTGGCAAAATACAACAAAGACCACCACTACGGCAAGCTCTCAGGCCGCAACATCGACGATCTCCTTTCCACTACCCGCGAACTCGACGGACAGGATGAAAAGCGNAATCCTCTCGACTTTGCCCTCTGGAAGAAAGCTGCTCCTGAGCATATCATGCACTGGCCTTCTCCTTGGAGTGAGGGTTTCCCCGGTTGGCATCTTGAATGCTCTACGATGGGGGAGAAGTATCTCGGCGAGGAGTTTGACATCCACGGCGGCGGCATGGACCTCATGTTTCCGCATCATGAGTGTGAGATAGCTCAGAGTGTGGCGGCAAAAGGACATGACACAGTCCACTATTGGATGCACAACAATATGATCACTATTGCAGGCAAGAAGATGGGCAAGAGCTATAATAATTTCATCACTCTTGAGCAGTTCTTCAAAGGTGAGCATCCGTTGCTGACGCGTCCTTACTCGCCGATGGTGATTCGCTTCTTCATTCTGCAGGCTCAATATCGCAGCACNGTCGACTTCTCCGACGCNGCACTTCAGGCTGCCGACAAGGCACTTCAGAAGATGCTCGACGGTTATCGCCGTCTGCAGGCTCTTGTCCCTGCTGAAAAGTCGAGCGTGGAATTGCCNGATTTCGCTGCCAAGTGCTATGAGGCGATGGATGATGACTTGAACACTCCGATGGTGATAGCAGAGCTTTTTGATGCTTGCAAATACATCAATCAAGCTTCCGACGGCCAGATCACCCTTGATGCCGCAGACATCGACAAATTGAAAGCACTCTTCCAGACATTCCTCATCGACCTGCTTGGCATCCGCGTGGAGTCATCTGCTGCTGACGGCAACGATACCGAAAGAAAAGCCTTCGAAGGGGCTGTCGACCTCCTGATGGATGTGCGCAAAAACGCCAAAGCCGCCAAAGACTGGACCACCAGCGATCTTATCCGCGACCGCTTGGCTGCCCTCGGCTTCGATGTCAAGGACACCAAGAACGGCGTCGAATGGAAAATCAAATCATAATCTGTAATTTTGAATTTTGAATTTTGAATTTTGAATAATAAGAGCAAATTCAAAATTCAAAATTCAAAATTCAAAATTTAGTATATGGCTAAGTATAATTATAGAAGGAGAGTCTCAAGTGTTGCTAAGGCTGGGGGTGTGGAGATCGGAGGGGATAACCCCATCCGCATTCAGTCGATGTGCAATACCAATACCAACGATACTGAGGGGAGTGCTGCCCAGGCACTCCGTATCGCTGAGGCTGGCGGCGAGCTCGTGCGTCTCACTACTCAGGGGGTGAAGGAAGCAGCCAATATGGCGAATATCAAGAAGGCTCTTCTTGACAAGGGTTGTGATGTGCCTCTCGTTGCTGATGTCCACTTCAACCCGAAGGCTGCTTTCGAGGCAGCCACTACCTGCGACAAGGTGCGTATCAACCCTGGCAACTTCGTAGACGCTGCCCGCACATTTCAGAAACTTGAGTTCACCGACGAGGAGTATGCCCAGGAGTTGAAGAAGATCCGCTCGAAGTTTGTGCCATTCCTTAATATATGCAAGGAGAATGGCACTTGTGTGCGTTTGGGCGTAAACCATGGTTCACTCTCTGACCGTATCATGAGCCGTTATGGCGATACCCCGGCGGGTATGGTGGAGTCTGTGATGGAATTCCTCCGCATTGCGCGAGAAGAGAATTTTGACAATATTGTTATCTCAGTCAAGGCTTCCAATGTCACTGTGATGGTAGATACGGTGCGTCTTCTTGTCAAGGCTATGGACGGGGAAGGGATGCAGTTCCCGCTTCATCTTGGCGTTACGGAGGCAGGGGATGGCGAGGATGGCCGCATCAAGAGTGCGGTGGGCATCGGCACTCTTCTCTCAGAAGGTATCGGCGACACGATCCGTGTATCGCTCAGTGAAGACCCGGAATGCGAGATTCCAGTTGCAAAAAAATTAAGAGACTATATTGCAGCGCGTGCCGGACATGAGCCGATTCCGGAACCAGAAAAAGTCCTCCCCGGCAAGCCCAGAGAGCATAGTCAATGGGAGGGCGGTTTCCAACCGCCCCGTGCCGACCAGGGAGCCGACCATGCGGCGACAAATGAATTCCCGGTGATGGACGTTGACTTCACCCTCCAACCGGAATGGCACTACGTGTCTACTGCTATGGAGCCGAAACTCTTCGATGATGAACTTCCGATAGTGCTTACCACATCTTCCGACAATCGTCCCGGCGCTTTCATGAGCTGGATCGACCGTTTTGTGGCGATGGGGGGTAAGAATCCGGTGATCGTCATGATGGGTTTCCTGACCACCGAGCTTGAAGATCTGCAGATAGAAGCGGCTGCCGACTTTGGTCCGCTATTGCTTGGCGGATATGCATCGGGCATTGGTATTGTGGCGTCAGAGAAATTCACCAAAGAAGAAGTGAAGAGTGTGGCTTTGGGAATATTGCAGGCTACTCGCCTTCGCATTTCGAAGACTGAATACATTGCTTGCCCGGGGTGCGGACGCACGCTATTCGACTTGCAGAAGACTTTGGCGGAAGTTAAGGCTAATACATCACATTTGAAGGGATTGAAGATAGGGGTGATGGGATGCATCGTCAATGGGCCCGGCGAGATGGCTGATGCCGACTATGGTTATGTAGGTGCTGGCCCAGGGAGAGTGTCGATATATAAAGGTAAGGAACTCATCCAAAAAAATATCCGAGCCTCCGAAGCATTGCCGGCCTTACTTGCTCTGATAGAGAAGGATCATCCTCAGCTGCAAAAAAAAATCTAAGGTTTTTGCGAACAATATCAACTAAGCATTGTTATAATCGTGAAAGTGGAAAATTTTTTTAATATTTTTTGTGAAAATTCAAAAAAAATATTAATTTTGCAGTCGTTTACATAGAATGTCGTAAAGAAAGATATTCAGACTTGCAAACCAGGAGTTTGTACAGGTGCGCAAAAAAAATGATTCCACGAATGACTAATATTTAATATAAATTAACAATTATCAATAACTTAAAATTACCAGAGATGAAGAAGAAAGTACTCTATGGAGTAGCTTTGGCACTCTTTGCAAGTGTTTCAGCCGGTTCGCTTCAGTCTTGTAAAGACGATGTGAACGACTTGAAGACACAAACTTCGTATGATCTTACATCGCTTCGCTCAAAGCTTGAAAGTGAAGCAGCAAGACTTGACGGTCGTATCGATGCTGAGGCTGCAGCTCGCATGGCTGACATTAACACAGTCAAGGGACTTATTGCTGCTTTAGAAGCTGCACAGGATGGCGATATGGCTGCTGTAGATCAGGCTCTTAACGGAATTAACGCAAGTATTTCAGGCCTTCAAGGCGATGTAGTTTCTTTGAATGGTGCACTTAATGCTGCTACTACTCGTATTGACGCATTGGAAGGCCTTGTCCCCAATCTTTATACTAAAGATGAGGTTTATTCTAAGGGAGAGGTTGACGGTATGATCACTACACTCAATAATGAGTTGGACGCTCTTAAGACTGCAGTTCAGGAAGGTGACGAAGGTCTCGAAGCTCTTATCCGTGAAACTCAAGAAACCCTGACACAGCTTATCAACCTCCACACCGCTGACATCGAAGATCTCCAGGCTCAGATCGACGAGATCACAAACGCAATTGACGCTATCGTTGCACAGATGGATTCTCAGATCACTGGTATCCTTATCCAGGGTGTTAATAGCCCGGTATTCGGTGACTTCCGTGTGCCTCTCGGCATCAAGAGCAACATCCTCTTCAACTGGTATGGCTACAACGAACGCAACGCAGCTGTAGAATTCCCATCTAACAACGAAGGCTTCAGCGCAACTGGCAAACCAGGTCTTGACCTCGCTAAGCTCGCTCCAGCTAACATGTATTCTGCACCAGTTGGTTACTATGGTGACGACGACACTAACGTAACTCTCGGTAAGGTATATGTGACACTCAACCCGGTTAATGCTAATGTTAGCCACCTCGACCTCTCTATCGAGAACTCTGCTGGCGTAGCACTCCCGATGACAGTCACTCTTACTCCAAGCGAGGAAATCCTTTACCACGGTTACTCTCGTGCTGTTGAAACTAACAGCAACAACGGTTTCTACGAAGGTGAAGTTAAGATGGCTCTCAACGACGAAAACGTTGACAACATCCGCGTTAAGATTGAAGACGAACTTAAGTCTTCTATGAAGAATGCTCTTAAGGATCCTTCCAAGACTACAGCTAAGGCTCTCGTGAAGGCTGTCTTTGACCAGCTTCAGGGTAAGATCCCAGCATACGCACTCCGTTATGGTTGGAATGTAGGTCTCGAAGATGAATTGTCATCAGATCCAGGCTTCTCTGCTAAGTACTACGCAGTTCTCAGCCAGTATGACCTCGCAGTTGCAACAGCTCACCCGCTCAGCTACAACTTCCTCGCAGGTTACAATGGTTCTGGCAAGATCCCAACATTCGGCCACATCGACAACCTTATCCACAAGCTCCAGCAGGATGGCGACATCAAGCTTGACCTCAAGCCAATCGTAATCAAGGGTGCTAACATTACTATTAAGCCAATCACAATTAGCTCTAATGTAAATGTTAGTGGTGGTAAGATCGTGATCACCATTGATCCAATTCAAGTTAATATGGCTAATGGTATGACTGGTACTACTGTGAAAAAAGAAGTTACTGTCGAAGGCGATCAACTTTCAAGTGTATACGATGCTATCAAGACTGGTATCGAGGGAGCTTTGTCAGACGTTTCTACCAGTGTTAATGGATGGACTGCTGACATGCAGAAAGACCTCAACAAGCAGCTCAACGACATCCTCACTGACGTTCAGACTCAGGTCAACAACATGATCAATAGCATCAACGGTCAGATCGATGATATGCTCACTAACCTTGGCAACAAGTTCCAGCCATACTTCGATAAGGTCAACAAGGCTATCGATATCTACAACAAGGTTGCTAACAAGTTCAACAAGTTCCTTGAAGATCCTAACGCTTACCTCCAGGTAGCTGCATTCTACAACATGGGTGGCACAGGCTATGGTGTTGCATCAGGCAAGCTCAGCGATCCTACTCCATTCGTTAACAAGGGTGGCAATGCATTCAAGATCTACCTCTCAAGCTACACTGGTGAACTCATCGTTCCTGCTTGCAAGAAGTATGTTGCTATCACAGGTGTCTACAAGAATGGCGCAGCTGTTGCTAACGCTGATCTCGCTGCTCTCAACACTGGCGATCTTAACACAGTTCTTTCTGGCGACCAGATTGAAGTAGAAGTTTCTGCTGCAGGTCTTGAAAAGGGCAATGTATATGAGTTCACATATCAGGCTCTTGACTACAGCGGCTACACCTCAACTAAGAAATTCTACATCGAGGTTAAATAAGTTTTGATTGATTTCGTGTCCGGAGCCGACCGGCTCCGGGCCGATACCTGAAAACTAATCGAAAACCCAAATATTAAAGAATTCAATTATGAAATTAAATAAAATTCTGCTCGCTGGTGCTATGCTTTTCGCTGGAGCTTCTGCTATGGCACAGGAAACCATCACCGAGTACACTTACGTCCCCAACTGGTATATCCAGGGACAGTTCGGTGGTCAGGAAAC
>WFLX010129658.1_pt1 | contig 12612 bp, 8 predicted proteins | sample 4967041 | NCBI WGS metagenome assembly WFLX01 (sample SAMN12857096, study PRJNA449069) | gut metagenome | isolation source: stool from male and female vole | host: Microtus ochrogaster | place: USA:Florida | collected 2017 | reverse complement strand
GACGGTGGAGCGCGGCATGGGGCGGCCTTTTTCGGTCACGAAAAAGGCCGCCGGGTCGGACGGATCCGCCTCGAATTCCGCCGAAGCAGGCAGTTTCCGCCGCAGTTCCCTGTAATGCTCGATTTCGGGAACCAACTGTTCCGATAAAGGTATAATCCGCTCTTTATTGCGCTTTCCCAACACTTTCACGCGCCGCGAAGCCGTATCCACCTTGGCGTCTTCCATACCTATCAACTCCGCCAGACGCACCCCCGTTCCATAGAACATCTCCACAATCAGATAGTTGCGATAGGCGGTAAAATCCTCCCCGTCCACCTCGCGCCGCTCGATGGCCTCCATGCCGCTCTCCTCCACAAACACCGGCANNCGNNTGCCNANCTTGGGNAGNGGCACCCGCAGGGCNGGATTGGANGCNATCTTCTCGTTCTTGAGGGCGTATTTATAGAAAGTCTTNAGCGAGGAAATCTTGCGGTGGATGCTGCTCCCTGCGAATTTCAACCCGCCCAGATNCACCACATAGGCCCGCACATACAGGGGCGTGGCCTCCAACAGACCGCAGNCATAGGTATCTTTCAGATANAGTTCAAACTCCTCCAAATCGGAAAGATAGGCCTTGAGCGTGCAGGGCGAATAGCGTTTCTCCGCCTTGATATAGTTGATGAACTGTTCTTTAAAATCCATGAATCCCTCTCAAACGATCTTTCAAAAATACGGAATTTTCGCCTTACCTTTGCCTTCCTTATCGTAAAAATGGAAGAAGTGAGCAAAGACAGAGATATCGAGATCATGGCGCCGGTGGGTTCCTTTCCCGCTTTGCAGGCGGCTGTCCAGGCAGGAGCCGGGGCGGTGTATTTCGGCGTGGGCAAACTCAACATGCGGGCNNGGGCGGCGCTGAACTTTCAGGTGGAGGATNTGGAGGAAATCTGCCGTATCTGCGGCGAGCNCCACATCAAGACCTACCTCACGCTCAACACGGTGATTTACGATGAGGAGATAGAACAGAGCCGGCAGGTGCTGGAGGCGGCCAAGGCGGCGGGCGTATCCGCGGTCATCTCCTCCGATTGGTCGGTCATCGGATACGCCCGCCGCATCGGTCTGGACGTGCATATCTCCACCCAATGCAACATCACCAACATAGAGGCGGTGCGGTTCTACGCCCGATTCGCCGACGTGATGGTGCTGGCGCGCGAACTGAGCCTGTCGCAAGTGGCGGAAATCATCCGTCAGATAGACGGGCAGAACATCTGCGGGCCGTCGGGCAAGAAGGTGCGTATCGAGATTTTCGTGCACGGGGCGTTGTGCATGGCCGTGTCGGGAAAATGCTACCTGAGCCTGGACTACTACAACTCGTCGGCCAACCGGGGGTCGTGCCTGCAACTCTGCCGCCGCCCCTACAAGCTCTCGCAGACCGACGGCGAGAAAGACGTGGAGATAGAGGTGGACAACGATTACCTGCTCTCTCCCAAAGACCTCAAAACCATAGATTTCTTGGATAAAATCCTCGAGGCGGGGGTGAGTGTGTTGAAGATAGAGGGGCGCGGTCGCACGGCCGATTATGTAAAGACCGTGACGGGCGTGTATCGGGAAGCGGTGGAGGCATGGCGGGCGGGAACCTACGACCGCGCCCGCATCGAACGCTGGAACAAGGAATTGGAAACCGTCTACAACCGCGGTTTCTGGGGCGGCTACTATCTGGGACAGAAGATGGGCGAATGGGCGCCCAAATACGGTTCGAGCGCCACCACGCGCAAGACCTATATCGGAAAGATAACCAACTTCTTCGACCGCGTTTCGGTGGCCGAGCTCAAAGTGGAGGCGGCCAACATCAAGCCCGGCGACCGCTATGTGATTATCGGACACACCACCGGCGTCTACGAGGACACGGTGCGCGAAATCCGCATGGACGACGTTCCCGTGCCCGAAAGCGTGCAGGGCACGTATTGTTCGCTCCGAACCCGAAGCGAGGTGCACCGGGGCGACAAGCTCTACCGCGTGGACAAGGTCTAATCACCCCACGGCCAGCACATAGCGCAGACGCTTGATCTTGCCGTCGGGGCGCAGCAGTTCCACCAAGACCGCATATATCCCCGCGCGCAGCACCCGCCCGCCGTCGTCCACCGCATCGTAGCGCAGGTTTCCTCCCGCGCCCAGCAACATCTGCCGGCAGAGCTGGCGCACTTTCCTACCCCTCTCGTCATACACCGCCATCGAGCAGACGAAACCATCGAGGCGGTCGCCCCACGTCAAGACCGTAAAATCGTTCGTTCCGTCGTTATTCGGCGTCACCAGAGGCGGCGTAAGCACAAACCATTCTTCCTGCCGCTCCTGCAAGGCGGGATAGGCATGAGAATTCTCGCAACCCGGCGTGGCGAAACCCGANGTCTCGGCCGCCGACATCCAATTTTCGGGCAGAAGCCCCGAAACCTCCGCCCGCAGACGCTCCAAGGCCACGCCTTTGGTGTCGCCCAACAGCCAGTGATGCGAGGTNTCGCTGTANCGTATCTCGTCTATCAGCACCGTGTCGCGGTGCAGGCTGTCGTCTTGGGGCGGCAGCCACAGCAGGCGCAGGAGNCCTTCCTTGTTGTCGAGGGTGGGAAACGTCTTGGCCGTGAAGATGTTTTCGCGACAGGCCGAAGCCGAGAGCGCCACCTTGCGCGCGTCTTTCGCCCAGGCCGCATAGGCGCCCGCCTCCAACACCGCCTGCGCATCGTCGGTGAGCCTGTAATATTTCCACCCCTCCTCCTGCGGGATGGCCAGCGCCCAGTTCCCGAGGCCGAAAGCCGTATCGGTGAGGTTGCGGAACTCCACATAGCGGCTCTCGCCCGAGGCGGGGTCGAACATCACCTCGTTCAGCACCACCCTGCCGAAAGCGGGACAGAGCATCGCCAGGGAATCCGCTTCGGAAAGCTCCCCTTCCCCGCCCTGTCCGGGCTCNGGCGCGGGGACCCGCCCCGTGTACACGTAGGGAAAGCCGTACATCGTGGCGCGGGAAACGGTCTTGTAGGCGCACTGCATCCCCACATGGGCGGGTGTGGCCCTGTCGGGCCACACCCGCCCGAGGACATCGCCCGCCAAGGCTTCGCCGTCCTGCTCCCAGCGGGCGGTGTTCGACACCCCCTGCGCATGGAACAACCTCCACACGCCCCCGGTGTCGAACACCGCCCGCACCCGCATCTTCATCTGCGACTGCTTCGAAAAGAGCGTGTTGCCTTGCCACAGTCGCCGCAAGGTGTCGGGCGTGCGTTCCCACAACTGCCAGTAGTTGGCGCTCCCTTTCTCGCCCAGATGCAGNTAGAGGGCGGAGGACGTGTCCGATGCCGGCGCCACTAAATAGAGCCGCAAGGTATTGGTGCTCGACGGTACGAAACCCAGATCGAGGGCGAATTCGATGCAGAAAGCCGAGTCTTGCGGAAGGCTGTCGCGATAAAACGCCCTCCGTATCCCGATGTCGGAAGGTTCGGCAGGCCCCCGGCTCGCCAAGCCCTGCTCCGTGCAGGCGAAATAAGCCGTATCGCCCTGCCAAAGACGCAAACCCGTGGAAAAATCGTCCCGCCACTGTGCGGTGGCGGAGGCACCCGCGCCCGAAACCGCCGCGCAGATGATAATAATAAATTTAAAGAAATTTGTCCGTTTCATTCGTTCGGTTTTGTACATTCGGTTTTGTATTTTTGTCGTCGCATCCGACGCGCTTGCGGCGCCTGCGTTTTCCTTATATATCGTCCGAAAGCGGATTTTATCGAAGAAAACGAGGAAAAAATTTGCAAGTGGCGTCATAAATATTTATTATACACACGAATAAAATTTATCAACAATGAAGATTGCCGTTGTGGGAGCCACGGGTTTGGTGGGCTCCAAGATGTTGCAGGTGCTGGAAGAATACGGACTGACCGATATCGAACTTCTGCCCGCCGCCTCCGTGCGGAGCGTGGGCAAGGAAATCGCGTTCGCGGGCAGGAAACATAAAGTGGTTTCGGTGGAAGATGCCATCGCCGCCTGCCCCGACTACGCCATTTTCTCCGCCGGAGGCGGCACCTCCCTGCAATACGCCCCGNTGTTTGCCGAAAAGGGCTGCACGGTGGTGGACAATTCCTCGGCCTGGCGCATGTATCCCGACGTGCCTCTGGTGGTGCCCGAAATCAATATCGATGTGGTGAAAGACAGCGACCGCATCATCGCCAACCCCAATTGCAGCACGATTCAGATGGTCATGGCGCTTCATCCCATTCACAAAGCCTACGGAATCAAACGCTTGGTAATCGCCACCTATCAATCGGTGAGCGGTTCGGGCATCAAGGGGCTCACGCAGATGGAATACGAGGAAAAGGGCGAGGAAAGCCCGCTCAAAGCCTATCCGCACCCCATTCACCACAATGTGTTGCCTCATGGCGGCGACTTTGACGAACAGGGCTATACCACCGAAGAGACCAAGCTTCTCAACGAGACCCGCAAGATTCTGCGCGACAACGATATACAGGTAACCTCCACGGTAGTGCGCGTGCCTGTTTCGGGCGGACATTCCGAAGCGGTGAACGTGGAGACCCGCAAGCGTTTCGAATTGAAGGATATACGCAGACTGCTCGACGAGATGCCGGGCGTGGTGGTGGTCGACGACCCCTCGCGCAACCTCTACCCCATGCCGATTTACGCCTACGACAAGAACGAGGTGTTTGTGGGACGTATCCGCCGCGATTTCTCGGTGGAGAACGGCCTCAATATGTGGGTGGTGGCCGACAACATCCGCAAGGGCGCGGCCACCAATGCCGTGCAGATTGTGGTGGAACTTATCAAACGCCGCAAACATTAGGCTTGTTGCTATAAAAACCGTATCTTTGTCCCCTTGTTTTTTGTGCCAATAAGTTACAACTAAAACAGAAAGTTAGAATGGCTTACAACGAGTCGATGCTTATCCGCCGCGATTTGCTTACGCGCGTCTGCAAGATGATTCAAAACGGTACCCTGCGCTCGGAGATAGACCGGGTTCCCTATATCATGCGTCCCCGTTACGGCAAGGAGGTGAGCCGCTGNTGCGTGTATAAAGACCGCGCCGTGCTCAAATACCGCTTCATGGCCATTCTGGGCTATGATATCCGTGANGAGAAGGACGAGATGACCCCGCTGTCCGACTACGCCCGTCAGGCCGAGGAACGCAAGGAGCAGACCGAAGCCATCCTCACCGTGGTCGACCTGGCGTGCAGTTCGTGCGTGCAGGTCAATTATGTGGTGACGAACATGTGCCACGGCTGTGTCGGTCACCCCTGCACCTTCGCCTGCAACAAGGGCGCCATCACGATCGATCATCAGGCGCACATCGACCCCTCCAAATGCGTCAGCTGCGGGCTTTGCATGAAGGCCTGTCCGTTCAACGCCATCATCTATCAGGCGGTGCCCTGCGAGCAGTCGTGCCCGGTGGGGGCCATTTCGAAAGACGAACACGGCATCGAGCATATCGACGAGAACAAGTGCATCTACTGCGGCCGTTGCCGTGAGGCCTGTCCCTACGGCGCCATTATGGAAAAGACCTATCTCGTGGAGATTTACCGCGCCCTCAAATCCGACAAGAAAGTGGTGGCGCTGGTGGCNCCCTCGATCATGGGGCAGTTTCCCGCCTCGCCNGGCAAGATTGTGAACGCCATCAAGAAACTCGGTTTCGACGAAGTGGTGGAAGTGGCCGAGGGTGCCGTGATGACGGCCAAGACCGAAGCCGCCGAATTCGAGGAGAAAGTGGCGGGCGGCCAGCAGAAATTCATGACCACTTCCTGCTGTCACGCCTANACCGAATTGGTTCGCAAACATTTGCCTCATATCCAACCCTATGTGTCGCACACGCCCACGCCGGTGATGTTCACCGCGCAGATGGTCAAGGANCGCGACCCCGGGTGCGTGACGATATTCTTCGCTCCCTGTCTGTCGAAACGGCACGAGACTATGGTGTCGAAAGACATCGACTGGGTGGCTTCCTACGAGGAGCTCGGCGCCATGTTGCAGGCCGCCGGAATCGACGTGCTCAAATGCGAGGAGGATCCTTTGGTGGAAATCGACAATTCGGGCCGTGGATTCCCGTATACGAAAGGGGTTACCGAGGCGGTGCAACACTATGCCAAGAATCCCGACGCCATCCGTCCTTTCTTTATCGACGGGGTGGACAAGGCCGTCATCAAGAGCCTCAAAACCATCGAACAGGCTTGCGGCGGCGAGGGTCAGCCCAACCTCATCGAATTCATGGTGTGTCAGGGAGGTTGTGTGAACGGTTGCGCCTCTATCGCCAATCCCCGCACGGCCACCCGTCAGATTCAGACCTTTATCAAAGAAGACAATGCCCGGAAGGACGCGGCCAAGCAATAGTCCATGTCCGCGTATCTGAAAGGCTTTTCGGCCTATCTGCAACTGGAACGGCATCTTTCGCCCGCCTCTGTGGAGGCCTACGGGCACGATGTGCGGTTGTTCCTGCAATTCTGCGCGCAAGGGAGCGGGGAGCCGGACGAAGAACCGAAGGTGGATTTTGCGCAAATTTCCCTGCAACAGGTGGAGCGTTTCATGGGCTACCTGCTGGATCTGGGCATGAGCCCTACCTCCCAGGCCCGCATCCTGGCCGGGGTCAAGAGTTTCTTCAACTATCTGGTTTTGGAAAAGGTGATCGAGCAATCGCCCGCCGAATTGGTCGAGACGCCCAAGCTCAAGCGGCATCTTCCCGATGTGCTCAGTTATGAGGAGATAGAGAAAGTATTCTCGGGCATCGACCAGTCCACGCCCGAGGGACGCCGCAACCTGGCCATGCTCGAGATGCTGTATGCCTGCGGGCTGCGGGTTTCCGAACTGGTGTCGCTCAAGATTTCGATGCTCTACTTCAACGACGGCTTCATCCGCATCTTCGGCAAGGGCGACAAGGAGCGTCTGGTGCCGGTGGGGCATACGGCCATGCGGAAGGTGCGCGACTACATCGACCTCGACCGTTGCCACATAGAGGTGCAGAAAGGCTGCGAGGACATCGTGTTTCTGAACCGTTACGGAAAAAACCTTTCGCGCATCATGGTGTTCCGGCTCATCAAGAAGTTCGTGGCCGAGGCGGGCATCCGCAAGACCGTCAGNCCGCACACCTTCCGCCACAGTTTCGCCACGCATCTGATAGAGGGAGGCGCCGACCTGCGTGCCGTGCAGGATATGCTCGGGCACGAGTCCATCACCACCACCGAGATATACACCCACCTCGACCGCCGCTACCTGCAGGACACCATCGAGCGCTATCACCCGATGAACCGTGCGGAAAACGGGAAAAAAGAGTAAGTTTGCAGAAGAATTATGAGTGAAATCTACGTCGACATAGCGCCGCACCACCCTATCGACCTTTTCGGGCTGGAAGAGGAACGNCTCGACCGCGTCCGCCGCTACTTTCCCCAGNTGAACATTGTCTTGCGGGGCAATCTGCTCAAAGTGATGGGCGACGAAGCCCGTCTGAAAGACTTTGAGGAGAAAATCAAGCTGCTGCTCTTTCATTTCGAGCATTTCAACCGTCTTTCCGACAGCGATATCGAGAATATTTTGGAGGAGGACGGAAAGAAAGCCTCCACCGAGGAGATGCACCGGCAGGCCGAGGCCGGCCACGGCTATATCCTGGCGGGTGCCAACGGCAAGATTATCCGTGCCCTCACCGAAAATCAGAAAAAGCTGACGGAAGCCGTGGCCGGCCACGACCTCGTGTTCGCCGTGGGCCCTGCCGGAAGCGGCAAGACCTACACGGCGGTGGCTTTGGCTGTGAAAGCCTTGAAAGACAAGGAAGTGAAGCGCATCATCCTGACCCGTCCCGCCGTGGAGGCGGGCGAGAACCTAGGTTTTCTGCCGGGCGACCTCAAAGAGAAGCTCGACCCCTACATGCAGCCGCTCTACGATGCGTTGCGCGATATGATTCCCTATCGCAANCTGTTGGGCTATCTGGAAGAAGGCATCATCGAGATCGCGCCCCTGGCCTTTATGCGGGGCCGCACGCTCGACCATGCCTTTGTGATTCTGGACGAAGCGCAGAACACCACCGAGAGTCAGATGAAGATGTTTCTGACCCGTATGGGCAAGAANGCCAAATTCGTGATTACGGGCGACGTGACGCAGGTGGATCTGCCGCCCCGCCANTCTTCGGGGCTTCTGCAGGCCGANAGCATCTTGAAGAANGTGGACGGCATCGCCTTTGTGCGCCTGGATGCGCGCGATGTGGTGCGTCATAAGTTGGTAGCGAAAATCATTGCCGCCTACGCGGAAGAAAAACGATAGAAGATGAGGCGGAGATTCCTGTTGTTACAGATTGCGGTCGGGTTTGCCTTGCTTGGCGCTCCGCTCGCGGCGCAGACCTCTTTGAGCCCGAGGGAAACAGACAGTATCGTGCAGCTTATCCGGCTTATCCCCACCTCGCCTTTGGAGGCATTGCCCGTGTCCGACTGCCGTCTCAACGCCATCGAAAAGGAAATGGCCGCGCGCGAAGCCGCCGGCCTGCCCACCCCCGCGCCCGTGTCGGCCGCCCTCCGTCTCAAACGGAACACCCTCGACGCGATGCGCACCCATATCGACAGCCTTTATTACATGGAGGCCCTGCAGGCGGTGAACCAACCCGCCCCCGACTACGCAGCGGCCATGCAGTCTATNGATAAGTCGTTGCTCCACAACCGCTTCTATGCACGCTCCGTGGTGTTCAAAATGAATCACCTGCTCAAAAGAGAGCGCAACGCCCAAGCCTGTCTGCGCTACCTCAACCAGACCTTGCAGGAATACGCCTCCAACCCCAAGGTGCGNCACATGGCGCAGGCCACCTACGACACGCTCCTGCTCCAAGTGGAGAAGATGATCGACGACAACCGCTGCCGCGACGCGCTGGATCTGTATGGCTTGATACGGCGCTATTGCAGGATGTCCTTTCCCCTCCACCGTCTTCTCTACAAAGAAAAGCTCTTGGAGAACCGGGCGTATCAGGGGCTTTACGATTCGTATATGGCGATAGCCGAGAAGGTATGGCGGCAGAATCAGGACCGCATGGTGCAGAAATACGCCATGATGGCTTTCGATTTCTTCAAGGAGAACGAGGCGCACATGAACGGGGTCAACACCTCGCTCGACCTGCTCTACCGTCTGGCCTGCCGCTACCTTGTCTACGCCGAAGAGGCCGAGGACGACGAACGCGACTACTACCTCACGTTGGTGGACGACATCGTGAAGAAAACGGGATTGCCCGTACAGCTCCCCGTGGCCTATGATGCGGAACAGGATATGCACGAGGACTGGAACCGCTTTCTATCCGCCAAGACCGTGGCGCTCGAAGAAGCGGAGGAGATTTCCGCCGTTTCCGAAACGCAGGAGGCACCGCAGCCCAGGCCCGCCCCCGCGCCGAAACCGAGCCCGAAGCCCACGCCAACGCCCAAAGCCCCCTCGGGGACGGCGCTCACCCAGGCCCGCGGACAATACGCCGCCTGTGTGGAGCAGGCGAACCTGCTGCGCGCCAAACGCCGCTTTCCGCAGGCGCTCGCCCTTTTGGATTCGGCCGCCCGCATAGCCGCCGACAACGCNTTCAAACCCGATGCCGACTTCGAGGCCGCCTATGCCTCCCTTTCGGTTGCGGCGGTGGAACAGCTTGTCAACAAAGCCGTCTACAATCTCTGGACGAACAAGGAAAGCGAGGCCGAAGCCCTGTATGCCCGAGCCGTCGACGCTTTCGACACCTACCGTCGGCAACGTCCCGAGGATCTCTCCACGCAGATGCAGATTCAGCAGATCCTGATCGATTACAGCGAAAAGAAAGACGAGGACGCCTGCCGCAAATCGAGGAAGGAGGAACAGGACGCCTACGCAAAATTCTATCGTCAACTCTCCTACGGCAATTTCGAGACCGCCGGAGCCGAACTGCGGAACCTGCACGCGCTGTGCACCCGAAACAGGGCGAAGGAATTCGCCTCCTGCCCTTCCGATACGGTGGCGTTGGAAAAGGCCGTGGCCATATACCGGAACTGGACGCTGTACCGCCAGGCTATGGCGCAGGCCCTGTCGGTTCCCGAAACAGACATCGCCGCTTGGGTGGATGCCTACCGGCAGGCGCTCGACCTTTTCGACACGTTGGATTTGGCGCGTTATGTGCCTGCCCCGGTGTCGTTGTTCAGCCGCCTTTCGTCGGACAGGAAATACGACGCGCTCTACGGCTGGGCCATGCTGTGCATCACACGCAACGAAAACGAGCAGGCGCAGTTTATATTCAGCTTCCTGCAGGCGCAGGGCTATCGCCGGCCCGGTATGGAAAAGAACATCCGTCATGCCCGAAAATCGAATTGACATGCGGAAACTCTCGGTTTGGGCATCCCTGCTGGTCTTTCTGTGGGGCTGTCTTTTCTGTCCCCGCACGCTGGCACAGAAAAAAAACACCGGAGCGTGGAAACATTCCGACACGCTCTTTTTCCGCTATCCGATGGACATCACGCCCGAAATCTCGGGNTCCTTCGCCGAACTGCGCGCCACGCACTTCCACGGGGGGATGGACTTCCGCACCCTGCAACGCGAGGGCATCAAGGTATACGGCATCGCGCCGGGGCGTATCATCCGCGCCGAAGTATCGAGAACAGGCTATGGAAAAGCGCTTTATGTGCAGCATNAGGACGGTTTGATTTCGCTCTACGCCCACCTTTCCAAATTCGGCATGGGGCTCGAGGGCCGCATCCGCAAGGCGCAGCGTCAGAACCGNANCTCCGAGGTGCGGTTGGAGAACCTGCACATCAAGGTGCCGCCCAAACGTCATATCGCCCTCTCGGGNAACACCGGTTCGTCGGGTGGGCCGCACCTGCATCTGGAAATGCGCCGCGATTCGCTCCGCCTCAATCCCGCCTGCTTCGGCCTGGAAATCCCCGACTCCATTCCCCCTGTCCTCTATTATATGGCGGTGTATCAATCCTCCCGCCTCCACACGCCCGCCTTATCCTTTCCGCTTCCTCCCAAGGAANCCTTTATCGATTCCTGTATGCGTGAGGNACTTATGGATGCGCCCNCCTACGACAAGGCGATGTATCAGGCCTTGGAAGAAATCTACGGGGATCTTTTGTTCGAGGCCGACACCGCGTCGTTCAAAAGGATTTCACCGCGCAACACCCTCGAACCCGCCTTTTGTCTGGATCTGCCCGCCGACACCCTGNTGCCTTTCGGCCCCGACGCGGTGTCGGCCTACTATCGGACCGACGCCCTGCCCGACACGCTCTGGGTGAACGGGCCCTGCGCCTTCGGCCTGTGCTCGTTGGACTCGATCCAGCACATGCCTTTTCACTACGGCTTATATGAATTGGCGGTACTGATAGATTCCGATACCTTGGCCTTCTATCGTCTGGACAAGGTTTCCGATGCCCTCTACAGCAATATCCTGCAACACCTCGACCCGCTCTTCCACGCCAAGACCAGGAAGAGGCTCGAAAAAGCGTGGGTGATGCCGAACAAAGGGGCCACCCCCTACTCGGTGCTGCGCGACAACGGGGTGCTGAACCCGCTTCCGGGCTCGTTCTACCGCCTGAAAATCATAGCCCGCGACTTTTCGGGAAACGAAAGTGTCGTGGAAAGGGTGGTGGGAAAAGATTAGTTGTATCAAATGCCGATAAAATCGTAAATTCGCATATTGTTAAACTACACGCTGCACGTATGAAGAACTTCTTACAGGTGGTCGCTTCGGTGGCTGTATTCTTTTCGACGCTTTCGGTGCCGATGTGGGTTTCGGCGCAGAATCCCACAGGCTTTCAGGCTTCTCCCGTGTATGTCTCGCGCTATGTGGACACCGTCGCGGGCAAGGTGTATTTTGTGCATCAGGTACAGAAAGGGCATACCATGTATTCCATCGGAAAGGCGTATCAGGCCTCGGCGGAAGACATGCTGAAGGATTCGCCCGACAATCAGGTGCAGATTGAGGAATATATCTACATTCCTTTCAAGGCTTCGTTGGTGGCCGAGGGNNTGANCCTGCTTCCTTTCGAGGGGCGCAAGCCGTGGGCGGTGGCCTTGCTGGAGCGGCAGCAGGTGGAACGCGAACAGNCGCAGCTGCAAGACGAGCAGTTAAAGGAAGAAAGACGCGACATACAGGATTCCGACCGTGCCGAAGCCGAGGCCGATCGGAGCGACAGCGAGGAAGGCATGGNGGTTCCGTCCGATTCCACCCTGCTTACGGAAACGGAAGTGGAAGCGGTTTTGGATACCTTGGAGGTGAAAGCCTANCGCGACACCTTGAACATCGCCCTGATGCTGCCTCTCTACAGTTCCACGCCCGACAACCGCAGGGCCTATGTCTATCTGCCCTTTATGGAGGGTGCGGGCTTGGCGTGGCTCGAACACCGCGACCCCGGGTTCTTTGCCGAACAGGTCTCCGTAGCGGACAGCGTGCCGACCGAGGAAGCCGCCCCCGCGCCTTTCCTGCGTCTTGAAGTCTACGACCTCACCGAATCGCCCGACCGTCTGGACGGGATTCTGCAGGATTCCGCCTTCGCCCGCACCGATGTCATCATGGCGGCGGCCTATGCGATGCAGTTCCCGAAGATAGACAGTTTCGCCGCGTTGCATCATATCCCTGTCGTTCACCCTGTTTCCGAAAGGGATTCGATGGGGGCGCGCAACCCCTAT
>WFLX010011226.1_pt1 | contig 12612 bp, 6 predicted proteins | sample 4967041 | NCBI WGS metagenome assembly WFLX01 (sample SAMN12857096, study PRJNA449069) | gut metagenome | isolation source: stool from male and female vole | host: Microtus ochrogaster | place: USA:Florida | collected 2017 | reverse complement strand
AAGAGAAAGGCTTCGAATTGATCAATTCGGAGCCTTTCTATTATATACAAAATACTATTCACTGTTCAATATTCACTACTCACTGTTCACTGTTCATTTTCCAAGTCCCTAAGCAACGTAGCCACCGCTGTCTCAAGCTGACGATCATGCCCGTTTGCTATATCTTCCGGCGTATTAGCAACCTTTACGTCCGGCTCCAACTGTGTATTCTCCAATATTGTGCCATCTTCTGTACGGAAAGCTACTACAGGAACTCCGAATACAAAATCAGGATTCTGCATTGTAATCCAGTTGACGCTCGACATGGTGCCTGGTACCGGCATACCTACGAGTTTGCCGAGATTCTTATGCTTATACACCCATGGAGTTCCATGCGCATTTGAATAGTTAGCCTCGCAGATTATCATCACACTTGGTTTGTTCCATCTTCTTGACGGCATCTCTGAAGATTTATTCCCATGCACTTCTTGAGTCAGATATTTCTCTCCACTGAAAAGTACTTCTATATCCTCATGCAAGCGTCCACCTCCATTCCATCGGGTATCTATCACGATTCCATCTTTATCTACATACTCTCCAAGAAGTTTTGCGTATACTTGTCGGAATGATCCATCATCCATGGATTTGATATGCACATATCCAAGCCTTCCACCGGATAGACTGTCTACCTCATGTTCCCGTGCCTTGACCCAGCGATCATATAAAAGATTATTCATGGCTGAGGACGAAATAGGGAGCACCACTTCTTCCCAATTCTCGCCAGTCGAAGGACGAGTAAATGACACGAGCGTCTTCTTTTTGGTGATATTATTGAGCCTTTTTGCCCAATCTGTAGTTGAATTGATAGATTCTCCATTGATTGCAGTCACTATGTCGCCATTCTTTACCTTTGATGTGGCTCTGTCGAAAGGTCCTCCGGCCACTACTTCCTCAATTCTCAATCCATCAGAAGGAACTTTCAAATCAAAGATGAGTCCCAATGATGCCGTTGGGTCAGCTCCTCCGGAAGTGTAATATCGGCCTCCCGAATGTGAGACATTCAGTTCCCCGAGCAATTCGCTTAGCATTGCAGCGAAATCATAACCATTGTTGATATGCGGAAGGAAACGGCGGTAGTTTTCTACGTATGCTTCCCAATCGATTGGCATCGTGGGTAGATAGAATCGTTCCCGAGCCTCATTCTCTACATAGTCAAGCATCGCATTTCTTTCGGCTGCCTCATCTATCTTCATAGTGGCTGAAGTCGACACATTGCTGATACTCTTGTCTTTTGGTGAGAATTTCTTCACATTTCTTCCCAATAAGAAGATATTCCCATTTTTGTCAGAAATCATTCTTGCTGATCTGCTTCCAAGTTTCTTCAACAGAGACACGTCTCCCTTTCTCAGATCCTTTTCCCAAAGATCAAAACCATCCTCAAATTCCGACATATAATAGAGCTTCTCTCCATCTTTGGAAAGAATGTAGTCTCCAAGATTTGATGAATTAGGAGTCAACCTTACGATGCGATCTGCCAATCCGGCACGGTCTATCACAATATTATTCGGCTTTTCTACATTGCTGTCTTCATCAGCTTTTTTCTTCTTATCTTTCTTCCCCGAGTCTTTCTTCTTGTCAGAATCTTTTTCAGCGTCTTTCTTCTGTTGCTTCTCTACTTCTTTCAGAAGGGCATAGTCTTCTTCAGAAAGACGGAACTTGTCGTATGCCTCCTTGTTTAGGAACACCATCATCACGTCCATTTCAGATCCCCATGATGCATGGTTTCTCATTCCGTAGCGTTCAGATGCGAAGATAAGGGCATTCCCATCATCACTCCAACGAGGTTCCTGATCGAAATATCCCGTCTTTGTCACTGGGATAAATTCTCCGGTCTGAGTGTCGATGATTGTAATGTCGCCGTATGGTTCGTGCATCGGATTCATTGTCTCCACTGCCAAGAGTCGGCTGTCGGGAGCCCAATACACTGGAAATCCTCCTGTTCGGTAATTCGTGATCGCTCCTCCATCAAGTGCCTTAACACTCTTTGATGTGANATCCATCACCATCAGTTTGGTGCGATCCTGCACAAAAGCCANTTTCTTTCCATCGGGCGATATTTCGGGAAAGCTTCGTTCTATTCCGTCATCAGGGAAAAGTGCAACCTCTTCAATAAGTGTCGCATTTGAAAAATTAGGGTCATCTTTTCTTGACATTGTGGCCTTATAGATATTTGATTTCCCATTACGCAGCGAACTATAGTAAAGAGTCTTCCCGTCACTTCCCCATGATAGATTGCTTTCAAGCGCAGGTGTATGAGTGATTTGCTTCATTGATGGATACTCTGNAGATGTGACGAATACTTCTCCTCTGCTGATGAAAGCTACCTGTTCTCCGTCGGGGGAGGGGAGTGCTTCATCTACGGAGGAGACATATACATTGACTGGTTCTGCTTCTGTATCGTCTGTGACATTTATTGTGAGCGCAGTAGGCTTGCTTCCTGGATCCATGGTAAAAAGCTCTCCGTTATATGTAAATGCCATCTTGTCATTTTTTGCAATACTAAGGAATCTGATTGGATGATTCTTAAAATCTGTGAGTGCCTTAGGCGTAGCTTTCGGAGAATTTATCGGCATGGCATAGACATTGAATGATCCCCCGTCTCTTTCGCTTAGGAAATATAATGTTTCATTTGTTGAAGAAACAGCTGGAGATCTGTCTTCCCCTGCATGGTCAGTAAGATTGACATGTTTGCCATTAGCAGGATCGTATATCCAAATGTCGCGGGTGACTGAAGACGTATGATGCTTACGCCATTTGTCTTCCATTCCTTTGACATCTTCGTAAAGTATTTTCCCATCGGGAAGCACAGATAGCGATGTGGCAGGTGTTGGAAGAATCTGATGCATATCAGAGCCATCAGTAGAGATTGCATAAAGCTCAATGAGTCGGCTCGTGGGAAACGATGGACTTATGGCAGGATCTTGAATTGCGGAAGAGAAATAGATCTCATTTCCATCGGGAGAAAATGCCTCTGCCAATTCAGAGCCTGAATTATACGTAAGTCGTTTCTCACTTCCCCCATTGGCTGGCATTAAATACACATCCATGCTTCCATTACGATCACTTGAGAATGCTATCTGTTTCCCATCCGGACTCCATATAGGAGTAGAATCGTATGAAGGGTTAAAAGTCAAGCGTGTGGCATCTCCACCATTTGATGGCACTGTGAAAATATCTCCTTTATAAGAGAAAGCTATCTTCTGTCCATCCGGAGATATTTTCACGTCACGTACCCAAAGTGGATTTACGCTGTATGAAGCCGATGCCGCAATCGCAAAAATACCTGTTAATAATAAGCGATTTGTCATAAAATACTTTCTTTCAGTTTAGTTAGTAAAAAATCCCCGGGATTTTTCATCCTGGGGATTCTTTTATCAAGGATTTCAGAGTTTTATTTTACCACAATTTTGGATGCCTTGCCATCGACAACCTTGACATACATTCCTGCCTTAGGATTGTTGATCTTATTGCCCTGCAGGTCATAATAGCTTGCATTCTCTGCTGCATTAACTCCTGCTACTCCGGAAGGATCGTCATATTCTACTTCGAATTCTATCATTATTGGGTTGCCCATATCGGCCATTCCGTCTTTGCAGAGATAGAACTGTCCGGAATGATACTGTCCGTCTACAGGGAACGTCATGGTGTTACCCTCTTTAAAGCCGTATGCCATAGCTTCTTCTACTGATAGCCAGTAAGCATCTTCTGCTCCTCTTGTAGATAGTGGTTCGATTTCTGCTCCGCCGTCTATGTCATTCATTCCGATGAAGCCATCCCAACCTTCTGGAACTTCAAGTGTTAGTGTAAGCTCTGTCTCTTTGCTCTTTCCTGTTACTGAAATAGTATAGACATCCTGTTCTACACCCTGGCTTACTTCTACTCCTTCATTATTGCTGAGTGTTACGTCGTATGATTCTGGATATTCTGCAGACTCTGCAGCCATGAGCATCATCTGAATGTAAGCTTCAAGTTCTTCTCCATCAAATGGGAAGAAGAAGCTTTCTCCGTCTTCATTTGCAGCTTCAAGTGCCTGAGCAGCCCATCCTCTGTATTGTTCGATCATTGTGCCGATTTCTGACCATTCTTCGAAGTTGAAATCTGGGTTCTTTTCAGTAATTTCTGCGATAGCTGCCTCATACTTAGCCTGAACCGCATCAATTTGAGCTATTACTTCTGCGTAAGCAGCTTCGTTTGCTGCTTCCAACTCCATGTTAGGTGCTTTTTTCATTTCAGCTATCATAGCCTCAATTTCCTCACCGTCAAATGCGTATGTGAATTGTTCACCATCTTCGTTGGCAGCGTCAAGCGCCTGTTTAGCACCTGCAAGAACCTGCTCAAGAGTTCCACCTATGATTTCTTCCCATTCTGAAAAATCATATTCAGGATATTTTTCTTTCAATTCTGAAAGGGCAGTTTGATATTCGCTCGTAAGATCTTCTATCTTGCTCACTACTTCTTCGTATGCTTTCTGATTTTCCTCTGCCAGATCTCCTATTGCANTNCCTGTCTGGGTCACACCTTCGTTGGTAATAGAGATGGTATAAGCCATGTCTGCNACATCTCCNTTGTAGAGGTAAACTGAAACATATTGCTCTTCTCCATTCGCTTTGAAAGTAAATTTATTTCCTACTACGAAGTCGTCTTCTACTAAATCTTCTACTGGTACCCATAAGCTATCTTCTGCTCTTGTCTGACGGGGTGCAATGACACTTTCTCCGATTTCAACATCATCATAACTTAGACTTATGAAACCATCCCATCCTTCCGGGACGTCAAGAATTACATCGAACTCTTCTTCTTCAATTTCGCCATTAATGTTGATAGAGATTAAGCCTTCCTCTGCGGTTTGCTCAATGTTAAGACCTTCAGCATAAGAAGTGATTCCGATTGTTTCAGGGAACGTTGGATCATCTCCTATTGGCTCGTCGCCTCCTCCTACTTTGCTTACAGTTATGTCGTAATCAATAAAGGTAGTGCATACCATGTCTCCCTTCACCAATGCGATATAGCCTGGATTAGCTTCTCCATCTGCAACCACTGTGACTGTGTTACCTTCTTTGAATCCCATTCCTAAAACATCTGCTACTGGCGTCAGTTCTGCTTCACCTCTTGTTATTGTTGAGATATCAGCAAATCCAAAGAAATCTGCAATCATTAGGCCGTCCCAGCCTTCTGGGGTGGCAAAGGTCACTGAAAGGGTCTCTGAATCGCATTCTCCGGTTATATTTATCAAATGATATGTGTCATCAAATTGCTGAGTCACACTTATACCCTCGAGCTCTTTCTCTCCATTCAATGTATACTCAAGTGACTTAGGGAATTGTGGTGCTTCTATTTCGCCACCTCCCGCTTTGGTTACTAAAGTCTGAAGAGAAATAAAGGCATTATTGTCAACTTGGTCACCTTTATAAAGATAAGCGTAGACGAACGCCCATTCTCCATTGACAGTGAATGTGAATTTATTACCCTTTACGTATCCCTCTTCTTCAAAATTAGCTACTGGAGTCCAATCATGATCTGTAGCTGCAATCTTTCTTGGGGCTATAGCTGCATCGCCTATAGTTACATTGCTTGTAAATGGATAGCTTATAAATCCGTCCCAACCTTCAGGTACGTCAAGCACTACTTCATATTCATCCGCTTCGATTTCTCCCTTGACGTCAATATAGATTGATCCATCTTCTGCATCTTTCTCTTGATCTACAGTCAGACCTTCAGCGTATGTTGTAACTCCAATGCTCTCAGGGATTGATGGTTCATCGGTTGGATCATCTGATGATGTGGCTGGTTTGACACTATATGCTATTTTGAATTCAGTCGGACATACTTTTCCATCTTTATAAAGCAATAATGTCGCAAAATTGGATTCCTCTTCTACTAAGAAGGTCACTGAGTTGCCTTCTTGATATTCCAATCCTTTATAGAAATCAACTCCATACCATTCTTCCATGCCTCTTGTTAAAAGCGCTTGTTCGGATACTGCAGCCCATGGTGCGTTTATAAGCCATCCATCCCANCCTTCTGGAACAGCAAACGTAAGCGTGATTTCTTCTGCTTCACTTGTTCCGTCTACATTCATTGACAGTCCATCTGCTCCTGATGTTACATTCACTGCTACTCCTGGGAGCTCTGCCTCGCCATTAATTGTATAATCTACTGTCTCTGGGAATTTTGGCTGGTCAGTAACTACTGGATCATCTCCTGATCCTTCAGATTTTGATACCTTAAAATATATCTCTATTGGTAAAGAATAGAATTTGCCATCCTTCGTTAAATAGGCAAACGCTGACTGTTGGTTGCCATTGACTTTAAATGTCACAGAGTTGCCGGGTGTTACCCCTAATGCTTGGTCTATATCCCCCCAGAACATACTTTCGCCCTTGACTTTTATTTTTGAAGGCTTTTTAGCAAGATTGCTGGAAGCGGATACCAACATGCCGTCCCAGCCTGCCGGGGTAGTCATGTCTATCGTGATTTCATTAGCATCGCTCTCTCCTGTGATATTGATACTTAGGTTTTCATATCCGTCCAAGAAATAAATTTCTTGCTTCACTTTCACTCCTGAAAGTTCTTTTTCTCCATTAAGTGTCAATGAGAGTTGTTCCGGATATTCCCACTCTCCAGAAGCATTGGCTGCCCTCGTTACATCATAATAAATGTCGATGGGATATTCCCATACGTTGTCGCCACTGGCTAAGTAGATTGTCCCCATAATTTTAGTACCATTTACGGGGAAATTAAATTCATTTCCTTTAGTATAACCTTGCGCGGTTGCCAAGCTGGCCGGAACCCAATGGCTGCTCCTTGTCTTAGTCTTAAACGGATTGTCCTCATTCTCCATAATAGAACCGATCAATGCGTAATCCCATCCTTCTGGTATCTGGAATGCCACATTAAGTGCATCTGAAGCACATTCTCCGGTAATTGAAATGTACAGGTTTTCCGACCCTTCGTAAGGTCTCATATTCTGGCTTACTGTCACTCCGGAAAGTTCTTTCTCTCCATTGAGTGTAATATCAAGATAATTCGGATAGACCGGATCGTCTTGAGCCACGGCTATCGCAGCTCCTACTGCAATCGCCATACATGAAAGTAATACCTTTTTCATGAATTAGTAATTTTTGTTAATATTATATATCATTTTGCAAATTTAATAAAATTATTTGATAAATNCTAATTTTTTTTATAATTTTAATAATTCAACTTTCGCAATCTCAAGTTGAAGGTTATAAGGTTATTGGGTTAAAAGGTTATGATTTGACTGATAAATTATGAATTTTTATGCCTTTACAATTGGTAAGTTTAACACAATAACCCCATAACTACTTAACCCCTTAACCTCTTAACCCTTAAGTTGAGCTTGCGAAACTTAAATTATTCACTCCTCAAAATCCGGTTCAGCCGCTATATTAAAGTCCTCCGGATAATCATTATAATACCTTATTTTCTTTTTCCTTCTCTTCCGTGGTTTCTTCCAAGGACTTCCGGATATTATTTCTTTATATAGCCGTTCAAGCCTTTCTTCCCTCTGTTCCTTTGTCTTTATCTCACATTCCCATATCCGAATCACTCTCCATCCCTCTAATTCCAAATCAACATTATTCACATAATCCCGAGCCGTGTTCTTCGCAACCTTACCCTTCCAAAATTCAACATTTGTCAACGGCAATCTATAAAGCTTGCAATCCTTATGCCCATGCCAAAAACATCCGTCAACAAAGACCACTACACCATACTTCCTCAAAACAATATCAGGCGAACCCGGAAGCTTCTTAACATTGACACGATAACGCAAACCACGGGAGAAGAGATACTTTCTAACTGTCATCTCAGGCCGAGTATCCCTTCCCTTTATTGCAGCCATACACCGGTGCCGCTCCTCCTTCGTCATCCGATCTGTCATTTTCATTCGTATTTTTCTCCCCAAAATTACAAAAAATCTATAAAAAAGCAAAATTCCAGTTCCATTTCCTTATTAATAATCACTCATTTCTTCCAGTGAGGATGCGGTAGCAGCATATAATATGTTCTTTCTTTTTCCGTTATAAATAATATTACTCAACTTTCGCAGGAGCAAGTCACAATAACCTTTCAACCAGCGAAGCGATAACCTTCTAACCCTCAACTTTCGTTTGCGAAAGTTGAATTATAAGATTAAATATGAAGTCATTCCCACTCCCATTGATACTGTTGGCTATCTTATGCTGGCCCTTGATTGCCATTGCGCAGACTACTTTGACTACATTGCCTGCAAAAGATGCCGTTGCTTACACACCTCTAAAATCCGGACAAAAACAAACTATGATGGGCGGTCTTGCGGTATCTTCTGGCTTTTCTTTAGGCCAGGAATCACAATATCTCATCGCCCCTGAAAAAATAGGTAAGGTCTCATTTCCTCTTAATGGGAAATATTCAAAGCTCACCTTTATGATGGGCCCGATGGCTAATTCCAAGCATATTTCAAATACACCCACCATCATCACTGTGCGTGCCGACGGTAAAAAATTAGTTGATGAAAAATTCTTCGACTTTGATATTTCAAGGCCTTTTGAGATTGACGTGACCGGTGCTCAAGAAGTCACTTTTGATATTCTTTCAGGCGAAGGATATATCGGAATCGGCAAACCTCAATTGTGGACAAATACTCAAAACGCAGTCAAACCAGACTATGATCGCACACCCGCTACGACCAAATTGGAACTTCCAAAAGACCGGTTGCCATACTATTACAACCATGAAAATGTGGTGATTGTCTCCCCGAATGAAAAGATAAAGTCATTTAAGATAAATGGTAAAGAATATAATAATGGTCTTGTCTTAAACATGCGTATGCAGCTTGTAGGAGGCGATTTTGGCTCTGCCATGTACAATCTTAAGGGTCAATATGAAAAGTTAAGTTTCATTGTCGGTGCTCTTGATAATAATGTAAATGCTGAGCAGGGGCAAGGTTATTTGACTATTCAAGCTGATGGACGTACTATATATCAAAAAGACCTCTCGCAACTCGATATGGCTGAGCAAGTGGTGCTTGATGTGACTGGTGTTGATCGTCTTTCTTTTCATTCTTCTCAGAATGAATGGAATCTGAGTGCCGGATTTGCCGACATCACGGCATGGCCCAAAGGACAAGGACCTGCTTTAGGGGTCTCCTCCGTCGAAGCTTCTTCTGATCTTAAGGCCCTTCCAGACATAGTGCCTCTGATGAGTACCATTCAACCATTTAATGTCCTCGGTGGTCTAAGCCGTGAGCAAATGTTATTTACAGGCGAAAGTGATTACATCGGATTTGATATGGGAGGAGTGAAATATAATGAGGGTATGATTTTCACTTCGGGCTCCAATTTCCTCCACGATCATATATTCTCTTCTGCATCTTTCGACCTTGGAGGAGAGTTCGACTATATGACATTTGTAACAGGTTTTGTGGATGGTCCGATGAAAGATAGTGAAATCAGTATATATGCTGACGATAATCTTCTTTATTCTGTCCCAATCAAAGTTACAGGTATGCCTACTAAGCATTGGGTGAAACTTGATAAATGTCGTAAACTCACTTTCGACAATCGTAAGGNTGGAGGTAATATCGGTGTAGCTGATGTGGTGCTTTATCGTGGAGACATCAAAGACAATCAGCTCTTTGAGCACAAAGCTCCGGATGCTCCCGACAACGTCTCTCTCTTGCAATATAGCTTGCCATATCTACATTATGTATATGGTCTCAGCGGCCAACAAAATGCGTTGGCATACAATGGTTCTGATATCAGCAAATTCTTCACTACCCGCGACGGTCGTAAGATTAACGATGGTTTTAATCTGAAGACAGGTGTAAGATTCTCTGTGGAGCATGGAGTGCTTAGTGATGAAGGAAATGGGGGAGTGGCTGGTGCTGTTGGGGCTGCTGCTGTTGGTACTTCTTTCGTGGCTGGAGGTGTTGTAGGTGGAGCTGTGGTTGGTTCTACTCTTGCTGGAATGGCTGGATTGATGCTCCTCGCTGCCGGCGGGGAAGCGGAAGATGCTTCCTTCGCTGCTTTCAATACACATGGCGAATATCAGACAGTCACTTTTACGGCTGAATGTATTCGTCCCGCCGATGCCGGTACTCTTTCAGATGGTAATTTCACCGACCGTCAAAATAGACTCCTGATTGGTGCAGACGGTAATGTTGTGGCTGAATTGATGCTTAATGAGAATGATGGTCCCCAGACTTTCACAGTGCCAATCAATGGATGCCAGCAACTGATGTTTTTCATGCCATGCGACAATGGTTCAGGGAATTATCTAATTTATGATGCTACTCTCTCCAAGACTAAGAGTGAGTTAAAACGTCCTGAATCCAGCATTAAGTCGCACCCTATTATAAATGATTTTGTTTGGATTGCCGTTCAGAGTCCCGACGAGTATAAATCTCCAGGAGATTCAGGTGCCGGACGAATAGATAAATATTTGAGAGGTGTGCGACAAGTTTACAATCAAACCATGACAAGTGTTAGAAATCATGATGGATATCCTCGACACGAATTTCATACTTATTATCTTAAAACTTCTGATGGAAAAGTAATCAAGGCCACTGTCGTTTTCGATAATGGAGGAGCGAATGCAGTCCGTGATGCTAAAGGAGTGGCACACGCTCTTGGTGCAAATTATGAGTCTCGGTCAGTAGGTATTTCCTCTCTTGCCAAAGACCTCATGTATGATATGGAAAACCTTGAAAGAATTCAAAAGCAGATAAAAGATCTTAAAGTTGAACAGGTGCAAGCGGCTCTCGATCTCCCTTCTCTGAAGTTAGGTGCCATAAAATACGGCAATGAAATGAAAAAGGCAAAGAAAGTTCTCGACCAGTGTAGTAAGGTTATTGATTCTCACGTGCAAAGCTTGCAGGCTAATTATAATCAACTCCAGTGGTTGCTGAATAATGCCATAAATGTCGAAGGTAAATCATCAAGCGAGCAACTAATATTCTCTCCATTGGCATCTGGAGAAACTCCTCCCGCCAATTACGAACTCCAACTCGTCGAAACCTTCAAATAAATTATAAGGGATGCCCATCTTGTGCAATGCCGTTCAAATAAGCCCGGAGGGCTGACAATCTTGTTAACCCCGAGCGTAGCTCGGGGAGAAATGCTCTCTTTTTTATCAAGCCCCGGAGGGGCGTTACTTATTATTTGAACCGCATTTCCCATCTTGTGCATCCCTTAATCTTTGCTCTATGTGATTTTACTCAGCTGGAAAATGCATNCCATACATCTTCAANCCATTNTNCTTAGCATACTCCATNATCCGTCTGCGAGCNTCNACNGCCNCNTCTGGATCCATATCATANCGTGCNCAATACTGNGGATACTTCTCCTGCAGCGCNACTCCATGCATCAAATCCCCTACAATNAAGATTGTATCCTTCTGAAATACTGTGTGTCCCGGCGTATGCCCATAGGCAGCAATACTTATAATCCCTAAATCCAAAGTGTCTCCTGCCTCAAACTCATTCAACTGATCCTTATAAGCTTCCAACACACCGACAGCNTGATCTCNCTTCCCCTCAGCCATGTTACGCCATGCCTCAGCTTCAACTCGATTGACGTACACATTTGCACTCTTGAAGACCTTCTCACCATCTTTCATCATACCTCCGATATGATCCCCATGCATGTGTGTGATATAAATTTGGTCGATGCTGTCAGGTGTCAAGCCCATTTCTTCCAATTTACTTTGAAGCTGACTGAATGGTGCTCCCAACCCAGTGTCAAACAAAATATTCTTTCCATCAGTCTGCACAAGGAAGCAGCTCATCGAAGAAGGCACTCCCTCCTCAATACCCAACTCCTTCCATACCGAATCCGGCACCTCCGGAAACAATCCTCGGTCATTGGCCGACGGTCCCGGCTTATCCTCAATCCATGTAATTGTAGCCATACTCTCCTGTTTTTCTGTTTCCGACTCCTTAGCTTGCGACTTACAAGCACCCAACGACATCAGTCCCGCCAACGCCATCATTCCAATCCCCATCAATCTATTCTCTCTCATCATAAATCTCTAATCTTTAATCTCTAATNTTTAATNTNTAATNTNTAATATTTAATATTTAATAATTGACTTAATTACTCGTGCTGGATTTCCAGCGACAACACTATTTGCTTCTACATCTTTAGTAACGACACTCCCTGCTCCAATCACACAATTATCCCCAATAGTCACCCCCGGCAAAATAGTAGCTCCTCCTCCAATCCAAACACTGTTCCCAATCGTGACAGGCTCTGCCCATTCCACACCTGTATTCCGAGACTCAGCATCCAGAGGATGGCAAGCAGTATAAATACTTACATTAGGCCCAATAAAAACATTATCCCCAATCGTCACAGGAGCTTCATCCAAGATTGTCAAATTGAAATTGGCAAAGAAATTATTACCTATATGAATATTGCATCCATAATCGCACCTGAATGGCCGGTTGATATGGAATGTCTCGCCGCATTCGCCTACAATACTACGGAATAAAGTTATACGTTCCTCTTTCTTAGACGGATGCATATTATTGAACTCCCAAAGCTTCTCCCGCGTCACTTCAAGTCGCCGCAA
>WFLX010278121.1_pt1 | contig 12617 bp, 9 predicted proteins | sample 4967041 | NCBI WGS metagenome assembly WFLX01 (sample SAMN12857096, study PRJNA449069) | gut metagenome | isolation source: stool from male and female vole | host: Microtus ochrogaster | place: USA:Florida | collected 2017 | reverse complement strand
AAGCCCGAGGAAATCCCCGCCGCCGCGGCCAAGGCCGGCATCGCCATCGCCCCGGTGGTTGCCCAGGAGCTGGGCGACGTGAGTTTCTCGGACGCCATGCGCATGTCCAAGGCACTCGGCGCAGCGGCTCCGGCGGCCGACATCACCCCGGTGATGAAACGTGTGCGCTCGGTCAAGACTCCACGAGAGCAGGAGCTTCTGCGCATTTCGGGCCAGAAACAGTCGATGGTGTACGAGCGCATCCCGGGCCTCTACCGCGAGGGCATGTCGGACATCGAATTCCAGATTGAAATCGAGCGCGCCTCACGCCTGGCCGGTTGCCTGGGGCAGTTCCGCGTGGCCGGAGCGGACATGGAAATCTTCATGGGCAACGTCCTGACGGGCGACAACGCCGATGCCCCCTCGCCCTACGACTTCGCCATGGGCGGCGCGGGCCTCCACCCGTCCATCCCCGTGGGCGCCGACGGCACTATCATCAAGCCGGGCCTGCCGGTGATGGTGGATGTCAACGGCGACTACACCGGCTATATGACCGACATGACGCGGTGCTATGCCGTGGGGCAGGTGTCGGAAGAAGTGAAGAAGGCCCACCGACTCTCGGTTGAGATTTGCGACGAGCTTCAGCGGATGATGATTCCCGGCGCCGCTGCCTCCGACCTCTACAAGCGCGCCGAGGAAATGGCCGCACGCGCCGGCATGGCCGACTACTTCATGGGCCACCGCTCCCATGCGGGCTTCGTGGGCCACGGCGTGGGCATCGAAATCAACGAACTGCCCGTCATCGCCCCCAAGTCCAAGAACATCATCGAGGCCGGGAATGTCATAGCCCTCGAGCCCAAGTTCGTGCTGCCGCACATCGGCGCCGTGGGCATCGAGAACACCTACATTGTCCGCGCCGACGCCCCCGCCGAAGTCATCACCACCGCTCCCCGCGAAATCATGGGCCTGTGAAGTGGTCCACCCAAAGACAAACCTCTCTATTTATCGGAATTTATCGAGATTAATCGGGATTTATCGGGATGCATCATGATTAATCCCGATTAAAAACAAAAATAGCCGGATCCTGAACGGGACCCGGCTATTTTTAGCGGTTGGTGGTATTATTCTTTGCGGGGACCGCGGTCGCGGCCTTCGCGGCGGGGACGGTCGCCACCTTCGCGGCGGGGACGGTCGCCACCCTCGCGGCGGGGACGCTCAGCGCGGGGCTTGCGTTCGGGTTCTACCCAGCCTTCGGGCTTCTCTTTGAGGGCGCGCATGGACAGGCGGAACTTGCCGGTCTTTTTGTCGATTTCGATGAGTTTAACCTGCACCTTGTCGCCTTCCTTGAGGCCGGAAGCTTCCATATTTTCGAGGCGCTCCCAGCTGATTTCGCTGATGTGGAGGAGGCCGTCGCGGTTGGGNATGAATTCAACGAATGCGCCGAAGTCCATGATTGAGCGGACGGTGCCGTCGTACACCTTGCCTTCTTCGGGCATTTCGACGATGGCGTTGATCATTTCGAGGGCCTTGTCGATGGATGCTTTGTTGGCAGCTGCAACTTCGATGTAACCGCCTTCGTCGATTTCGTCGATGGAAACGGTTGCGCCGGACTCTTCCTGGATGCCCTGGATGATCTTTCCGCCCGGGCCGATTACAGCACCGATGAGCTCTTTGGGAATGAGCATGGTGACGATGCGGGGCACGTGGGGCTTGTAGTCCTCGCGGGGGGCGGGGANGGNCTGGTTGATGATGTTGAGGNTGTGGAGGCGTCNGTCACGAGCCTGCATGAGGGCGCGNTNGAGGNTTNCGTAGCTGAGGCCGTCNCANTNGATGTCCATCTGGGTGGCGGTGATACCGTCGGCNGTACCGGTCACTTTGAAGTCCATGTCGCCGAGGTGGTCTTCGTCGCCGAGGATGTCGCTCAGGATTGCGTATTTGGGGCTTTCGGTGTCGGTGATGAGGCCCATGGCGATGCCGCTGACGGGCTTTTTCATCTTCACGCCGGCGTCGAGCAGGGCGAGGGTACCTGCGCATACGGTGGCCATGGACGATGAGCCGTTAGACTCGANGAATGTCGCTNACNANGCGGCANACNTAGGGGAAGTCNTCGGGGAACATGCGCTTGAGGGCACGGTGNGCNAGGTTGCCGTGGCCGATTTCGCGNCGNCCTACGCCGCGNTGTCGNGCNNGGCTTCGCCGGTGGAGAAGGGGGGGAAGTTGTAGTGGAGGAGGAAGCGTTCGCGGCCCTGGTTGAGGACGTCGTCGAGGATTTTTTCGTCGAGCTTGGTGCCGAGGGTCACGGTTGAGAGGCTCTGGGTTTCGCCGCGGGTGAACACAGCGGAGCCGTGGGGGCCGGGGAGGTAGTCCACTTCGCACCAGATGGGGCGGATCTGGGTGGTCTTGCGGCCGTCCAGACGTATGCCTTCGTCGAGGATGCAGCGTCGCACGGCCTCTTTCTCTACGTCGTGGTAGTAGCGCTTCACCAGGGGTGTTTTTTCGTCGCGCACGTCCTCGGGGAGGGCGTCGATGTATTCCTGGCAGATGGCGTCGAAGCTGTCCTGGCGCCAGTGCTTGTCGGCGCACCCGGCTTTGGCGATGGCGTAGGCCTTGTCGTAGGTGGCGCGGCGCACGTCCTCGCGGAGCTCTTCGTCGTTGACTTCGTGGTTATATTCGCGCTTGGCTTTACCAACCTCTTCTGCAAGTTCCATCTGGGCCTTGCACTGCACCTTGATGGCGTCGTGGGCCACGCGGAGAGCTTCGAGGAGTTCGGCTTCGCTTGCTTCGTTCATTTCGCCTTCGACCATCATAATGTTGTCGTAGGTGGCGCCTACCATGAGTTCCATGTCGGCTTTCTGGAGCTCGTCGAAGGTGGGGTCGATGACGTACTTGCCGTCGATGCGGGCCACGCGCACTTCGGAGATGGGCCCGTTGAAGGGGATGTCGCTCACGGCCAGGGCGGCGGAAGCGGCCAGGCCTGCGAGGCAGTCGGGGGCATCGACGCCGTCGGCGGAGTACATGGTTATGTTGACAAAGGTGTCAGCGTGGTAGTTGGAGGGGAACAGGGGTCGGAGCACGCGGTCCACCAGGCGGGCGGTGAGGATTTCATAATCGCTGGCGCGGCCTTCGCGCTTGAGGAAACCGCCGGGGAAACGGCCTGCGGCGGAGAATTTTTCCTTGTACTCCACCTGGAGGGGCATGAAGTCAACGCCCTCGCCGGCTTCTTTGGCCGAAACGACCGTTGCCAGCAGCATTGTGTTGCCCATTCGTACTTCAACAGCACCGTCGGCCTGCTTGGCGAGTTTACCGGTCTCGATGGTAATCTCACGTCCGTCGGGGAGTGCTATTGTTTTCTTGATGACATTCATAAGAAATGGATAATTTGTTTTTTACGCTAAAATTCGCGCAAAGATAGCACATTTTTTCGGGTTTTCCAAATTAATTATGGTGTGGGCGGGTGTTTTTGCATCGAGGCTCTCACGATTTCCTCTCTCAGAGTGCTCAGAGTTCTCAGAGTTCTCTGAGCTCTCTGAGAGTTTTTGTTTGGATGATTGGAAATTTTTCGTTATTTTTGCGCCAAAAGTTCGAATTTTAATCCATATAAACCAACAACCGCCTATGAACCGACTTTTCCTCCTGCTAATGCTTTTCCTCTGCTTTGCGCCCGCACGCGCCGGGCAGGTGAGTTACTCCGAAGCGCGGCATGCGGCCGCCCGGTTCATGGGTCGGGAAGTGAAGGGCGCTCCGGGAGCCCGACAGGCGCAGGGTCAGGAGCCCGACGCCCCCTACTACATTTTCAGCGGCGACGACGGCGAGGGTTTCGTCATCGTGGGTGGCGACAGCGGCCTGCCGTCGATTATCGGCTACAGCCTCACGGGCCACATCGATGCCTCCGACCTGCCCCCGCAGCTGGACAGCCTCCTGTCGTCGCTGACACCTGCGGCCTCGGCTCCCGCCGGGGTTGTGCGCCGGCAGCCGACCCGCTCCACCGAGGGCGGCAAGGTGCTCCCTACGGCCACCTGGGGCCAGGATGCACCTTACAATCTTGAATGCCCATACGGAAGCCCCACGGGTTGCGTCACCACAGCCATGGCAATCGTGATGAAGTACTACAACTGGCCTCCGAGGGGCCGTGGAGCTGCCGATAACGCCTTCGAACCCGAATTGGGCGAGATGAGTTTCGACACGGACTTCGACTGGGACAACATGCTCGACTCGTACGCAGGCTACCCGGAAGAGTCTTCCTACACCGAGGCGCAGGTCAAATCCGTGGCCAAGCTCATGCACGCCTGCGGCACAGCCCTGCAGGCGGCCTTTACGCCCGGATGGATGACCTCGGCCGACATCCGCGACTGCGTCTACAGCCTGCGCAATTATTTTTACTACGACGGCAACATCGGCTTTGCCGGCACCGGCTCTGTCGATGTCGACGGCGACTGCGGCTTGAGTTACATAAAGAGCGAAATCGATGCCGACCGGCCGGTGATTTTCGCCGGAAGCGAGCTTGCGGGCTACGTCGGTCATGCCTGGGTGGTGGACGGCTACGATGCCAACGACATGGTTCACATCAACTGGGGCTGGGACGGCAGCGCCAACGGTTTCTTTGCCTATCCCGTGAGCAACGGCTACATGGCCAACATGCTCGTCTACAACATTATGCCTGCCGAGAACTGGGTGGACTACGGACCTTGGAACATCTTCATCCCCGGCAGTCTGAACATTGACGTGGTGGATGTGAAGCAGAACGAGTACTTCAACGCCTACTGCTACGAGGTGAGCTGCACCAACCGCTTCAATTATCCGACGATGGACCCCGTATGCAGCGGTGTACTGGCCGTTGCTCTCACCGACAGTAACGGCAGAATCAAGGAGATACTGCGTGAAATGGAAATCAAGGAGTGGTACGGCGACCGCCTGGCCGGCTCCTATAAACTTACGGGTCTGAAAGTGACCCAGGCCATAGCGCCCACCGACCGCATCAGCCTGGTGTACAAGCCCACGGGCTACTCCGACTGGCTGCCCTTCGCCAACCCTCCGGGGGTCTACACCTGGCGCCCGGTGCGCGGCAATACGCCGAAAGTGGCCAACGTGCAGTATGAATTCCTCAGCAAGCCGTTCGCCTACACCACAAAGTCGCACAACACCGAAGGAGCCTACCTGCAGACCAAACCCATGGCCTCCGGCGCATTCGACATCTACTTCCAGCGCCCCGCCGGGAAAGAATTCATGTGGCTGGCCGTAAAGGAGCAGACGCCCATCGGCATGATTTTCCCCAAAACCTACCCCAACCCCTTGGTTTACATCGACCTGCCCTATCAGCACAACGACATGACCTACACGGTGATGGCTATGGCCTTCAACGAGGAGGACCTCATCCAGGACTGGGTTGAAGTGGAAATGCCCGAGGCGGGCACCCTCAGCACCCTCCTGAGCGACGACGAGCGCGTGCGCTGCCGTCGCCTCCGAATCAAGGGCGACATGAACTCCGACGACTTCTACTACATCACCTACGAGATGCCGCTGATCAAGCATCTTGACCTTGCCAATGTGCACGTCGTTACGGACCAGTACAACTACTTCGAAGACTATATGCCCGACAACGCTCTGGTCCGCAAGCGCTTACAGACCATCGTGCTCCCGAGCCGCCTCAAAGGCCTGGGCCTTGAGTCGCTGCGAGAGAACAGTTTCAAGGAAATCGATATCCCTGCAAGTTGCGGGTTCATCGGCTTGGGCGCGTTCTGGGGCAATGACGGCGACTTCACCGACATCCGCTGCCACAGCACCACCCCGCCCGAAATCCAGGCCGGCCAGAGCGGGAATGAGGAACACATGTTCAACACCCGCGACTACACCAATGCCACCCTCTGGGTTCCCACCGGAACGAAGGACGACTACATGAGCCAGCCCTTCGTGTGGCACAACTTCCGCAGGGTCAAGGAGTTCCAGCCCGCGGGTATCCGGGCCATCGGCGCCGAAATCCAGGAAGGTCCCATCGAAATCTTCAACCTCCAGGGAGTGAAGGTCTACGAGGGCGACTCGCGGCCTACATATCCGCTGACCGACGGACTTTACCTCTTCCGCCAGAGCGGCACCTGCGGCAAGCTGACGGTGAAAAACTGACCCGCCGCTGCACTTAGGACGCACCGAACGTGCGTCCATACTGCGTTGATTGCCACTTCTTTGCGTATTTTTTTGATGCAAAAATATAGGGACGCTCGTTCGGAGCGTCCTGAGGTAGCATCGGCGGTAGGTCGGACGACCTACCCTCCTATGCGTGGCGGCCTATGCCCGGGCGTTTGTGGCGGGCGGGAGCTCGCCACCTCTATATTTTATTATGCATTAAACCTAAAACTTCGTTGGAGTGTTTAATTTTAAAAGCTCTAACGATATGAAACGGTTAATTCTTTGCGCCTTAGGCGCTCTGGCTCTGACGGCCACGGCTCAGACCCACATTCCTTATCAGGAAATCGACTACAATGTGCATTACCATTGGGGCCCGGTTGATGTGACCATCGCCCACGGCACGGCCACCGTCGGAACCGTCGGCGACCGCTTCAGCGCTACCCTGGACGGCAACAGCATTCCCTGGAACGGGCGCGTGTTCTGCATCAGCGACACGCTCGTGGCCACGATGACGCCCCAGGCCGGAGGTCTCAGCCGCGAGGACGTGAGCTTCCAGACGGGCTGGTACCTCAAGCCGAAGGTGAAGGTGTTCCGCAGCGGCGATTTCGACCCCTCCGACCCGGCCAACTACCGCAACATCGCCGGCCAGGGAACCCTGAGCGCCTCGGACAATACCATGGAGGCCATCACCGTAACCTCCGACATGCTCGGTATGTTCTATTATTACCACGAACTTGACTTCGACAACATGGCCCCGGGCACGCGCATCGTCATCCCGNTCACGGGCGGATATGCCTCGGAGGTGGCCGTCACCTACCAGGGTCAGAGCACCTGCGTCATCGACGGGGTGCAGTACGCCACCTACGACGTCGTGTACGAGTACAGCTACCATGGCGCCATGAGCGGCTACCCGGTCCATGCCCAGGTTGCCCAGGAGGGCCGCATCCCCGTCAAAATCAGCGCCTCTCTNCCGGTGGGCCGCGTGGAGATGTTCTACGATGAGTAGGTGTTAGGCGTTAGGCGTTAGGCGTTAGGCGTTAGGCATAAGGCTTTAGGGGATTGATTTTAGCCCGGTTAACATTATTTCACACATANCAAAACCGCCCCGCAGCGTGCTGTAGGGGCGATTTTGGCTGTTTTGGGGGTTGCNGGGGCGTGGGATGGGGTTAAAAAATTTCGTGAATTGAATGAAATTGTGTAATTTTGCCGAGCAAATTCATGAATTAATAAACTCTTAACCACAACAGCCATGTCTGAAATTGCAGATAAAGTAAAGGCAATCGTGATGGAGAAACTCAACATCGACGACGCCGGCAAAGTTACCGAAGAAGCAACCTTCGTAAATGATCTTGGAGCCGATTCCCTCGACACCGTAGAACTGATCATGGACCTCGAGAACACTTTCAACATCGAAATTCCCGAAACCGAATCAGAAAAGATCAAGACAGTAGGCGACGCAATTGCTTACATCGAAAGCGCTACGAAATAAGCAATTTCNACANCTNAAAAACANGCCNCCGCAAAAAANNGCGGNTNTGTTATAGATTAAAGNNNNAAGGACAGTANCNGCGCCCGCTGCGGACCCNCAGCCTCCGGGCATCCCGCCAACATCCTTGCCACCAAATAAATAGGGTTGATGCTGCGACCCCCAAAAACTGCAAAAAATGGAACTTAAAAGAGTAGTAGTGACCGGCCTTGGAGCCGTCACCCCCCTTGGAAACGACGTACCCACCACGTGGGCCAACGCGCTGGCAGGCGTCAGCGGCGCCGCTCCCATCACCCATTTCGACGCGTCTAAGTTCAAGACTCAGTTTGCGTGCGAGGTGAAGGGTTTCAATCCGGACGAGCACTTCGACCGCAAGAAGGCCCGTCAGCTGGACCTGTACGCGCAGTATGCCCTTGTAGCAGCCCGTCAGGCCATTGCCGACGCCGGTCTGCCCGAAGACGAAAAGCTGAATAAGAACCGCGTGGGCGTAATCGTTGCCGCCGGTATCGGTGGCCTCCACACCTTCGAGGAAGAAGCCGGTAATTACGCCGTGAACATGGAGCGCGGGCCGCGCTACAACCCCTTCTTCATCCCCAAGATGATTGCCGACATCGCATCGGGCCACATCTCTATGGAGTACGGCTACCACGGACCCAACTACGGCGTGGTTTCAGCTTGCGCTTCGTCCAACAACGCAATTATTGACGCATTCAATATCATCCGTCTGGGCAAAGCCGACGTGATGGTCACCGGCGGCGCCGAAGCTGCCGTGTTCCCCGCCGGCGTCGGCGGTTTCAACGCCATGCACGCCCTCTCCACCCGCAACGACAGCCCCGAGACGGCCTCACGCCCCTTCAGCAAGAGCCGCGACGGATTCGTAATCGGCGAAGGTGCCGGCGTCCTCATCCTCGAAGAGATGGAGCACGCCCTGGCCCGCGGCGCTAAAATCTACGGCGAAGTGGCCGGCGGCGGCATGAGCGCCGACGCTTACCACATCACCGCCACCCACCCCGAAGGCCTCGGCGCCAAGCTGGCCATGCAGGCCGCCCTGGACGACGCCGGCATGAAGCCCGAGGACATCGACTACATCAACGTTCACGGCACCTCCACCCCCGTGGGCGACATTTCCGAAGTCAAGGCCATCGTAGAGCTCTTCGGCCCGGCGGCCCACAAGCTCAACATCTCCTCCACCAAGTCCATGACCGGCCACCTGCTGGGTGCAACCGGCGCCATGGAGGCCATCTTCAGCATCAAGGCCGTCCAGGAGGACATCGTGCCCCCCACCATCAACCACGAGGAGGGCGACGAGGACGAGGAAATCGACTACACCCTCAACTTCACCTTCAACAAGGCTGAGAAGCGCCCCGTGCGCGCCGCCCTGTCCAACTCCTTCGGTTTCGGCGGCCACAACGCCACCGTCATCGTGAAGAAGTTCGAGAAGTAAACCCACTCCCAAGCATATCCGAGGGACGCGCACGTGCGCGTCCCTTGTAGTTTAAATCCTCAGTTCAAATTTCGCAGGCGAAATTTGAAGGTTAATTGGTTAAAGGTTATGGGGTTAAAGGCGCCAATTGCCTAAAACCTAACGTCTAATGCCTAACCTTTTAACCCTTAACCCCTTAACATTGAGTTGAGCTTGCGAAACTCAAATAAAAGTTATGAAAATTGCCATAATAGTTGCCATGGACAAGGAGCTGGCCCTGCTCCTNCCTCATATTTCGGAGCCGCGGAGCATCAGCCTCAACGGGTTCGAGTTCCACACCGGCACCCTGGCGGGCCACAGCGTGGTGGCCTGCAAGTGCGGCATCGGCAAGGTCAATGCCGCCGTGGGCGCCCTGACGCTGATTGAGAACTTCCACCCCGCGCTGGTGGTGAACACGGGCGTGGCCGGCGGCACGGGCGCTACGGACGCTCCGGCGCAGGTGCTCGACGTNGTCCTGGCCGACCGCATTGCCTACCACGACGTGTGGTGCGGACCGGGCACGGAGCCGGGCCAGGCGGCNGGNTGTCCGCTCTACTTCGAATGTCCTCTCCCCGAGGAGGTTAAGGAAAAATTANGCGCACGCCAGGGGCTGATTGCCTCGGGCGACATCTTCGTGAGCGACCCGGCCGACCTTCGCCGAATCCTGTCGGTACACCCCGACGCGCTGGCCGTGGATATGGAGAGTGCGGCCATCGCCCAGGTGTGCCACCTCAAGTCGTTGCCCTTCGTGGCCCTGCGCGTGATCAGCGACACCCCCGGCGCCGANGGAAATGCCGCNGCNTACACCGACTTCTGGAACGCCGCNCCACAGCGCACCTTCGAGTGCGTGGAAACATTACTGCGCTTATTATGAAGGACTTGCGCCCCACCCGNGGCGAGACGGAACTCCGCAAGATGATTGCGGAGGGGGAGCATGTGCACCAGGATTTCAAGTTCACCATTTCCGACGCGCGCAAAATCGCNCGTTCGCTCTCGGCCTTCGCCAACAACGACGGCGGCCGCCTGCTCATCGGCGTGAAGGACAACGGCACCATCGCCGGGGTTCGCAACGAAGAGGATGTGTTCGTGGTGGAAGAAGCGGCGCAAATCTACTGCCGCCCGGCGCTGGAGGTTGATTTCCGCGCCCTCAAGGCCCGCGGGGGCCTGGAGGTGATTGTGGCCAGCGTTGAGCGCCGGGCCAGGCGCCCCGTGTATGCCTCCGACGGCCCCGACCACTGGCGCGCCTACTTCCGCGTGGCCGACGAAAACATTGCCGCCCACGAGCTGATGGTGCGCAGCTGGGAGCGGGAGGCCGAAGGTACACCCGTGGCCCTCACCACCCTGCACCACAGCATCTTAACCGCCGTTGAGGCCGAGCCGCGCACCCTCGAACTACGCGATCTGGCCGTGGCCGTCCATGCCTCTGTTGCCGCCGTGCGCGAGGCCGTGATGGACCTCGCCGCCACATCCCTGTTGGAATTCGAACACAACGGCACCCAGTTCATTCTCCGCGTAAAGCAATGAAAGTCAGGGAGTTTATTCGCGGATTGCTCGGTTGGTGGCTGGTTCTGTTGCTGATGGCCGTCGGAGTGGTGTATGGGCTGATTTATGCGGACCGCCCCTCTGCCCACGACGACCTCAACTACCTGATTCACAACGCTCAGTGGCTGGCGACCCACCATCCGGCATGGCTGCGGTGGCCAACCCATGTGGCCGGCATGTGGCTCGAAGTGAACGGTCGGCTGGGCGATTCGCTCAATTTCCTATGGCTCAATGTGTTGCCCCGGTGGGCTACGGGTGCGCTCGAAGGGCTGTTCATGGTGGGGCTCTACGGCGGCGTCATCGCTTTTCTGCGCCGCAACGGCTACGGGCTTTTCGCAAGCATCTTGGCCGCGGCGCTGATGATGTTCGGGTTGCCCTGGTGGGACGGCTACGGCCTGTATGTGGTCCACATCAACTACCTGTGGGGCTGCACGTTAGCACTCTGGGCCCTTTACTTTTTCATCTATTCGCTGCCGCGCTCCACGGTCGGGCGCCTTGCCCTTGGCGTGCTCTGCTTTGTGGCCGCGGCGTGGCATGAAGCCATCGGGGTGCCGGTAGCTCTGGCGGTTAGCATCGCCTTTTTCGCCGCCTCCCGCCGCCCCGGGTGCGGATTTCNGACGCTNATGTTCATCCTCGGAGGCCTGTTCACCCTCNCCAGTCCCGGAATCTGGCATCGGTTCGGCGCCGACAGCACTNCGGACGACAATGCCGTTATGCTCATACTCAAGACGGTGCCCCTCGTGGCTTTGTTAGCTATAATCCTGATAATCATGGCGATAGGCAACAGTCGTGAATTCTGGCGGAAACTCACGGCAGGCTCCTGCGCCACGGGCATTCTCTCGGCCGCGGCACTTGCAAGCGGCGCCATTGCCGTGGGCTCGGGGATGATTGGCCGTTCGGGCTGGTTCGCGCAGGTCTTCGCACTGCTCGCGCTGGCGGCTCTTGCGGGTCCGGGTCTCGCGCAACGGATTGAACACCACCGTATTATCGGGTGCGCAGTCAGCATAGTTTTGCTGACGCTGATGACGATCCAAACGCACCTCTTTTTCGAATATCANCGCCGGTTCGACGCCGAAAGCCACGCGGTGATTGAGCAATATGCCACCGGCGCCGACGGCGTGGTGATTTCCGACATCTACTGCGGCGACCCGGCGCCTGCATTCCTGCTGGGGCGGGCACACCGGCTGCCACCTATTTACGACCCCTGGGTGCAGTCGCGCTTCGAATTTTGGCGCGAAACCCTCGGGCTCAATCCGGCGCCCCTGGTAGTTATCCCGACCGAATTGGCAGCCTTGGAGTACGCATCCCCGGCGCGAGCGGTCTACGTCCGTGGAGCAGTCCTGTTGCCCGTCAGCACGCAGGCGGTCGAAATTCCCGCCGGCACCCATCCCTACCCCGTCACCTTCCGCGGTACGCCTGCCCTCCTCTTCATCCCCATCCCGCCCGGCGACCGGCCGATTCCTTAATTCATAATGCATAATTCATAATTCATAATGCATAATTAATTGCTCCGGCCCGCCACGGTGGAACTCGACGGATATGGAGGTGGCGAGCTCCCGCTCGCCACAATCACTCGGCCGCAGGCCGCTACATAGGAGGGTAGGTCTCCAACCTACCGATTCTACCCTTAGGACGCTCCGAACGAGCGTCCCTGCATTTTTTTGCATCATATTGGCAATCAACGCAGTAGGGACGCACGTTCGGTGCGTCCTAAGGGGGCGGATGGGATGGCCGGCAACGGCAAAAACGTCCGCAGGAGGTTGACTTATAGTAACCGCCCGCGCCGTAGGCGCCGGCGGTTTACAAACATCCGCTTAAAAAGGCGTCCTTGCGACGCCGACCTTCCGGCGAAATAAGTCGGCGTCCATGCGGACGCCTTTCGTTGGGGTGCTTGCTGAATCCGCCAGCGCCTTGCGGCGCAAGCGGTTAGCAAAAGTCAACGCCCTACGGGCGTTTGCTCCCGCGCGACACAAGCACTCTCAAAGGCAGTCGTCCGTTTAATTACGGGATAAATCTCGATTAATCATG
>WFLX010362372.1_pt1 | contig 12618 bp, 13 predicted proteins | sample 4967041 | NCBI WGS metagenome assembly WFLX01 (sample SAMN12857096, study PRJNA449069) | gut metagenome | isolation source: stool from male and female vole | host: Microtus ochrogaster | place: USA:Florida | collected 2017 | reverse complement strand
TATTTTTATGTGCGGATATTTTGATTTTGGGGGAGTGCAGGCTATGGTAGATATCATAAAAGATAATAGTAACACTCAAAAATCTAGAGATATAATACTTTTCCATATTCATTACAAGAGCACACAGAAAACCGCACCAGCATGGACAAGATACTCCAAAATGATATAGTTATATAAGCATTATGATATGCAAATTTTGAGAAATGGAGAAATTTTGATTATGAAAAAACAAACATTGAAAAAGCTTGGGAGGATTATATACTTCTAATTCTTCCCAAAGAGGAGGATTTTATGAACATAGAAACTGATACAATGCTTGAAGCAGTCAATCAAATAATTAAAAACAATTTTGGCTGCTACGCCGAGGAAATAAGAAAATTTGAAAATGTTACGAATAACTTCGTATATTTCTTTACCGTATTAGACAAGCATTATATTTTAAAATTATACAGAAGCACGGACTGGCCCGAAAACGGGAAAATCCAATTNGTAAATCANCTTTTANTTCAGAATAACATTCCCTGNGCCNAATTAATTACATATAGCCGAANTGATCAAATATANCCAAACGGTTATCTGATNGAGCGAGAGGTNCAAGGAATAGNAGCTGATAAAATATTGTTTGACAGAGAGCAGGAAATTGCGCTTTACGTCAAANTGGCGGAACTGGTTTCTTCCATTCACAATATAAAAATTAAAAACTATGGATATATAGGCAGCGGTATTGCCTGTTATGGAAGCATGATATCTTTCTTTGAGGACGAATTTGACAGGTTAGAAGANGGATTAAAAGAAACGATTTCAGAAACACANTTAAGGAAAATGAAAGAAAAGTTTCTCATTACAATGCGTGATTTTGAAGATTTACCGTCTGTTCTTTGCCATAGTGATTTGTCAAAGAAAAATATAATTGTGCAGGATAATGGCGAGATATTACTTATCGACTGGGACGATGCGATTGCGTTCAACTGGATGGCGGATATATCTCGATTGACATTTTGGATGAAACTGAATTATAANGAGCAGGATTGTGAATTGTTCAGAAGTNCATTTTTGNAACATTACCNGACTANCTNCCGCAAATCNGAATTTAATACTTATGAAAGTGCNTTTCATATCTATTCCGCTTTAGATTCTCTGCTCTTTTTTAAAAGCATTGGTGATAAAGAAATGCAAAATCGTTTAAAAAGCTATCTCGACGGCTTAGATTTGAGATAGGAGGCAGATGGTGACATGAACATTTTGAGAACAAGCTCTGAGAACGAAATGATTTCAGAGTATTTAAAGACAGAATACCATTCTGAGAGATTTTCAGAACACATCAAAAAGGTCATGAGAGAGCTTTTATTGGACGAGAGCATAATATTATCTGCAGACTTGAATAACACTAATGAAAATATCGCAAGAAAAAAGCTGCTCGGAGAATTTCGGGGATACGGCTTAAATCGCGAATTATTTGAGAATTTTCCAAACGAAATTCAATGGAATTTATGCAATTTTGTGAGCTATGATTTAAGCAACATCAGATACATTGATTATAGTTACTGGAATGAATTATCGAAAGGAACACATTCGCCTTTGATAGCTGCGCAGACGATTCGAAACGGAATTGAAATTTATAATCAAAGCAATGAGGGTTTTGTTAAAGCTGCGGAATTTATAGAAGACGGCGGGAAATTTTTAAGACCAATCTTTTTAACATATGATTTTGAACATTTTGTTATCGTCGAGGGGCATTTAAGAATAACAGCTTTTGCATTGGTGCCCGAACACTTTAATAATGTTGAATGTTTTGTTGGAAAATGTAGCAGCGATGATTTGAAAAAATGGATGTAGCAGCAAAGGCAATACTAATCCTTTTTCCGCTTCAGCAAAAGAAGCAATATGATCGTTATCGCTGTAGTTAAGAGTACTAGGATAATTGTCAAGGGGATGATCCAGGATTTTGATTTTGGTACAATGCGCGGTGCATCCACTGATGTGTTCGGTGTTTTTGGAGTTTCAACGACAGGTGCACCGTTTGGGTAGAGCTGGTCTAAATCTGCATTTGGTGCGTTTAGGCAGATCCAGACATTTTTGGACCCGTACCAGTAACCGACCAATCCCCAGCTATTTTCATTTTCATCCACATAAACACTGTCATAAGAGGGCGGGTAATTATCATATTTCAGGGAATCGTATTCCGTGGAACCGGGATATCTCCACAGGAAGATATCCTGTCCCTGATAATCTTCACTCAGCTCTCCGGATTGTTCGGTAATTTGTGCGCTATGTTCTTCGCGGAAGGAAATGCTGTCATAGATAACTTCCATGTAATCCATAGGCACCCAGCCCACAGTGTCTTGATAATCGTCATAGATACCCCATAGGGTACCCGATTGATCCCGATAGGTAAAATGGATATATGCCTTATGCCCGTTTTCCCATACGGCTACCACTTCCGGCAGTTCAGGGCTTTTGTACAGAATAACTTTCCCATCCGGGCCGTTGGCCGTAAAGGATCGTCCCATGAATTCACATTCATCGGCATGGGCCTCATAAAAAGGATCAAAGGGTTCCCAGATCACATCAGCCTTCACCGGAATAGAAAGCAGCATATAACAAATCAGCGCTGTAAACACATAAAATATTTTTTTCATTAATACCTCCTTATCCGCATGAGGATCGACAAAAGAAAATCTAATCGATTCATGCATAATATTCCAAGTAGCCAGGAACACATATTGGATATGATGGCTAAACGTATAGGCCGTAATGGCCGATTGTCCTGCCAGCCCGGGGACTTTGCAAAGTGATAGTAAATAAATGCTTCTGTCAGGATTACTATCAATTCCACAAAAAGCTGTATAGGAGCTGAGAACAAAGGCGGCAGATAGATCCTCCCCAGCCAGCAGATCAGTACGGCAGGTGGATTGGTAAGCAGGTTTACCAGAATCACTAAAAGCAGCATATGACGCTTACGCCATCGGAACAAAAGTGCCACAACTATTTCAATTAACACAGTCAGCAGGAAAGAGACTGCAAACATCCTGATCAAATAAATTTCCATCTGCTGTGTCCTCCTGAATCATCCGCATCGGGGGTATGCATACAATGAGCCATACGCTGGGGAACCGCCTTTCGGTGCATGATTGTCAACAGAAGGAGAGAAATCACGCTGCCCGCGCATCCCACGAGATTTCCACCGGTTTGAGGAAGCAGCCCGAAGTATCCGGGCAGAAAACCCAAAAACAAGGCAAATGTCAGAAATCCAAAGGCAAATCCTGGCATTTTTGGCAGACAGCATGCCAGCCAATATAAAGTGATCGGCATGGTCATATTAAACAGGAACAGTGCGGCCAGCCCGGCAGGCATCAAGTCGGAAAAAAGATAGCAGCATGCCGCAAGCCCCAGAGAAATGGTAACAGTTCTTTGGAATCCATAGCGTGCAGATGCAAAGCCTCCTGCGATTTTGCCAGCCACAATGCTAAGGACAGCGAGCGCTCCGGCTAAGCCTCCTGATTTCCAAGGAAAAGTCGCTGCCATGCCGAGGCAGGAGCGGAGAATGACTACCGTCATACAGCAGAAGATGGAGACCATGGTTCCGAAAGAAAAAGCATTCTTTTTGTTTTGACCATCTGAACCTATATCATATTTTTTCAGTATCGTTTGTGCCGGCGGACTAAGCCGCTGGCGCATGCAGGCCCATATGACTATAAGAACTGACAAAATGCCTGTCCCAAGAAGAGCTTCTTTCCACATGCCGCCTTTGGCAAGCAAAGTACCAAGGTAGAGACCCAAAGCACCCGGAGCCACAAAAATTCCCAATTTTCTGCCCTGCCGGTTTTCCAACCTGTCCTCCAAAATGGTTCCGACACCGCCGCCTGCATGGAACAGAGCGTTTCCAATCCCAAGAATGGCCGGATGGGTGAAGGCGCCTGCAAAGGTGATGATAATTCCCAGCATGGCAGACAGGAAAGAAAAGTTAATCATTCCATGCTTGTCCTTTTCCATCAGGAAATCTAGGATTACCCCTAAGGGCATCTGCAGCGCAAAAGCACAAAAATTATAAATCAATATAAAAAAGTATCCGTCTTCCCGAGGAATAAAGTTTCCAAACATTGCCAGCGCACATATACCGTCAACCAGGAAGTGGGAGAAGGAATAAATGATAGTCATGGTTGACCCCTTCAAAGCTTGGTTATGATTTGATGATTCAGGTGGACTTTCTTTTATCATATAGCAAAATGCTGAAAGCGTAAACAATAATGTTCTTTTNGTGCATTGTGAAGTANCAGTTCANTATTTGNATAATTCNATCCATTCANCCCCGAAAATACTCTGTCGTCTGCAGAGGGTGATGGAATCATTTTCGGCAACGGAAGAGGATAGTTCCCCGGAAACAACGAAGGATTGCGATATGCCCTGAACCTCCACCACCAGATGATGCTCATCTACAAAACGTTCAAAACCTAAAACCCTGACAGTTTCGCAGCTTCCCTGCTCAAAGGTAGTAACTGCATTGATAGCAGGCGAGGATAGAAGGGAGAGAAGCAACACAGCGAACAGTACAGACAGAAATTTCCCGATATGTTCTCTGCGCTTCCGGATCATAAGCGTCAAAAGATAGAAGCCAGTCAGAATAAGGGCATAAATAACAAAAAATNNGGTATATTNCATNTTTGAGGNTCTTTCCAAACGTAAACAAAAAAAGCAGATCAATCAAGCAGAGGAAGAAGGGAAAAGAAATCTGATAGGAATCGGTCCTCTCTGATGTCATTTTGGGATAAAGAAATAGATACATTCCATAGCAGAAATGAGGAATAAAAATAAGGCATGCCAGCTTCAGGTTTTGGGGCATAAGAAATGACAAAAGAAAAAGTGCAGCCAGAGCAAAGTAGATGATACGGCAGACCTTTTTCTCCCGGATAATGGTTTCTTCATCCCAATGAGATAAAATGTAATCTTTTTCTTCTTTTACACGTGCCGGTTTTCTTTCGGACAGCCGCTCTGCCAAGCGGGACTTTTTGGCAGGAATTCCCAGAGACTCAAGATAGGACAATGCAGGGACACTTTCCAGCATATTAAGTTCAAATACTGCCAGCCTTTTACCTTCATGTGATTTTAATTTTACGGAGGTCTGTATATCCAAAGTAATCTGCGCAATATCACTGTAGTGGAAGGAGCGGGTTCTGCCAATGGCAGGTGTATAAGAAAGCATACCGTCATCGATCACCAGCTTTCGCCTGACATAGGACAGGATCAGGTAAAAGCTGCAAAAGCACAAAAGGCCGAAGCTGAGTGTAAAAATGGCAGCCATTCCAAGGAGTTCCAAGAAATTAGGTGAAATATATACAGAATAGACTATACTAACAATATAAAGGGGAATGAAAAATACATTACCCAAAATTCCGATGAGAAGAGGAAGCTTTGGTTCCCGAACTACATAGTTGTCCATGTTAAGATCCTTTCTATAAGTGCATCTGGCAAGCAAAATCTGTTATCTTTTCCGTCTGCATATATCTTGTCGTTAAAAGTGGCTATATGTTTCCACATAGCCACTTGTGAAGTAACTCTATTAGAGTTGCTAACGCTTTAAGCAGTCCACTTTATGGTAGGACTTACTACTAATAGAATACCATACTATTGAGAGTAGTCAACTTTTTTGATAACTTGCGCATGATAAAATTTTTCCCTTTCACCAAGCGATTACTNACAAGAGNATAAATAGNAACAANCCTACAAATACTTCTCCCTGACAAACTGGGCGATTATTTCCTGATCCAAAAAGGGAATGATGGGACTGATTGCTTTGATTCCATCTTTCTCCAGCGTGTCCTTTGCAAGTCTGGTGAGATAACTTCGATTCAGGGAGGGCGCCAGGTCTTCCAGACCATGCATGCCGTCTCGCTCGTACTCCTTCTGAGCAATGACCTGTTTGGTCTCCTGTGATAGAAATGGCATAAAATCCTCTACTTCCCCCGCGCCTTCTTTCTCATAAATTTTCAGTGCCAGCCTGTCCACAGACTCCCGGGCAAGAAAGGGCAGTAAATCCATCATAGCTCCATATTCTCCGGCCTCCGCCAGCCTGTCCGCGATCTGCTCCAGCGTCTGGCGGCTGACAAAGGGGGCGATGTCATCCAGATTTTCCCGTTCTGTGGAACCAGCGTATTTCAGTGCCAGCTCCGGCAGTTTGCTAATATCCGGCATGGTGTTGCCTCGCTCCCAGTTGGAGACGGCTTGGAAGCTGATCCCCAGCTTGTCCGCCAGTTCCATCTGAGTCATATTTTGTTTTTTGCGCAGTTCCGATATTCTCCTGCCGGTCTGGTTCATGTTGAACGTAAATCTTTGATCCATTTTTACCTCCCGCCCGCGAAAGCGAGCATCTTTTATTTTATTTTTGGTTGCTTTTGTCTCAGGCCTGTAGCATTATTTAACCACATTCCGTTCAAAATAACTATCAATTTCTTCTTGAATCGGGCAAGAATAAGCTTTTTGGGAAATTCAAGCAGCAATTGAAACGAACATAATTTCATGTTAGTGCAATTGTAAGCCTTTCTTTTTTCATTGATCTGTGAGAAAATAGGGAAGTACGAGGAAAATGAAAGGAAATTATCTATGGCCAAGAGTAAAGAAATTAAAACCAATGCAATGCGCATACTGGAAAGAGAAAAGATTCCTTTCAAGCATTACACTTATGAGTGTGATGAGTTCGTGGATGGATTGCAGATTGCGGACAAGCTTTCGCTTCCCTATGAGAAGGTATACAAAACGCTGGTGACTCAGGGAAGCAGCAAAAATTATTTTGTGTTTGTCATTCCGGTAGCGGAGGAGCTGGATCTGAAGAAAGCAGCAAAGAGCGTGGGAGAAAAGTCTGTATCCATGATCCATGTGAAGGATATCAATGGGATCACGGGATATATCCGCGGCGGGTGTACGGCTATCGGGATGAAAAAGCAGTATGTGACCAGATTGGATCAATCTGCCCAAGGAAAGGAAGCTATCATTATAAGCGGCGGGCGGATTGGTTCCCAGATTGAACTTGCACCGGAGGATTTCCTTCGGGCATGCAGGGGAGAATATGGAGATATTATAGTGTCATAGGTTTCTCTTTGTGGACAAAGAGACAAGATAATGGGTGTATTTCATAGAATATTAATATGACTATAGGAGTCAAAAGGTATGAATAGTATGTCACAAATCAATATGCAGAAGAAACAGGAACGGAAAAGGGAAAAACTGGAACGCAAGAAAGAAAANCTCAGGAGAAAGCGATGGAAACGNATNAATTCNCNNATTGAGCGTGGGATTGTNTTTCTGGCNGNGGTAGTATTTGGTGTCAGNGTANTGTTGGAGATTGATGAGGCGAGGAAGGGGAATCACNATGNGTGAGAAAAGTATTTTGGATTATGANACCGTAGAATTGGATGATAATNACAATAGNGTCGTAATTATTGACCAGACCANGCTCCCGGGAAAGACGGAGCTTATTAAGCTTCATACGGCGCAGGAAATATGGGATGCGATTTATCTGNTGAAGGTNCGCGGCGCACCGGCAATCGGCGTGGCGGCNGCTTTCGGNATTTATGTGCTGGCNAAAGAGATTGCAGNAGNNATNGANAGTGACNGCNNGCTTGACCGATTTTATGAAGAGTTNCNNAAGCAAAAGGATTATTTAAATTCTGCCCGGCCTACAGCGGTCAATCTTTCATGGGCACTGAACCGGATGGAACAGGTATGTCTCCGTGTGGGAAAGGAAACAAACAGTATCCCGNCAGTGCTTAAAGCGCTCCATGATGANGCAGTGGAGANGAAAGAAGAGGATATCCGGGTNTGCCGNTCAATTGGNGAATATGGTCTTAGCNTNNTGAAGCCGGGGGACGGGATTCTTACCCATTGTAATGCNGGNCAGCTTGCNACCTGCANATATGGAACNGCGACAGCTCCTATTTANCTGGGACATGAGAAAGGGTNNGGGTTNCATGTGTTTGCGGATGAGACAAGACCNCTTTTNCAGGGAGCCAGATTGACGGCCTATGAGCTGCAGTCAGCGGGGATCGATGTGACATTGATCTGCGACAATATGTCCGCAATGGTGATGAAGAATGGCTGGGTGAATGCCGTGTTNGTAGGATGTGACCGGGTTGCGGCAAANGGGGATGCTGCGAATAAGATCGGAACNTCAGTGGTGGCNACAGTGGCAAAGCATTACGGGATTCCTTTTTNTGTGTGCGCGCCAACCTCCACGATCGATTTGCATACGCCAACCGGCAAAGAGATCAATATTGAACAGCGTCCGGCGGAGGAAGTGACGCAGATGTGGTACAAAGAGCGCATGGCGCCGGAAGGGGTGAAGGTGTTCAATCCTGCCTTTGACGTGACGGATCACGATCTGATTACTGCAATCATAACAGAGCATGGTATTGCAAGGGCACCATATGAGAAGTCTCTTGCTGATTTGTGTAAAAGGAAATAGACATATGAAGAAGTAGATAAATATAAAGGAATACAAGGGAGAACAGCATGTCAGAAAAATCAAAGCAAAAGAAGCAGGAAACGCAGTCTTTTATGTCAGAAAAGAAGGCGAAGAAAGCTATTTTGGATATTGGTCAGCGGATGTATGTGAGGAATTTTGTTGCGGCAAATGACGGCAACATTTCTATCCGTACAGGTGAAAGTGAAGTCTGGGCTACGCCTACGGGAGTTTCCAAAGGCTTTATGAAAAAAAAGATGCTTGTGAAGGTGGACTTGGATGGAAAGGTGTTGGAAGGAACCTGCAAGCCTTCTTCAGAATTAAAGATGCATCTTCGGGCTTATAGGGAAAACCCTGAGATCCGGTCAGTCTGCCATGCACATCCGCCCATCTGTACTTGCTTTGCCATTGCAGGGATCCCGCTTAATACACCTGTACTGGCAGAAGCAGTGATCACACTGGGAAACGTGCCGGTGGTGCCGTATGCGGAACTTGGCTCGAAAGAAGTGCCGGAGGTGATTGCGCCTTACTGTCATACCCACAATGGGGTACTTCTGGCAAATCACGGCGCAGTGACTTGGGCGGAGGATGCTTACAGTGCCTATTACCGCCTGGAATCCATGGAGTATTATGCCAATATTCTGATGCTGACCGAAAAAGTTATCGGAAAACAAAACAAATTGACAAAGCAGCAGGTGGAAAGTCTTCTGGCTATGCGTGAAAAGTTTGGGATCACCAGAGGCGGCGTTCCCCAAATTCCGGATGAGGTGAAGCAATGATAGAGATCTGCAACATTACCAAAAGGTTCGGAAACTTTACCTGTCTGGATCATGTGAACCTGATCATCCCTGATGTGAGTATATATGGACTGGTGGGGGAAAACGGTGCGGGAAAGAGTACCCTTCTCCGATTGATTTCTGGTGTTTACCGCCCGGATGAGGGAGAAATTAAGATAGACGGAAAAGAAACTTCTCGTGTAGCAGCAAAGAAGGAAGTTTTTTATATGCCGGATCGTCAGCATTATGAGAGAAATGATACACCGTTGAGCATCGGAAGGTTTTATAGAAATTTTTATCCGGAATTCGCAATGGAAGAGTACCGCTATCTTCTGGAAAACTTCGGCCTTGATGAAAATGCGCTTGTGGACTCTTTTTCCAAAGGAATGAAAAAGCAGATGTTCATTGCTGCGGCAATTTGTGCCAATACGAAATACCTTTTGTGCGATGAGGTATTTGATGGATTAGATCCCCAGATACGAAAGACGGTCAATAAACTTTTGAAAAGTGCTGCGAACGGGCGGAGGATGACAATTCTTATTGTTTCCCATTATATGGAAGAACTGGACAAGATCTGTACGGAAAAAGGATTTCTTCATCGGGGCAGGATCCTGATGCAGGAGGAATGGAACCGTCTGCTTGCAGGGGAGGAGGCATAAGATGGAGGGGTGGAAGAGATTTAGCGGTCTTTTAAGAGAGGATTTAAAAAGCAAGCTCGGTATGATTGTGGCAGTTTGGTATGTGCTTGGAATGTTCTGCCTGTTGTTTTCCATGAAAATGACCGTACCAACGGGAGAGATGCGGAGTCTTTATGTGGGGGCAGGGAATACCTCCTTTTTTGCGGCAACAATTATTATCGGCGTTATCATGGGGGCGGGAACATTCCGCTTTTTGTATTCGGAATCCAAAATAGATTTATATTTTGGACTGCCTTTTACAAGAAAGCAGCTATTTGCAGCAGGGCTGATAAACAATTTCCTTATTTTTACAGTCCCAATTGTTCTTTGCAGGCTTCTCTTTTTCAGTATTTCTCTTTCTATGGGTTACAGTGAATATGAGAGCAGTGCCGTTTCCGTATGGGCAGGCTGTGTTGTGCTTGTGCTGGGATTTTTGTTTGTGATGAATCTTTCTCTGCTGGCCTTTTTACTGGCTCAGAATACCGGTTACCGGATTGGGCTTTTGGTTTTGTTCCTGTTTGGACCGGGCACAGGTATCCGGCTCTGGGAAAAAATGTTGAAAGCGTTGGTTCCTTCTTTTTACAGGTCGGAATTGCTGGAAATGCTAAAGGGGTGTTTGTCTCCCCTTGCACTGTTTGGAAATGCGGCGGGAATCCATGAGTATGCAGATGGGGCATACTGGACGTTGGAAAGCCATCTGCCTTATCTTCTTTATCTGGCGGCGACAGCAGTGATTCTTTCTTTGATAAATCTTGGAGTTTTTGCTATCCGCCCGGCAGAGCGAAGGAGCGGCATGTTTACCTTCCGTTTTGCTGAATATCTGGTGAGATATAGTTGTATGGCGCTTGCCATCTTATGGTTTGTAAGCGGTCTGCAGGTGTTTGCTTCAGGTGGAAATTCCGCAGTGATTATGGTCATAGGAGTGCTGATCGGAGTGCCGGCGGTTCATGGACTATTAAATATGATAATTGCGTTTGACGCCAGAAAATTTTTGACCGGCAGATGGCATCTATTGGCGGAACTTTTAGTGATGGCGGTTTTGCTTGGTGGATTTGGGCTGTGGGGGAAAAAGGGAGGAGAAATACCTTCCAAGGAGAATGTGAAATCGGCAGCAGTTGTTCTGACGGCGCTTAGGAGCGGTGATGACAGTGACCAGATTTTGAGTAATATGCAGCTTACCGGAGAGGAACTTTCCGATGCCTATGATTGGCTTTGGACATTTTCTGGGGAGAATGTAGGAAGAGAAACTACCTATGAGGTCTTGGCAAAATATGAGCTGCAGAATGGCAAAACCAAGTATTTCAAGTATCAGCTTCCCTGGTATGCCTTGGATGAATTTGAAAAGATTTATGACCAGAAAAGCTTTAAAGAGGGGACTTACGAAGCTCTTCGGATGGATTCGCTTAAGTATGCCAAGGTGCAATGGACGAATGGACTGGAAAGCTATACGCTGGATTTGGATGAGGAGGAGCGTCAGAAGTTTTTAGAAATCTACCAACAAGATCTGGAGAAACTTACCTTTGAGAAAATCTGTCAGCANACNCCNATTGGAAAGATTACCTTTGCTTCCACCAAGAATCAGGGAGATGTATCGGGTTATATNTATCCGGGGTTTCATAAAGTGTTGACATATATGTCACAATTAGGAATTGATGCCGACAAGAAAGTCAGTGANTATGAATTGACGAAAATNGTTGTAGACANNTANATGTTCACAGATGGATTGCTTTATGATNTGCGATATTTGGAATCNGANAAGATTGTAACNGATCCNGANAATATGACAGAAATGTCACAAACTCTTTTTGNGGAGGATTTTTGTGTGGATTCTCTTTTACATGCGATGAATCNGGATACGGAGTTTACAGTATACTACAGGGATTCGGCGGGAAGAACAGTNAATAGTGTAAAATGCCTGGCACCGGCAAAGTANATTATGCTAGAAAGAAAGTGCCGTCAGCTTTTTTGGCTGCCGGCACTTTTTTGTAAGCTGATTTACAATGTATATTCACATTTGTGTATTCATATCTGGGTATTACGCTTTCAATTTTGCCGATTCTTCTTCTATCACCTTTTTGTCAATTCGCTGAAATAAAATTTCTATTTCAGGAAGCTGATATCCGGAAGGAACAGACTGCTGTTTCCACTGATTGGTGATGTTCAGCCAGTCGCAGATTTTTTCCGAGGAAAAAGGCAGGAACGGATAGAGAAGGATCGCTAAATTAGCGATGATCTGGACACATTGATAGAGAGTGTCCTTACAGTCATNCTCATNGGNAGTNCGGGTGATCCATGGCTGTCTGGTATCAAAAAATTTGTTTGCAGAGCGTATGAAGTTAAANAGCTCCTGCAGGGCATCTTTGAAAGCGCCTTTTTCGATCAGGCGTCCTATTGCCGGNTANAATGCTNCGATTTTGGNATTTAGTTNCGTATTCGGTNNGCCCTCCGGAANGATGCCGTCCCAATATTTGTTGATAAAGGATAAAGAACGGTTNATGAAATTTCCATANGCGCCCAATAATTCGCCGTTGTGGCTGTATANATAGTCGCGCCATGAGAAATCNGAATCCTTCTTTTCCGGACCGTTTGCNAGGAAATAGTAGCGGATAGAGTCCGGTTCATAGTNNAGCAGCAGATCCTTTACCCAGATAGCATAGTTTTGGCTGGTGGATATTTTCCGACCNTCCAGAGTCAGATATTCGCTGGAAACGAT
>WFLX010250611.1_pt1 | contig 12618 bp, 11 predicted proteins | sample 4967041 | NCBI WGS metagenome assembly WFLX01 (sample SAMN12857096, study PRJNA449069) | gut metagenome | isolation source: stool from male and female vole | host: Microtus ochrogaster | place: USA:Florida | collected 2017 | reverse complement strand
ATTCTGTCAGGCACGCTTGAGTCCTCCAGTGATAGGCCAAATTATTGCCGAAGCCTCGGTGGATGCAAGCAAGGAATATATGCTCGATGTCTACAACGAATATGTAGCACGACGCAATTTCCTCGTCGACGGCATCAATAAAATACCAGGGTGCTATTCCCCTATTCCAATGGGAGCATTCTATACAGTGGCAAGCTTACCTGTAGATGACGCTGACAAATTCTGCGAATGGTGCCTGAAAGAATTTGAATATGAGGGGGCAACAGTTTTCATGGCTCCGGCAAGCGGATTCTACACGTCGCCCAACATCGGCAAAAACGAGGTGAGAATGGCATACGTCATCAACAAGGAGGATCTCGGCAAGGCGCTCAAAGTTCTTGCTGAAGCGCTGAAAGCATATCCCGGACGCACTGAAAATGCCGGAAAATGAGGCTTGAACTCGCAATGGCGGGAAGGCTAAGCCTGAGGGCGCCGGGCATACCGGTTGCCGTGGCAGGCATTGCCCTTTCGGTAGCGATAATGTTGCTTTCAATCGCCATTGTGTCCGGCTTCAAGATGCAGATACGCGAAAAGGTCACCGGTTTCGAGCATGAGGTAACTGTTTATCCCGTTGAGGATTATTCGGTAGAACATATAAACAACGGCATCCAGCTCACTGACTCACTTGAGTATGCTATCCGCAAAATTGCCCCCGCTGCAAAAATCAACCTTGAATTGCGGCAACCGGCAATATTCAAGACCGAAAACGATTTTGAAGGAATAGTTATTAAAGGTGTAGGCAAAAACGGCAATGATTTTATCGGTGCACAGATTGTTGAAGGTGAAATGCCGGACTTTGCCGGAGAGTTTGACCATTATCCTGCTGTAATCTCCTCATCAACTGCATCTTCGCTTGGCTTGCATGTTGGCGACCCTATAATGGCGCATTTTTTTATAGGCGATAACCTGTATTCACGCAAGCTGAATGTTGCTGCCATTTACAATACCCATTTCGGCGAGTATGACAAGGTGTACGCCTTTGCCCCCATTGCGATGCTTCAGAAACTATGCCGAGTTGACAGCATAACCGGCAGTGCGGTAAGTATCGACAATATTGGCGGAGAACCGGAGGAGGCGGCACATGAATTAAGGATGGAGCTGTGCGCAATCCATGATTNCATACCCGCATCTGCGCCACAATACCGTGTGGAAAGCATTAACTCCACAGCCGCAATGTATTTCAACTGGCTNGAGCTGCTTGANACNAANGTGNTTGTAATACTTATCCTTATGGGTTGCGTGGCAGGGTTCACCCTTATCTCATGCCTGTTCATCATAGTGCTCGAGCGGGTGAGAATGATCGGGCTGCTNAAAGCGCTCGGAGCTACTGACGGCATGATTCGCAGGATATTCATATATATGGCGTGCCGGCTCGTTGGCAGAGGGATGCTAATAGGAAACATTGTGGCGCTCGTGCTGCTTGCGGTGCAGCATATATGGCATATCATACCGCTTGATGCTGACGCGTACTATCTCAACTATGTGCCGGTAGACATAAACTGGCTGTCGGTTTTGTCACTCGATTTNGGNGTAGTNGTCATAAGTTTTATCCTGCTCGTGCTGCCATCGCANATTATTTCTACCCTTNCNCCCTCAGAAACAATGCGTTATGAATAAAATACATATACTTGCACCCGCGAGCGACCCATTTTGGCACAATATTTGTTTATAGTAAAGTCACATTAATATATTTCATAGCAAAAAACGCTTTAACGCCATAAATATCAACAATAACTTATTTATGACTCAGAAAAGAGACATCGTACAACTCATCACAGAGGGCATTCAGGACAAGAAAGGCAAGCGCATAGTTTGCCTTGACCTATCCGGGATTGAATCCGCCGCAGCTTCCAATTTTATAATCTGTGANGGCACATCCACAATGCAAGTGGGTGCAATTGCCGACAATATCCGCGACCANCTCCTTGAAGAGGGGGGCATCAAACCGTATAATTACGATGGTTACAAAAACAGCCAGTGGATTGTGCTTGATTACGGCGATACGCTCGTGCATGTGTTTATCCGTGAAATGAGAGAGCTGTATAATCTTGAGGAGCTTTGGAGCGATGCAGCAGTGACAGAAATCCCCGACCTCGATTGATAATTTTTTTGATACCGGAACGAAATGGAGAAAAAAAGACCCAAAAAGCCTACATTCAAGTTCAGCATGTACTGGATGTACGCCATTATAATAGTATGCCTTGTTGGAATACTGTATTTTGACGACAATTCCATTGCCAAGCCTGTTTCATACTCTGACTTTGAAAAATATGTGGTTTCAGGCGGAGTTGACAAGATACTCGTTTTAAGAGGCAGTGAACCTCAGGCAGAAGCGTTTCTCAACGACTCCCTGGCAAAAGTTGTTTTCCCGAACAATTACAAGCCGGGCAACGGCATGGACGCAAAGATTGTGGCTCAGATACCCTCTGCCGACAATTTGCAGAAAAGCATCGACCAGTGGAAGGAGGAAGGCAAGTTCAAGGGTGAAGTTGCCTACGAAAACAGCACCAACTTCGGCGGAATGCTATGGACTTTCGGTCCGGTTATTATCCTTATCCTCTTCTGGTTCTTCATGATGAGGAAAATGAGCGGCAAGGATGGCAGCGGCTCGGGAGTGTTCAGCGTAGGCAAGTCCAAAGCAAAGATATTTGACAAGGACGGCGACATACAGGTGACATTCAAGGATGTTGCCGGATTGTCCGAGGCAAAAACAGAAATCGAGGAGATTGTGGAGTTCCTTAAGAACCCGCAGCGTTACACCAATCTTGGCGGCAAGATACCCAAGGGAGCNCTGCTTGTTGGTCCTCCCGGAACCGGTAAGACCCTCCTTGCAAAAGCTGTTGCGGGAGAAGCAAATGTGCCTTTCTTCTCAATGAGCGGCAGTGATTTCGTTGAAATGTTTGTTGGCGTAGGTGCATCGCGAGTGCGTGACCTTTTCCGCCAGGCTAAAGAGAAAGCTCCCTGTATCGTGTTTATCGATGAGATTGACGCAGTTGGACGCGCCCGTGGACGCAATCCGAACATGGGAGCTAACGACGAGCGTGAAAATACCCTCAACCAGCTCCTTACCGAGATGGACGGTTTCGGCACAAACAGCGGCGTTATCATCCTTGCNGCAACAAACCGTGCTGACATTCTTGACAAGGCACTGCTCAGGGCAGGACGTTTNGACAGGCAGATATATGTTGANCTCCCTGACCTGAATGACCGTGTTGCTATCTTCAATGTGCACCTGCGCAAAATCAAGACAGACGATACTGTCGATGTTGAACTGCTGGCACGCCAGACNCCGGGATTCTCCGGCGCTGACATTGCGAATGTCTGCAACGAGGCTGCTCTCATTGCCGCCAGGCACAACAANCAGACAGTGAGCCGGCAGGATTTCATTGACGCAGTAGACCGTATCATAGGCGGTCTTGAAAAGAGGTCCAAGATTACAACCGAGGAGGAGAAACGCGCTATTGCCGTGCATGAGGCGGGACACGCCACTATTTCATGGCATCTCCAGTACGCCAATCCCCTGATAAAAGTCACCATCGTGCCACGAGGCAAAGCTCTTGGCGCAGCATGGTATCTTCCTGAAGAAAGGCAGATTACCCCGACACAGGCTCTCCTTGATGAAATGTGCTCTACCCTTGGAGGAAGAGCNGCNGAGGAACTCTTCCTCGGCAGGATTTCAACCGGGGCTGCAAATGACCTGGAGCGTGTTACAAAGCAGGCATACGCCATGGTCGTTTACTACGGCATGAGCGACAAACTGCCTAACCTCTGCTATTATGACTCAACCGGTCAGGAGTACGGTTTCTCCAAACCATACAGTGACGACCGCGCGAAAATGATTGACGAGGAGGTATCACGAATCATCAGCGAGCAGTATGAAAGGGCAAAATCAATCCTGCGCGAACACGCGGAAGGGCATGCGAAACTTGCCGAAACGCTCATTACACGAGAAGTGATTTTCACCGAGGATGTTGAAACCATATTCGGAAAACGCCCCTGGACATCGCGCACCGAGGAGATACTTGCCATAAAAGAGAAAAACGGTGAGAACAAACAGCCTGAAAACAATCCGGTGCCTGTTCCNTCNATAGAAACACCTCCCCCATTCAAGGGTCTTCCAGCACCTACGCAGGAAGAGGAGGATACCCCAAATCCTCCTGCTGGCAAACCGGCAGATGAAGATAAAGAGTAAGCATTTAAGAGAAAAAGGTTAACAATTTGTTAACCTTTTTCTTTTATACGGTTTCTTATTAGCTTAACTTTGCACTGAAAATAGAACTGGACTATTGAAAAGGCTCGCGGCTATATTGACTGTTTTATTAATGCTCTTCGCTGCACAGGCTGCAGCGCAGGAGAAACCGGACAATAGCATCCGCAATGACTCTCTTGCTTTCATAGACTCCATTCCACTCCTTAACAAAGCTCCCGTATGGGCTAAAANATATCTCAACTCCCTGATTCAAGGGAATATTGACCGCACAAGGGAGAAAGCATTCGACGTCAGCTTCGGGGCATCGCCGTCCTACACAAGGGAGGCTTCTTTCGGCATCGGGGCTATATGCACCGGGCTGTTCCGCGTCAACAGGAACGACACATTGCCGCAACCAAGCGACATCGTGGCTTGCCTGAATGCTTCGCTAAACGGGTTTTATGTATTTTTCCTCAGGGGCAACACCCTTTTTCCTGACAACAGGACCCGGCTAAGCTACAGGCTCGACCTGTACAGGAAACGCCTTGATTTCTGGGGCATCAACTCGGAGCAGACTGCTAAAAACAGCAAATCGGTCTATGACCGCAGGAACATAGGCTTAAAGGTCGATTATGTGTACCGTACCACCAGAAACCTATATGTGGGAGCGCATTTGCAGGCTGATTATACGGACGCGTACAATATGGCGAACCCGGAATATCTTCTCGGCGAAAGGAGGAATATATATGTGACCGGAATAGGGGTATCGGTNGAAATAGATTCACGCAACAGCATCATTACTCCTACCAGAGGNTTGCATCTTGCTTACACNGCAATGATGTATCCGAAGTTTTTGGGNAGNGCGCCTTCATTTTTCAACAGCCACAATTTCATTGGCAACCTCTATGCCGGGCTATGGAAAGGGGGAATCCTTGCGCTTGACCTGTATGCAAAACTCAACAGCGCAAAAGCGCCGTGGAGCATGAGGGAGATGGTGGCGGCAGACGGCATCAGGATGCGCGGATATTACATGGGNTCCTATATTGACAACAGCCAGATTGCCTTTCAAGGGGAATTGAGGCAGCATATCTGGGGCAGGTTTGGCGCTACGGCATGGCTTGGGGGCGCAACCGTTTTCTCCTCGTTGAGAGATTTAAAAGAGAAGGTTATCCGACCGGAATGGCTGCCAAACGGCGGATTAGGTCTGAGGTTTGAGTTCAAGCACAACGTAAATGCCCGAATTGATTTCGGAATAGGAAGGCACACCTGCGGTTTTGTGTTTGCGATAGGAGAAGCGTTTTGACCGTACTGCCTCAGTCAATATTTATCTCGCACTCGCACATCTCGTCATATTCGTTCCAGTCCGGGTCATTTTCCGCATATATTTCAAGAGGAAGCACCGGTAGGCTTTCAAGGGCATCATTTAGTTTCCTGCCGAAGATATTCGTGCTAAGGGTGTAAAACACCCAGTTACGTTCACCGGCACCTGTATATACTCCGGTAAGGACCGCTACCGGATCTTTCTCAAAAGCCTCTGTAAGGCGTTGCTGCACCTCATCCATCATCTCCGAGTCTTCACGGTCAGGCATTCCGTCCGCACCGGACTCATATTTCCAGCTCACCTCCACTCTTTTGTCAAAGCGAGGGTTTTCACGGAATTTCTTCACATCGCGCCGACCTGTAACCATCACAAGCCTGCCATCATTGCCCTCTGCGGGCGCTGTCCACCAATCAGCCATAATTTATCTCTTTTTGTTTCAATGCTGTAAAGTTATTCAAAAATACCGCTCGGTGCGCTTTTTTTAGAACTTTTAATTTGGCACTTACGCGTATGCTGACTAATTTTGCAAGAAAGATACCCAAATCATAAATAAAAAATAATGGAAATTAAAGGCAAAGTTATATTGGCACTGCCCGAACAGACAGGCACTTCTCAGAAAGGTAATTCCTGGAANAAAAGAGAATATGTGNTTGAAACTCATGACAGCTTCCCTCGCAAGATTCATTTCGACTTTTTTGGTGACCGCGCCGACCAGTATCCCTTGCAGGCTGGCGACGAAATCACTCTTTTCNTCGATATAGAGAGCAGAGAGTTCAATGGAAGATGGTACACCAGCATCCGCGGTTGGAAAGCCGAAAAAGAAGCGGCTGCACCTGCATATCCAAGCGCAATACCTCCCATGGATAATGTGCCCCCGCCTCCTCCCGCACCAAACGATAATGATGACCTGCCTTTCTAAAACAGGCAAATACAAGGCATCCCGCCAGGGATTGCTATAATGGACTGAAAGGAACCACACCATTGTGCGAGTTCCTTTCACCTTATAATAATATCCTGACTGGCTCATGAAAATATAGTGGATAACAACTTAAATATAATATCTTTATGAAAAAACTAATTTGCAGTCTTGCAGCGGCTTCAATTGCTTTTGCAGCCTTTGCCGATGAGACCCCGGCTTATATTCCGACCGCCGAAAACCTTCAGGCGCGACAGGAGTTTGCCGACAACGGTTTCGGAATCTTCCTTCATTGGGGCATATACAGCATGTTCGCACAGGGAGAATGGTACTTGAACCACGACAACATCAGTGCCAAGGAGTATGCCAAGGCAGCCGGCGGCTTTTATCCCGCGAACTTTGATGCGGCAAAATGGGTCAGTGCAATAAAAGACTCCGGAGCAAAGTACATCACCTTCACCACACGTCACCATGACGGATTCTCTATGTGGGATACCGACCAGAGCGACTATAACATTGTGGACGCTACACCCTTCAAGCGCGATATCCTCAAAGAACTTGCTGACGAATGTGAGAAACAGGGGATAAAACTCCANCTTTATTACTCACACATCGACTGGACACGACCNGATTATCCGAGCGGNAGAACCGGTCTGAATACCGGAAGAGACACAACACTCAGAAACTGGCCGGCTTATTATGATTTCATGAACAAGCAGCTCACTGAACTCCTTACCAATTACGGCAAAGTGGGAGCTATATGGTTTGACGGATGGTGGGACCACGATGAGGACAGCGTGCCGTTCAACTGGCAGCTTCCTGAGCAGTATGCCCTTATCCATAAGCTTCAGCCTCAATGCCTTATTGGCAACAATCACCACCAGGTGCCCAACGAAGGCGAGGATATCCAGATTTTCGAGCGCGACCTCCCCGGTGAAAATACTGCCGGACTGTCAGGACAGGCAATCTCNCGCCTGNCGCTGGAAACCTGCCAGACAATGAACGGAATGTGGGGATACAAAATCAAAGACCAGGACTACAAGTCTACTCCCGAACTCATCGCTTACCTTGTAAAAGCAGCTGGAATGGGAGCAAACCTCCTTTTGAACATCGGTCCGCAACCTGACGGCAATCTTCCCGAAGCAGCGCTCGAAAGACTTAAAGAAATCGGACAGTGGATGAATAAGTACGGCGAAACTTTCTACGCTACCACAGCCGGTGACTTTGAAGCGCAGGATTGGGGAACATCTACCAGAAAAGGCGATAAACTCTACCTTCACGTGCTTGACACTAAGGCTAAAGAAATTAAAGTGCCCACATCAGCTAAAGTCAAGAAAGCTGTGACATTTGATGACAAGGCGCCGGTGAANTTCAACAAACTGAAAGAAGGTGGCATTTCAATNNNNCTCCCCGAAATACCCGAAGGCACAATCGACTATATCATTGAACTTGAAACCTCTGCAAAATGAGCAAGATACTCGAAGTTTGCGCAGGTGACATCGACAGCGTTATCGCAGCTGCGGCAGGAGGAGCTTCAAGGGTGGAGCTCTGCTCCGCACTCGGCGAAGGGGGCGTAACCCCCTCTATCGGCTTTATCCGGAGCGCGCTNAAAGTGCCCGGNATCANGGTTCATGTACTTATCCGCCCGCGAGGCGGAGACTTCCTCTACACTCCGGAGGAAGTTGACTGCATGGTTGACGATATCGTTGCGGCAAGGGAAGCCGGAGTGCAAGGTGTGGTAATCGGCGCACTTACTCCTGAAGGNGANATCGATGTGGACGCATGCAGAAAGATGGTTGCAGCTGCGGCTGGAATCAGTGTTACATTCCACCGCGCTTTTGATTTGTGCCGCGANCCGAGGAAAGCACTTGAAGATATAATCNCACTCGGATGTNACAGGATTCTTACCTCCGGACAAGCTCAGACCGCACTTGAAGGTAAACAAAAACTTGCGGAACTGGTGCGTCAGGCTAATGGCAGAATCATTATCCTTGCAGGAGCGGGAGTTTCACAGCACAACGCTGCTGAAATCCTGTCGGCATCCGGCACAAATGAAATCCATGCATCAGCAAGGGCTTCCGTTCCAAGCAANATGGAATACCGCCATTGCGGAGTGTCAATGGGCACACCTGGAAGTGATGAGTATTCCCGAAAAGTCACTTCACCCGAAATTGTCAAAGAAATTGTTTCACGAATAAACCAATAATACATTCATGAATATAAAGCAAAGCATTGTATTAGCTTTTGCGGCATTTGCAGGGCTTACTGCATCGGCACAAATTGCCTCCCCTACTGTGGAAGCTGATTTTGCTGCAAGAAAAAAGACCGTGGATAATAAGGAATATTTCTCGGTTTTCGATAAAAATCTTTCTCCGGAGCAGCGCCAGGCTCTTGAAGTGCTGTACGCTTACATGCCTCTGCCTGACATGGCGGACAATTCCGGTGATTTCTTCCTTGAAAACGTTGACTACTCCTTGAAGGCAAGAAAAGAGATGCCTTGGGGAAGCAAGATTCCTGATCGCGAATTTCGCCATTTTGTCCTCCCGGTAAGAATCAACAACGAGTATCTGGATGGCTACAGGAAAGTATTCTATGAGGAATTGAAAGACAGGGTTAAAAACCTTTCGATGAAGGATGCAATCCTTGAAATAAACCACTGGTGCCATGAAAAGGCAACATACCAGCCCTCCGACAGCCGTACCCACTCNCCTCTTGCTACCGTTTACACAGCTATCGGACGCTGCGGCGAAGAGTCTACTTTTACAGTTGCCGCACTCCGTTCAATGGGTATTCCGGCAAGACAGATTTACACTCCGCGCTGGGCGCACACCGACGACAACCATGCATGGGTTGANGCNTGGGCAGACGGCAAGTGGTATTTCCTCGGTGCTTGTGAACCGGAACCTGTCCTAAACCTTGGATGGTTCAATGCTCCCGCTTCACGCGGCATGATGATGAACACCCGCGTGCCGGGCAACTATGACGGACCGGAAGAGGTGCTTTCACGTCCTGCCGGATATACAGACATTAATGTGACATCAAATTACGCTCCGGTTGATACTATTACTGTAACCGTTGTCGATGCGGCAGGAAAACCGATGCCGGATGCTACTGTAAGCTTCCGACTTTATAATTATGCTGAATTTTATCCTATTGCTACAAAGAAAGCCGATAAAAACGGAAAAGCTTCTTTAAGCGCAGGACTCGGCGATCTCGTTATATGGGCTTCTGACGGTAAAAATTTCGGATTCACCAAAGGCTCNGTTGGAAAAGAAAAGAATGTGACTGTCACTATCAACAACACTCCCGCAACCACCGGAGCATTTGAAATGGACATTATTCCCCCTGCCCCGTCAAATGCAGCAGTACCGGTTACACCTGAGCAGGCTGCTGAAAATGAGAGGCGNAAGGTTTACGAAGACTCGCTCCGTGGAGCATATACCTCTACATTCTTAACTCCGGAGCAGAGCNNGCNACTCGCANACGCCCTCGGCGTGGANGCNNAAAAACTGACTTCAATAATGACTGATGCACGAGGCAACCATAATGTCCTCAAGCAGTTCCTTGAAAACACCCCGAAAGCGGACAGGGACAGGGCAATGGCTCTTCTTGGTGCGATTTCAATGAAAGACAGAAGCGATATCACCCTACCGGTACTTGTTGACCAGCTCACTGCTCCGGCAGGAACAGGTGAACTGTATGTAGACTACATACTCAACCCGCGCGTTGACAATGAGGCACTGACACTCTTCCGATCATATTTCACAAATAATATCGATGCCAAGACACTTGCAGCATATAAGGCTGACCCGGCTAAACTGGTAAAGGCTGTTGCTGAAACAATAACAGTGCTNCCCGACTGGTATCCCGGAAATGTGCGCATGAGCCCTGAAGCGGTCCATAAGGCTAAAGCCGCTAACGCTGCTTCGCGTGACATATATTTTGTAACACTCGCAAGAACTGCCGGCATCCCTGCAAGGATTGACCCGGTGACAGGCAAGACCCAGTGGGCGGATGCATCCGGCGCATGGCAGGATGTGACTTTCGGCACAACTGACAATGTGGCTGCACAGAAACCCGCCACCCTCAAACTTGATTTCACTAAAACCGGACGTATCGACAACCCGAGATATTACACCCAGTTCTCAATCTCCAANATTGTTGACGGTGANCCACAGCTTATGGGATATCCCGAAGACGGCACATGGNAAAGCATCTTTGCTGACGGAGCAGAAATTGACCCGGGACAATACATGATTGTGACCGGACAGCGTATGGCTGACGGAGGTGTTCTGGCACGCGCTGACTTTATAAACGTTGCACCCGGAGAAGCGTTGCTTGACACACTCGTTCTTCGCCAGGATGAAAAAGGCGTACAGGTTATCGGCAATTTCAATTCGGAAAACCTTTACACAGACCTCGCTACCGGAACTGAAAAATCCGTACTGTCAACAACCGGACGCGGATATTATATTATAGGTGTGCTCACACCTAACCATGAGCCTACCAACCATGCTCTACGTGACATTGCGGCACTTAACCCGGAATTTGAAAAATGGGGCAGGTCAATGATTCTCCTTTTCAAGGACCAGCAGGATGCGGAACGATTCGATGCAAAGCAATTGCCGGCACTCCCCTCCACCGCCTCATTCGGTATTGACAACGATGGCAAAATTGCTTCTGAAATCATCGCGGCACTCAACCTTCCCGAAACAGAGCGCCCTATTTTCATCATCGCCGATACATTCAACCGCATTGTCTTTGTATCACAAGGCTATACCATCGGGCTCGGAGAACAGCTCGTTGACACTATCCACCAACTTGCTGAATAATGCCTGAACCGCTAAGACACCAGCAGGTAACNAGATTCATCATGCCACTTCGCGAGGGCGGGTCCTTACCCGCCCTCGCTGAGGCTGATGACGATTTCAAATACGTTGTCAAGATGCGCGGTGCCGGACATGGACCGAAAGCACTCATTGCAGAACTGATTGGAGGAGAAATTGCTCGTGCCGCAGGATTAAGGGTGCCGGAACTCGTGTTTCTCGATCTTGACGAGGACTTCGGCAGGACAGAGCCTGATGAAGAGGTGCAGGATTTGCTGAAAGCAAGCCGCGGGCTGAACCTCGGAATGCATTTCCTTTCAGGAGCGGTCACCCTTGACCCGTACCTGAACCGCATCGACCCTATGGAAGCGTCAAAAACAGTATGGCTCGACGCATTCCTCANAAATGTGGNCCGCACGACTAAAAATACAAATATGCTTANGTGGCACTCAGAACCGTGGCTCATCGACCATGGCGCATCACTCATGTTCCACCACTCATGGAAAGGATGGGAAAAGAGCGCTGCATCACCGTTTCCATACATCAAGGACCACGCCCTTCTGCACCAGGCATCACATATTGAAGAAGCCTCGCACGAAATGCTCAAGAAAATTACGCCTGGGCTGATTGCCGATATCACCCGGATGCTCCCTGATGAATGGCTCCACCATGAAGGAAGTGATGAGACACCTGAACAGATTCGCCAGGTTTACACGGATTTCCTGACAGAACGCCTGAAACATTCGCAAACATTCACTCAAACCGCTATCGATGCAAGAAAAAATATTATATGAATATGCGGTGATACGCATTATCCCGCGGGTAGAGCGAGAAGAATTTGTCAATGTCGGGCTCATAATGATGAGCAAACGTAAGAAATGGATAAAGGTGCAGATTTGCCCCAACAAAGCACGCATCGCGGCAATTGCCGGCAATGCCGATACCACTTTGCCGCTAATGCAACTTGACGTCTTTTCAAACGTGTGCGACGGCATTGGAAAATTCAAGGACATGCCAGTGGAAGAACGATTCAGATGGCTGACTGCAGTAAAAAGCACCTGTGTGCAGACCTCGCGCCCGCATCCCGGCATAACATTTGACCTTGATTATACTTTTGACAGGCTCATGGGTGAACTCGTAAAATAAACCTACCAAACCGCACCAATAATAAAAAAACTTACTACCTTTGCACCACTGGAAAGATGCCGGAGTGGACGATCGGGGCGGTCTCGAAAACCGTTGTGCCCTTGCGGGCACCCAGGGTTCGAATCCCTGTCTTTCCGCAATAAAGAGCAGCCGCAAGGTTGCTCTTTTTGCGTAGAAAGAC
>WFLX010026789.1_pt1 | contig 12621 bp, 9 predicted proteins | sample 4967041 | NCBI WGS metagenome assembly WFLX01 (sample SAMN12857096, study PRJNA449069) | gut metagenome | isolation source: stool from male and female vole | host: Microtus ochrogaster | place: USA:Florida | collected 2017 | reverse complement strand
GCCCGTCGCGCCCAGAGATCTCTGATATGTGAGAGCCAGGAAGAGGTGAGTGGGAGTTGGAATGCCGTCTGCGTTGCATACCATGCGAGATATGCTTCTTCNATATGCTTGAGAATTTTTTCGGGAGTCGGGTCTGCATCTTCTGCATAGGCTGAGAGGAGTCCTTCTGCNGTGAAGAGTGTCATCTGGGTGTCGTCGGAAAATCGGGCTATCCCTTTGGNGTCNAGAACATAATTGCATATNCCNTTCGGTCCGAATTNCTTTANTATNTTAGACAGNNGATCGAATTCNANGGCATATCCGAGGGCNTCGCCTGCTGCACCTCCTACGAGGCATCCTCTTGCTTTATCTATTAGGATATCTTTCATCTTAATTGAGAATTGAGAATTGAGAATTGAGAATTGAGAATTAAGAATTGAGGGTTGGTGGGGTTATGGGTTTTTGAAGTATTTGAGGAAAGAATATGGTTTTCTGTTTTTNANATAATTCANGTTGTGTCCGTGNGAGTAGGCTTCGCGCTCGAAGGAGATATTGCGGTAGGCCTTGTCCCAATCTCTGAATTGAAGGAGCCGGAATAGCCATTCGATTACGTAGAGGATATAGAAAGGTATGAAAAGAAGTTCTTTCATTTGGGCATTGTGGATACGCTCATGGTTGACGACGTGAGTGTCAATCCATGAAGTGTCGCGCGCCCACAAAGTGCCGAAAAGATTCAAGCAAAATCCTTTAGGCATTAGCGAACAGCGGATTAAGATTGGCTTCTTCACTTTACTAATCTAACCTTTATATAGACCTTTTTCGATGAGATAGGAGTCAGCGATATAGTAATCGCTTTTCTCTTTAACCTCAGTATTTTCTTGCAAAGATACACTTTTTCAACCGAAAAAACAAGAGTCGTTACACTTTTTGGAACGAATNATNTGNAGTTCTTTACACTTTTTGAAACGAATAATTTGGAGTAGTTACACTTTAAATTCNNATATGTCCAAATTTTTCATTAATTTTGCAGGTATGAATGATTCAAGCAATAGGAGAGAGGTTCGCATGGCGCATTTGGCGCTTTTGCTGGCAAATATTGGTTGGGGTGTTATTGCTCCTGTGTCGAAGATGGTGCTTCTTTCCGGAGTTATCACTTCGCTTGCGTTGTCCGGAATCCGTATTACGGGAGGGGCATTGCTGTTTCTACTTTTTACGTGGATATTACCAAAATCTTTCGAGACTCGTCAGCGCATTGACCGTAAGGATATCTGGAAACTTATTCTCTGTGCAACATTGATAATTAGTGCTAATCAGGGTCTTTACATAATTGGAGTAGGGCTTACTGATCCTGTGGATTCGGCTGTAATGTGTTCACTGACACCTGTGCTTACGATGATTCTGGCCGCCATATTCCTTCATTTTAAAATGACATGGCTTAAGGTTGGAGGAGTTCTGATGGGGCTTGTAGGAGTATTGATATTAGTAGCAGGAACGGCTGCGAGTGAGATAGCAGTAAATCCCGTTTTAGGCAATCTTCTATGTTTAGGTGCGCAACTTTGTGCAGCCATTTATTATGTTGGTTTTGAAGGAATCATCAAGAAATACTCTCCATATGTGCTGATGAAATGGATGTTTTATATCTCTGTGCTCACATATGTGCCCATTTGCTTGCCGGATATGCTGAAAGTAGACTATACAGCATTGCCATGGGAGATTTGGGCTGGTTTGGCATTTATAATTACCATACCCACATTCTTTGGCTATCTGATGATCCCTCTTGCACAGCGGAGTTTGAAGCCGACAGTGGTAAGTGCCTACAGTTATCTTCAGCCGGTGTTTGCTGCAATAGTTGCGGTCATGATGTCGGTAGGAGATTTCGGATGGAGCAAAGTTGTTGCTACGTGCTTGATTTTTGTGGGAATATATTTTGTAAATAAGTCGTCTGAGGAGTCTTAGAAATTGAACTTTTCGTAAGATTTTCAGTTTATATGGTAGGATTCATAAGATTCCATTTTGTCAAAATCTAACTATATGCGCCAGATAATAAATCATTTTACGGATGATGACCTTTATAAGTTCACAATGTGCTGTGCGGTGATAGACAACTATCCACGCACCCAAGTGCGNTATCGNTTCATCGACCGCAACAATACAATCTATCCAAAAGGTTTTGGAGACGAACTGCGTCATCAGATAAAACTGCTTGAAAATCTTGTTATTACAGATGAGGAAGTGGCATTCATGCGTCGCAAATGCTATTATATTCCTGACTGGTTTTATACATTTCTCAAAGGTTTCCGCTATGATAGCCGATGGGTGAAAGTGGATCAGGATGATGAAGGGCATCTCAGTGTTGAGTTTGAGGGNAATTGGAGCGACACAATTCTTCTTGAAGTGAAGGTGCTTGCAATCATCTCTGAACTCTATTATATCATGACAGGACAGTCCGAAGCTCTCGATTATGAAGCTTACTACACAAAAACTTATGAAAAAGGTGTAAGACTTCTTGAGGCAGGGTGTTCCTTCAGCGATATGGGTACACGGAGGCGAGCATCATATGAGGCTCAAGACACCGTCGTGAGGGCTATGGCTGAGTGCGACCGAGGTAAGGAATATCCCGGTAAATTTGTTGGCACAAGCAATGTCTACTTGGCGATGAAATATGATGTTATGCCCATTGGCACAATGGCTCATGAGATGGTCAGTGCAATAGCAGGAATGTATGGGCCGCAGATGGCCAATCATCTTGCAATGAAAGTATGGTCGAATACTTATAGGGGAGCACTTGGTACATTCCTATATGATACTTATGGATGGCGCATATTCAGCCTAAACTTTTCAGAAGATTATGCCAACATGTTTAAGGGTCTGCGAGTGGATAGCGGCGACAATNATGAGCAATTAAATCTTATTGTAGAAAAATATAGAAGCCTTAACATTGATCCTCGCACAAAGCAAGTGATTTTCAGCAATGGTCTGAATGTGGATGAGGCAATTGACATTCAGAGGTATGCTGTAGACAAATGCATACCATCTTTCGGAATCGGTACGCATTTCACAAACGATTTTCCAGGAGTAAAACCCATGAATATAGTTATCAAGCTCCTTGCAGTAAAAATCACAGAATCGTGGCCGTTCTTCTGCGACACTTGCAAACTTAGTGAAGATCACGGTAAATATTCCGGAGATGAAGCCACTGTGAAGAGATTCATGGAAGCTTTACACTTGTGAATAATTTAGAATTTAGAATTTAGAATTTTTTTACGATTTACAATTCACAATTCTCCATTCACAATTCACAATTCACAATTCTCAATTCTCAATTCTCCATTCTCAATTCAAAAATAATACTATGATTGAATATTTTATCGATCTCCTACGGGAGAATCCAACTATTCCTCTTTTCCTCACTCTTGGCATTGGCTTTTGGCTCGGTGGCCTGAAGATAAAGAGTTTTTCGTTAGGACCTGTGACTGCAACTTTGCTTGTAGGGGTTTTGATTGGTCAGCTTGACATTCCTATTGCCGAGCCTTTGAAGACAGTCAGTTTTCTTCTATTTCTTTTTGCCATAGGATATAGGGTGGGACCTCAGTTTTTCCGTGGGCTTAAAGGAGACGGAGTGAAACAGATTCTTTTCGCTACAATAGAATGCATAATCTGTATCGCAGTTTGTATTGTCGCAGCAAGACTGATGGGCTATAATACCGGCACTGCTATTGGTCTCTTCGCAGGTTCGCAGACCATCTCAGCCTCCATTGGTGTTGGTTCAGACATCATTTCCACAATGAAAATTGATCCGGAAGTCAAAAAATCGCTTACAGGGATGATTCCTTCAGCCTATGCCGTGACATATATTTTTGGCACCATAGGGGCGGCTTGGATTGTAGCAAACCTTGGTCCAAAACTTTGTGGTGGACTTGACAAAGCAAAGCAGCAGATAGCGGATATAGAAGCGGAGATGGAGGAAGGTGAATTCACGGCAGAGCCAGGTAAGATTGTAGCCAATCGGCCGGTATCATTCCGTGCCTACAAAGCAGAATCAGGTTTCTTCCGACGTCCCCGTACTGTTTCAGAGATAGAGGAAGCACTTCGTGGTCTCGGACATAGACTGTTCGTAGAGCGACTTCGTGTAGGAGGTGAAGTGGTGGATGTAGAGCCGGATGTGAAAGTGCGCCGTGGCGACATCCTTGTGATTGGAGGGCGACGTGAGACCGTGGTCAATGAGGCGACAATCATTGGGCAGGAAGTTGTGGATCATGAGTTGATGAACTTTGAAGCTGAGAATTTGCCGGTAACTGTGTCGAAACACGGGGCTGCAGGCATGACATTTGGAGAACTTAGAAACTCCGACTATATGAGNGGAGTGATGGTGAAAAGTCTTGTACGTAATGATGTCAAGATTCCTCTGCACAAGCGTACGGTTTTGGAGCCGGGCGATGTGCTGACGCTCGTGGGATTNCAGAAAGATGTAGAGCAGGCAATCGGTGAGATTGGTTATCCTGATCGCAAGACGGAGACCACCGACGTTGCATTCCTAAGCTTTGGAGTAGCAATCGGTTGCTTTATAGGAGCGCTATGCTATCATTTTAAGGGGGTTCCAATTTCTCTCACTACAAGTGGAGGAGCTTTGCTCGCCGGCCTTTTCTTTGGATGGCTCAGAAATAGACGTCCTACATTGGGTCGCATCCCATCTTCTGTGGTTTGGGTGCTTGATAATGTGGGGCTTAATCTTTTCATAGCCATAGTAGGATTGGCTGCTGGACCAACTTTTATTTCCGGACTTCAGGAAGCAGGTATNGGGCTTTTCTTTGTTGGGATTGCCTGCACCACTATACCTCTTATTCTTGCCGTCTTAATTGGACACTATATTTTCCGNTTNCCGATNGCNGTGACGCTTGGATGCGTTGCCGGCGGACGAAATGCTGTTGCGGCTTTGGGAGCGCTCCAAGATAATCTTGATAGTACTCTGCCTGCCATGGGATATACAGTGACCTATGCGGTGAGCAATTTCTTGCTCATTTTCGGCGGCATTGCGGTCGCATTGATGGTCTAAGATCGGTTGTCAGAGTTAACAGAGTCATCAGATTATTCTTATCTTACAGAATGCTCTGAAAATTATGAATTTTGAATTATGAATTATGCATTAGATAAAGTCAAGGGATTTGGGCTGGCTGCTCTTGCTGCCGCTGCCTATGGCACTAATCCGGCTTTTGCCGTTCCACTATATGAGCAGGGTATGAATCCTGTGTCGGTGCTTTTATTCAGATATCTGATGGGTCTTCCTGTCTTGGCGATAATTTTAGCATTGCGAGGAAAATCGTTTCAGCTTAAAAAGGATGAGATTGTGCCCACGATGATTCTTGGCATCTTGATGGCATTGTCTTCNTGGACCCTATTTGAAAGCTACAACTATATGAACTCCGGNGTAGCCTCNACNTTGCTGTTTGTCTATCCGGTGATGGTAGCAGTGATGATGATAATGTTTTTTCACGAAAAATTTAGCATCTCCACTGTGATATGCCTTGTTGTGATGGGTGCGGGTCTTGTGCTGCTGATGAGGCCTCAAGGAGACGCCACTTTAAGTACAATCGGAATATTGCTCGTAATGGTGTCTGCTCTCACTTATGCATTATATATAGTGATGGTAAATGTGTCGAAGAGTGTCAAGAATATTCCCACTACCAAACTTCTTTTCTATGTGCTCGGATGGGGATGTCTGGTATATGTGGTGATGATAGGATGCGGAAGCCAACTGACGGTGCCGGAAGAGTCTTGGGGATGGCTGAATCTTTTGGCCTTAGCCATAATTCCGACAGTGATATCATTGGGCTGCACTACCCGGGCCATACAACTCATAGGTTCCACACCTACGGCAATATTAGGAGCTCTCGAACCAGTCTCTGCAGTTGTGTTGAGTGTAATAGTTTTAAATCAAACTATTACAACTCAAGATATTATTGGAGGAATACTAATTGTGATAGCCACTACAATAGTGATATGTGCGAAGCCGGTGGATAAAGCCATTCTGCGAATGAGGAAGATGTTTCCCAAAGGATAAATGCATAAAAAAGGATAAAAAAATAGGTTTTTTTATATAAAATATTTGTGGTTACAAAAAATTTCACTAATTTTGTGTATGTATCCATTAAGCGGTCGCATCCGCCCTCAATCCTTATAGACAATGACAAATTCCGAGATTCTCAGGCAAGCCCTGAAATTATATTTTGGTTTCGACTCCTTCAAAGGAAAGCAAGAAGAAATAATCCAGTCGCTTCTCGACGGGGAGGATGTCTTCGTGCTTATGCCGACAGGAGGAGGAAAGTCATTGTGCTATCAGTTGCCCGCACTGATGTCAGAAGGAACGGCGATTGTGATTTCTCCTCTCATTGCTTTGATGAAAAATCAAGTGGATGCAATCCGCAATTATGCGGAAAATGATGGGATTGCACATTTCTTGAATTCGACTCTTACTCGGGCAGCCATAGAGAATGTGAAGAAAGATGTAGCAGAAGGCAGAACAAAACTCCTATATGTTGCACCTGAATCGTTGACGAAGGATGAGAATGTGGAATTTCTGCGAAGTGTGAAGATATCATTCTTCGCGGTAGATGAGGCTCATTGCATTTCTGAGTGGGGGCATGACTTCCGTCCCGAATATAGAAAAATTCGGCCGATCATTTCTCGAGTAGGGAATAGGCCAGTCATAGCCCTAACAGCGACTGCAACACCGAAAGTGCAGCACGACATACAGAAAAATCTCGGAATGCTTGAAGCAAAAGTATATAAATCAAGTTTCAATAGAGAAAATCTTTATTATGAAGTAAGACCTAAGACAAAAGATATTGATGCCACTATCATCCGCTTTGTGAAGCAACAGAAAGGCAAAAGCGGCATTATTTATTGCCTGAGCAGAAAAAAAGTGGAAGAAATGGCAGAATTGCTGAAGGTCAACAATATCCGTGCACTCCCTTACCATGCTGGAATGGAGACGACAGTGAGGAGTGAAAATCANGATGCTTTTCTTCATGAAGAAGTAGACGTGATAGTCGCTACCATTGCCTTTGGAATGGGTATCGACAAGCCAGATGTGAGATATGTGATTCATTACGATATCCCCAAAAGTCTTGAAAGTTACTATCAGGAGACNGGTAGAGCAGGAAGAGATGGAGGTGAGGGCACTTGCATCGCCTTCTTCGCACGGAAAGACCTTCAAAAATTAGACAAACTAATGCTCTCAAAAACACCGACAGANCAGGAAATTGGTAGGCAGCTGCTTGCTGAGACCGCTGCGTATGCGGAATCTTCAGTATGCCGCCGACGGATTCTCTTGCACTACTTCGGTGAAAACTATGAAAATGACAATTGTGGCAACTGCGACAATTGCAAACACCCAAAAACATTTGTGGAAGCTACAGAAGAATTATGCGCCGTCATGGATACGGCCCTCGCACTTAAGGAAAAATACAAAGCGGAATATATCATTTGCGTAATGATAGGCCGCGCTACTGATGAGATTCGTGAAAATGGTCATGATGAAATTGAAATGTTCGGATGTATGCCTAACTCCGACGAGCGTATGCTCGCTGCTGTCATCAGGCAAGCCGACATAGCAGGATATATCAAGCGTGACCTCGAAAACTATGGAATCCTGAAAGTGACTGCCAAAGGAAAGAAGTATTTGAAAAAACCTTCTCCGCAGTTTAAGATAGTTGAGGATTCAGAGTTTTCCGATCAGGAGATAGAACCCCAACCCATTGCAGGTTCGGGAGCTGCCGACGAAGTGCTCTATAAAATCCTTGTCGACTTGAGAAAGAAGATTGCCAGAAAGAATGATGTTCCTCCTTATGTAGTGTTTCAAGAGCCATCTCTTGAAGCCATGGCCACTACATATCCAATCACGATGGAAGAACTTTCGTTTATTCCCGGTGTCGGTACCGGCAAGGCAAAGCGCTTTGGCGATGATTTCCTCAAGGCTATAAAAGAATATGTTGAGGAAAATGAAATAGTCAGGCCGGAAGATTTTAAGGTGAGGATGATGCCCAATAAGTCAAAACTGAAGGTGTATCTGATCACTGGAATCGACCGTAAGANTGCGNTCGATGAACNCGNTGAAGGAAAGGGTCTTGAATTCAATGAACNATTGGATGAACTTGAATCAATAGTGGCAGCAGGCANCAAGATCAACATCGACTATTTCCTAAAGGATGTCCTTGAAGAAGGAGTAGAAGAAGACATAATGGACTATTTCAGTGAGACTGAAGAGGATAACCTTGAAGAAGCTATTCAGGAATTGGGCGAGGATTACACTGAAGAAGAAATCAGGCTTGTAAGAATCAAGTTCCTTTCCGATATGGGAAATTAAAACCAGACATGGAGAAATAAAAAAAAGCGCCTTAAGGCGCTTTTTTTATTTTATTCATTACACTAAGGTAATGATTAATTATAAAGGCGTTCGCGAGCTGCAGCGACTTTTTCATCGGTGATGTAGTCATCGTAGTCCATCATCTTGTCGATGATTCCATTTGGAGTGAGTTCTATGATGCGGTTGCAGACTGTCTGAATGAATTCGTGGTCATGGCTCGACATCAGTATCACGCCCTTGAAATTTTGCAGAGTATTNTTGAATGCCTGAATGGATTCAAGGTCGAGNTGGTTGGTCGGAGAGTCGAGAACTAAAGTATTCGCATCCGTCAGCATCATTCTGGCTATCATACAGCGTATTTTTTCGCCTCCGGATAGCACACTTGCCTTTTTGAGGACATCGTCGCCACTGAAAAGCATCTTTCCAAGGAATCCTTTAAGATAAATTTCTGACGAATCATTGGAGTACTGGCACAGCCAGTCTACGAGATTCAGATCAGTATTAAAGAATGAACTGTTGTCGAGAGGGAGATACGCAGTAGTGATAGTCTGTCCCCAATCATAGTCGCCTGCATCAGCCTTGCGATTGCCCATGATAATTTCAAATAAAGCAGTCATGGCTCGTGGGTCGCGGCTTAGGAATGCAACCTTGTCACCCTTTTCAATCTGGAAATTGACATCATCGAAAAGCACTTCGCCATCCACAGTTGCCTTTAGTCCCTTAACTTCAAGAATCTTATTCCCTACTTCTCGGTTGGGAGTGAATATTATGCCCGGATAACGGCGTGTGGACGGTTGTATCTCTTCAATATTGAGTTTTTCGAGCATCTTCTTTCTGGAAGTGGTCTGTTTTGACTTTGCCACATTTGCAGAAAATCTACGTATAAACTCCAGAAGTTCCTTTTTCTTCTCTTCCGCTTTTTTATTTGCCATTTGCTGCTGACGAAGAGCAAGTTGGGAAGACTGATACCAGAAACTGTAATTCCCGGCAAAAAGGGATATCTTATTATAGTCTATATCAAGAGTATGAGTGCTCACGGCATCGAGGAAGTGACGGTCGTGGCTCACTACAAGCACAGTATTTTCAAAATTACAAAGATAATTTTCGAGCCAAGCTACAGTCTCGAGGTCAAGGTCGTTGGTAGGTTCGTCGAGAAGCAGATTGTCAGGATTGCCGAAGAGAGCTTTTGCAAGCAAAACGCGCACCTTTTCATTNGCTCCCATNTCNCGCATCAGCGAATAGTGGGAATCTTCTTTGATTCCTAAGCCTGAGAGCAGAGCNGCAGCATCGCTTTCTGCATTCCACCCTTCCATCTCAGCAAATTTTTCTTCAAGTTCCGCTGCCCGAATACCATCTTCTTCTGTGAAATCCTCTTTAGCATATAGGGCATCTTTTTCTTGCATGATGTCCCACAATACGGTGTGGCCTCGAAGCACAGTCTCTATTACTGTGCAATCGTCATATTTGAAGTGATCCTGTTCCAGGACTGAAAGACGTTCACCAGGTCCCATTGTCACACTGCCTGACGTCGGGGTGAGTTGACCGGAAAGTATGCGCATCAGGGTAGACTTGCCCGCGCCATTTGCACCTATGATTCCATAGCAGTTACCGTGCGTAAAAGTAAGGTTGACATCCGAAAATAGCGGTTTTTTGCCAAATTGGATGCTTAAATTGCTTGTCTGTATCATCTTTTGTTTGATTGTTCTCTTTTCAGACTGCAAAATTAATAATAATTTAGAATTTAGAATTTAGAATTTAGAATTTGAATTTAGAATTTAGAATTAGAATTTAGAATTAGAATTTAGAATTTCAGTGTTTGGGTCAGAAGCGTACGGCGAGTTCTATGACTAATTTATTGCCTTGGCCGTCGGAAGGAGTGTATCCGTGCTGATAGAAGTATTGCTCATAGTCGAGCATAACATCGGCAAAAACTTTCTTGTATTTATAGGTCAGAGTGCCTCCGATTGTGGCCCGGTGCCGACCCTCATAGTCAGAATCTCCGGTCACGCCGTTCCATTGGCGCGTCATTCCGTCATATCTGGCTTGGACCGACCANCGGTTGAAGAGTCCAAGCTTTGCCGGCTTCCCAAAATCACCCCACACCACCCAAGAATGAGCGTCGTTATGGAAGGAATTTACATAATGCTCATTCATGTATTCTAATCCACCTCTCCAGTCTCCATGCTTCCATGTGGTGCCAATGTCGTAGAGCATGATGCGAGTGACGTCGGGAAGTATGTCCATTANTCCACCGCATATATTGAAGTCGCCAGCCTGAAGAGTGATGCGTCCGCAGCCCATATAGGATTTGCTCCATGTATTATGATTAGATACTCCACCGGCATTNCCTACCGCTGCCTCAATTGTCAATGGAAGTGAGATAGGGACTGAATATGTGACTTTTGCACCAACTTTTCGGTAATTACACATGTATTTCCCCATAAATGATCGGTTGGCAAACACATAATTTTGTGGCGCCATAAAAGGTTCGCGTCCGAATGGCATGCGAAACTGTCCGGCTTGAATTTCCAGTCCTTTTGCCACTTCCATTTTAGCATANGCATCATGAAACTTAAATACTCCTTGATCACACAAGTCAACTTGAAAAAAATANCCGATTTTGGGAGCAATCTTTCCTTCGGCTGTGAATCGAGCCCATCTAACTTCAAAACGACTCTTACCTGTCTCAGTATCAATCTCCCATCGAGGGCGGACTGCACCATGAAATTCTGGAATGTAGCTGATTTTTTCAGATTCCTCTGCAGGTTGATGGTCGTTTTCTGCAAATATAGGTGAATTGACGGACGCAGCTGTTAATAAAAATATAAGGGCGAAAATATGATTTTTCATGATCATGAAGTAGTTTTAGATGGCAAAATTAGGAAATTTTTATTATCTTTGCAAAAAAATACGAGAAATCATGGTAAAACATATTGTAACTTTCAAGCTTAATGGGAGCAATGAATTGCGTCGAAAAATAGCTGAAGATTTCAAGAAGGCGCTCCTTGCTTTGCCTGAGCAGATTGAATGCCTTCAAAGCATGGAGGTGGGAATCAACGAAAATCCATCTGAAGACTGGGACGTAGTGCTAATAGCCGTAGTGCCCACGATGAAAGATGTATCGGTCTACGCCAAGCATCCTGCGCATGTGGCTGCTGCGGCCATCCTCGGCCCTTATAAGGAAGCAAGAGCATGCGTTGACTATGAATTTTGACGGGCTCTTAATTGGCAATGATAAAGCTTCAGATAGAAAAACTGACCAAATCGATTGGCGACCGCATTTTGTTTTCTGATCTTTCTCTCACTGTAGAAGAAGGAGATAAGATTGGAATTGTGGCTCGTAATGGATCTGGGAAGACCACGCTCCTTAATATCATCTGTGGTCTTGATGACTTCGACAGTGGTAAGATCACATTCTCTGATGGTGTGAGAGTGGGTTATCTTTCCCAAAGTCCAGGGTATGATGTCAATGAGACTGCTCTTGAATATGCTACGCCTCAGCCTCAAAACAGTGATGACTATAATGCCCCTGACAGGGCCAAGCAAATGCTTTCCCAACTTGGGATAACAGATTATAATCAGAAACTTGGATCCATGTCAGGCGGTCAGTTTAAAAGAGTGTCTATTGCTAAAGTGCTTCTTGAGCAACCGGATTTGTTGATACTTGACGAGCCCACCAATCACCTTGATATAGCCATGGTAGAATGGCTTGAGTCATATCTGTCCAGATTGAGATCCACAGTAATAATGGTGACTCACGACCGTTATTTCCTTGACAATGTATGCAACAGAATTTTGGAGATTGACCGTGAAGAGGCTTTCCTATATGATGGCAACTATGATTATTATCTTAGGAAACGCACTGAAAGGCATGAAGTGCTCAGCGCCGAACTTGCAAAGGTGAAAAATCTTTTACGCACAGAACTCGAATGGATGCGTCGTCAGCCACAAGCACGCGGAAGCAAAGCCAAATATCGAATTGACTCCTTTCATGATCTTGAGAAGCGAAGCCATGTAAATCTCAGTGAGAAGGATGTGCGTCTCGCTGTAAAAGGGAGTTACATTGGCAATAAGATTTTCGAGGCGGTGCATGTTGCCAAGAAATTTGAGAAGGCCCTTCCGGATGGAACGCGCCATGAGATTGCTATTCTAAATGATTTCAATTATAATTTTGCGCGATTTGACAAGGTAGGAATTGTTGGGGATAATGGAGCAGGAAAGTCTACTTTCATAAAAATGCTGCTTGGTGAGTTGACTCCGGATTCCGGACATTTTGATGT
>WFLX010338992.1_pt1 | contig 12622 bp, 10 predicted proteins | sample 4967041 | NCBI WGS metagenome assembly WFLX01 (sample SAMN12857096, study PRJNA449069) | gut metagenome | isolation source: stool from male and female vole | host: Microtus ochrogaster | place: USA:Florida | collected 2017 | reverse complement strand
AAAGCACCCATGCCGGGTACGGGACTGAATGCCTCCGTGGACGACCGTGAGCGCGACAATGAAAAACACAAAATCAAGTACAAATCTTAATTAATCTATGGACAAAACTATTACCCGCGCCCAGATCAAGGCGGCCGTAGAAGAGGCCTACAACGAGTGCAAGGATATCCAGGGAGGCCATAATGCCGACTACATACCCTTCCTCGCCAATATCGACCCCAATCTCTTCGGCATCAGCGTGACGCTGCTCGACGGCACCACCATCAATGTCGGAGACACGGAGTACAAGTTCGGAATCGAATCCGTATCCAAGGTCCTCACCGCCATCCTAATCCTCAAGCAGCATGGCGCAGACACCGTGCTCAAGAAAATCGGAGCGGACGCTACCGGACTCCCTTTCAACTCCATCTTCGCAATCCTTCTCGAAAACGACCATCCTTCCACTCCTCTGGTCAACGCCGGAGCCATCACCGCATGCTCGATGGTGGAGCCCAAGGGCGACTCATGGGGCAAGTGGGAAGCCATCATCAATAACTTCAAGGACCTCTGCGGCTCAGAGGCGCAGGTGCTCGATGAACTTTACAGATCAGAATCCGACACCAACTTCAACAACCGCTCCATTGCATGGCTGCTGAAGAACTACAACCGCATATATGACGATGTGCCCATGAGCCTCGACCTCTATACGCGCCAGTGCTCGGTAGGCATCACTGCCTCCCAGCTCTCCATCTGCGCCGGCACTATCGCCAACAAGGGCCTCAATCCCGTCACGGGCGTGCAGGTATTTGACCCGGACCTCGCCCCGAAAATCACATCTCTTATCTCTACTGTAGGTTTCTACCAGACCACCGGCGACTGGCTCTACACCTCCGGCATACCCGCAAAGAGCGGCGTCGGCGGCGGAGTGCTCGGCGTGCTGCCCGGTGTGATGGGCATCGCCGCTTTCGCTCCCCCGTTGGACGTTGCCGGCAACTCCGTAAAGGCCCAGGCAGCCGTGAAGGCTGTCATGAAGAAACTCGGCCTCGGAGTCTTCAACGGCGACCGCGTCACAGTCACTGCGTGACAGACAGTATTCCGGCTGATGCCGGAAGCTGACATTTAATCCACTATTTTAGAAAACCTGCAAATACCTTAGAATTATGCAAATCAAGACAGGCAAGGGCACCATCTCGATGATGGTGGTGCTCGCCATATGGTCACTCTCGCTCGCAGTCGATCTGCCGGGCCTTGCGGTGACCCCTATTGAGGGAAGCCTGCGCAGCATCTTCACTGATGCCACCGACTTCAAGATCCAGCTCCTCACGGTGCTCCCCAATCTCGTGATCATCCCCTTTGTGCTCCTTTCCGGAAAACTTTCCGAGACGCGCCATAAAGTGGCCGTCATAGCCATAGGCACAATACTCTATCTGGTGGCCGGCGTGCTCTCCCTCTTCACCAACTCGCTGAGCGTGCTCATCTGGCTGAGCTGTCTGCTCGGCGCAGGCTGCGGCCTCATCCTCCCCTTCTCGACCGGCCTTATCGCCGATGTCTTCACGGGCAAGTACCGTGTTAAGCAGATGGGCATCATCTCCGCTATCGGCAATGTGGCCCTCGTGCTCGCCACATTCGCTGTCGGCTTCCTCGTAGCAGGCGACCTTAGCCACACCTGGCACCGCGCCTTCTTCGTATACCTCATCCCGCTCCTCTCGCTCGTGCTGATTCCCTTCCTCAACAAGATTCCGAAATCAGACTACGCTTCGGCTCCGGCAGCTGACGCCAAGAGCGCCGACAGCAAGGATGCTGATGCCAAGCAGGCAGCCGCTGCTATCCCCGCTGTGGATGCCGACGGATTCTCCACCAAGGGCCAGACGGTCAAGGGAGGCTTCTATGTAGGGCGCACGATCTGGCTCCTCTTAGCCTATTTCTTCTTCGTGTTCGCTACATGTATCCCCTGCTACTACCTGCCGAACTTCAAGTGGATCTCTTCTGAGGAGGCATCCACGATGACCTCGACGTTCTATTTCGCAATGTTCGTCATCGGCCTGGCTCTGACTCCCGCCATGAAGCTCTTCCGCAAGGGCACCTTCATCGCAGCGGCATCCATGATTGTGGGCAGCTTCGTCCTCTTCATCTTCGTGCCCGGCAATACGGCAGTCTACATCATCGCCGCAGCCCTCTGCGGTCTCGGCAACGGTATCGCCCAGCCTATCTTCTACACGAAGGCTACCGAAGTAGTCACCTCCAATTCCAAGTCGACCCTTTCGCTGGCTTACCTGCAGGTGGCTAACTATGTGGCAATCTCCATGGTGCCTGTCATCATCGGCGCAGGCGAGAAGATTTTCCACACCACTTCGACCATGTTCCCCTTCATCTTNATCGGAATCGCATCGGCCATAGTGCTCGTGATCGTCATCCTGCGCAGCCGTCACTTCGTATTCGGAATGTCGAAGAANTATTATTGATAAATTAATTAACGGCGGACATGGCACGCCATGTCCCTACATAAAATTATAAAAAACATTCACAAAATGGCACAGACAGCAACAGACGCACCGCGTATCCTCATCATCTACACAGGAGGCACAATCGGCATGGTGGAGACACCTGACGGCCTCCAGCCCTTCGATTTCTCACATCTGATGGACAATGTCCCCAAGGTAGGAAATCTCGGCTACCACATCGAGAGCGTGCAGTTCCCCNANCCGATCGACTCCTCCAATATGAACCCCTCATACTGGAACCAGATNGTCAAGGACATCGCTGACCGCTACGAGGAGTTTGACGGCTTCGTCATCCTGCACGGCACCGACACCATGGCCTACACCGCATCGGCCCTCTCCTTCATGCTGCGCGACCTGCGCAAGCCGGTGGTCATCACCGGATCGCAGCTTCCTATCGGCGCAACCCGCGAGGATGGCACTGAGAACCTTATCTCAGCCCTCGAAGTGGCCGCAGCCAAGGATGAGAACGGCGACCCGATGATCCAGGAGGTTGTAATCTCCTTCCAGGACTACATCGTTCGCGGATGCCGCTCCACGAAGTTCACNTCGACAGGCTTCCACGCCTTCAAGAGCTTCAACTATCCCGTGCTGGGCACAATCGACCTGCACATCACCTACAACAAGCCCTATCTCATGCGTCATGAGACAGCCCTTCCGCTGAATCCCTTCACTGAGATGGATCCCAACGTGCTCGTGATGTGGCTCTATCCCGGCATCACTGAGGAGGTCGTAAAGGCCCAGCTCGCCACTCCCGGCATCAAGGCCGTCATCCTGCGTACCTTCGGAGCCGGCAACGCTCCGACAGAGGAATGGTTCCTCAAGGACATCGCCGACGCAGTCAGCAAGGGCCTGATAGTCTACAACGTCACGCAGTGTCTCAACGGCGGCGATGAGCAGAAGCGCTACTACACGGGCGACATGCTCTCCAAGGCAGGCGTAATCTCCGGCTACGACATCACCGTGGAGGCAGCCCTCACCAAGATGATGTACCTGCTCGGCAGCGGCCTCTCCAAGTCTGAGATAGTCAACTACCTCACCACCTCCATCGCAGGAGAGATGACCGTCGACTGAAAATTATTGAAATAACAGACCCGCATAAACGATTCGGCCGGGACACGCGTTCAGTGCGTGTCCCGGCTGTGTTTGTTGTGCAATATCTAATTGGCTTTATATTGTACTTTTTTTAGCCATTCCTTTTCTTGTTTTTGCAAACGACATGCATAGTAATTGCAAAGGATTCTTTTGTATCTTTCTATAGATGACTCGTTTGCATTTATGTATTTAGTGTAGGTTTGCAAACGACTTTTAAAAATCTGCAAACGCCATACAAACTCTTCCTATATTTAACCGAGGCATTTCGGTCGCCCCGTATCTTTTCAATTGTTCCCTCCTCCACCATTTTTTGGAACAATCTTGACACATAAGAAGACGCGGTAGAAGGCAGTTGCAGTAATTGGCGTGCCTCTGCATTCGTTATTGTTTCAAATTCATCAACATAACGTAGAATCGCCTCTTTCTGTCGAGCCTTTTTCACGTATGACTACTTCCGAATAATCCTCAATGCCAATGAANNGAAATCCACCACGTTTANTTGCNAAAGCTACCGNATCCCGCGACAACTNATCGTNACTTTTGGAAAAGTTTTTTTGACTTTTACCAAATGCCTCCCGGTCATCAAGGCTCTCCTTAAAGTCCATGATGTCACATTCTCCTCTTTCGAGGAGTTCGTAAAACCATGGCATACTCAGTTTGGTTGCTTTTTTCATCAGTATAATGAGATTCGGGGGTCATTCCATGTAGGAATCCTTGAAGCCTATGAAATAGAGCACTCCGTCGAGTCCTATTGTGGAGATGGACTGCTCGGCGGTCTGCTTCACTTTGGGCTTGGCATGGAAGGCTATGCCCAGGCCTGCCGTGGCGAGCATGGGCAGATCGTTGGCGCCGTCGCCGACGGCGATGGTCTGGGCAATGTCAATCTTCTCGAACTGGGCTATGAGCCGCAGCAGCTCCGCCTTGCGCTTGCCGTCGACTATGTCGCCGATATAACGGCCCGTGAGCTTGCCATCCTTGATTTCCAGCTCGTTGGCATACACGTAGTCGAAGCCGTATTTCTTCTTGAGATAGTTGCCGAAATATGTGAAGCCTCCCGAGAGTATTGCTGTCTTGAAGCCGGCGCGGTGGAGCACTGTCATCATGCGCTCCAGGCCCTCGGTGATGGGCAGATGCTCGGCGATGTCCTGCATGACTGACTCGTCAAGGCCCTTGAGCAGGGCCACGCGGCGGCGGAAGCTCTCGGTGAAGTCGATTTCGCCGCGCATGGCCGACTCGGTGATGGCGCGCACCTGCGGCCCTACTCCGGCCCGGTCGGCCAGCTCGTCGATCACTTCAGTCTCAATCAGGGTGGAGTCCATGTCGAAGCACACCAGGCGGCGCGAGCGGCGGTAGATGTTGTCTTCCTGCATGGAGATGTCAAACTCCTCGCTCGCCGACACCTGCATGAACCATTTCTGCATCTTCTCATAATCAGAGGGTGTGCCGCGCACGGAAAACTCGACGCAGGTCTTCGCCTTGGGGTTGACCTCCTCGGCGAGCGGGGGGCGCCCCGTCAGGCGGAGTATGCCGTCGATGTTGAGGTTCTGGCGGACAATCTCCTCGGAGATGAGCGCGATATGCCGGGCGGTGATTTTGCGTCCGAGAATGGTGATAATCCAGCGGTCCTTGCCCTGGCGCTCCACCCAGTTTTCGTAGGCTTCGGCCGAGACGGGGTTGAAGCGTATCTGGATATTCAGTTCGGAAGCCTTGAAGAGAAGCTCCTTGAGTATGTCTCCCGACTTCGATGAGGTGGTCTTGAAGAGGATTCCGAGTGAAAGGAAGTGATGGATGTCAGACTGGCCTATGTCGAGTATGGCCGCGTCATAGCGGGCCAGGATAGCGGTAAGGGCTGCGGTCACGCCGGGGCGGTCAACGCCCGAGATGGTCGTGAGGATGAGTTCGGTATCGTTCATAGCGGAGATGGTGTTATCAGTCATTTGGGGAGGGTGTTGTCAGTTATTTGGAAGAGGAGCCCCAGGCAGTTTGCGGCATTGCGCCTCATTCCTGCGAGCTTGGCCCGCTTTATGGCCGAGCGTCGGAACGTGGCCGAGAACTCCTCCTGAGTCATTTCAACGATTTTGAGGGGCGTAAGGTTGACATACGCCTCACGTGCCTTAAAGGCCGGCAGAGGCTCGGCCGGGGAATCGGGGAGGGAATTGAGCGGGCACACGCGCACGCATGCATCGCAGCCGAAGAGGGCCTTGCGGCCGGCGGTGGAGGAGGTGACCTCGAGAGCGGCGGCCTCAGTCCAGTCGCCCCGGTGCTCGATGGTGAGATAGGATAGGCAGCGGCGCGCATCTATCAGCGCTCCGGGGCGTATCGCCCTTCCAGGGCATGCGCCCAGGCATCTGCGGCAGTCACCGCAGACCTCCCTGATCATTTCCTCCGGGCCGCAGGACGCTGCGGAAGGGACGGAGCGGAGAATTCCCTCCTTGCCATCGGCATTTCCATCCGTGCCGCAGTCGTCAGCTATGGCCTGCAGAGTTTCCTCCTCGGAGAGGGTGGTGAGCAGCATGGCGAGAAACAGGCGCGTGCCGAGGCCCGGCACCATGACGTTTCCGCTGCGTGTGAGCCTCGCCAGCCCTGAGGCCACTGCATGGTAGCGCTCCATTATGGGGGCCGAGTCGATGCACAGGCGCCATTCGCCCCCTCCTTTCGCCTTCCATCGCTCGATGAGAGGGTTCATATACTCTCGCAAGGCCTCGTGATAGTCATCGCCCAAAGCGTATTCGGCTATGCCGTGACATGCGGCTGAGCCGGGGTCTCGCGGCGGATAAGGGAAGGCAAGGGCCACGAGGGTGCGTGCCCCTTCGAGCAGCCCGGCAGGGTTCGTCCGGAGGTCATCATAGCGGTCGAGATAGTCCATGCCGGCATGCAGCCCCTCCGAAATCCATTTACGGCGCAGCAACGCGGCCTCCGGCGAAACCCCGGCGGCGGGAGCGACAGTGCAGATGAAGCGCGGTTTGGGCATGATGGTCACTTGCGTCCGAAATCGGCCGGAGTCTCTCCCCAGAGGTCGGTCTGCCATTTCAATATCTTGCAGGGCCATGAATGGGTGCGTATCCAGATGAGGGCGCGCCCGAGCAGCTCAAACACCTTGCGGTTTGCCTCGGTCGGCTGCAGCTTGGTCTTCACCTGGCGGTTGCGCACCCATGACATGGCCGTCATAGAATCGCTGTAGACAGTGTGCCACTTCCCCTCTCTTGCCATCAGAGAGAGGGCATGGACTATGGCGAGGAATTCCCCGATATTGTTGGTAGCGTCCTTGAAGGGGCCGACGCGAAACAGCACGCGCCCGGTCATGAGCTCCACACCCTGGTATTCCATTATGCCGGGGTTGCCCATGCATGAGGCGTCGACAGCCCATCCGTCGAGGTCTATCTCCGGGATTGTCATATAGTCGGGCTGTCCGGCGGCGGGCAGGCGGCGCGAGGAGGCCCCTATGAGCATCTCTGCGAGGTCGTTGCTGTCGGCGGGGTGCGAGGTGCCCCGGAAGGCCTTGGCCGCCTCGGCCGATGAGGAGAATCCCTTGTAGCGCGCGCCCGGGAAATCCTTGACTGACTCCCGGGCGTCGTCCCAGTTGTCGAATATGCCTGTGGTGCGTCCCTTCCAGACCACATAGAATTTTTTTGCCATAGGGGGTAGCTTGCGAATTTTGTTATCGGGAGATCATTCCCCCAGCGCGGCCCGGCGTATCAGCATAGGTATGCGGGTGTTGTCAAGATTGCCTGTGAAGAGCTCGGAGCCGGGGCCGATAGCGTAGACAGGCACGAAGTTGCCCGTATGGTTGTTGGATGTCCACCCGATGCCTATGTGGCGGTTCTGGATATCGTAGGCCTTGGCGGTGAAGGCGTTGAAGTCGTTATAGAGCGTCTTCTGGTCCTTGGCGTCGCCGGTGATGAAGGTCGCATCGAAAGTCTCCTTCAGGTCGCGCATGTCCTCATCGGTGAGGGGTATGGCAGAGCCCAGTCCGAGCATGTCGGCCAGGTAGCGCTGCATCTCGGGCCATGACAGTTCCTCGCCCCGGGCCTTGCGCTCGCGGCACAGGTCGGCGAAACGGTCTTTCGACTGGCGCTGGGCATCAATGTACTCAAGATGGATGTCGCGGTGGTTGTCGGCGCGTCCGAGGGCCATGCCTCCGGTGTCATGGTCAGCGGTGACGATGATCAGCGTCTCGTCAGGATGGTCCAGATAGAAGTCATACGCGTGGCGTATCGCATCCTGGAAATTAAGCACCTCCTTGATGACGGCTCCGCCGTCGTTGGCATGGGCGGCCCAGTCGATGTTGCCCCCCTCGACCATCATGAAGAAGCCCTCGCCGCGGTCATTGGCCGATACTGTCTGAAGGCATGCGGCCGTGATTTCGGGCAGCGTGAGCGCTCCGGGTATGGAGTCGATGGTGTAGCCTATCTGGTCCCAATAGTCTGTGGGGGCCATCATGAGGACTTTCTTCTTATCCTTCTCTGCCAGAGCGTGATATTCCCCGCTCCCCTTGACCACTGAATAGCCGTCCTTGCGCATGGCCTCGAGCCACTTCTCGCCCGCGTCTCCCTCGGCGTCGAGAATCTTGAAGCTCCCTCCGGCCAGGAATGATACGCCGCTCCCCACGGCTCCGGGGGCGATGTCAAGCACATCGTTGCGGCTCAGCCCGTGGCCGTAGAAGGCTCCGGGCGTGGCGTCATCTCCGGCCACGGAGGTGGCTATCCCCACAGGGCGTCCGGCGGCTATGAAGTCGCGCGTTATGCTGTAGAGCATAGCTGAGTCCGGATTCATGGCCAGGCGGTAGTTGACGGTCTTCGAGCCGGTGGAGAGGGCGGTGCCTGCGGCGGCAGAGTCCGTGACAGGGCTCGAGGCCGAATAGGTGCGCGACTGCGAAGCCACCGGGAAGGTCATCATCAGCAGGGGGTCCGGATTGCCCAGTATGTCGCGGTTGTAGGTCTCGGCGGCGTTGACATGGCCCATGCCCATGCCGTCGCCTATGAAATAGAACACATATTTTGCCTGCGCGCCGCAGTGGAGGAGTGCCGCGGCGGAGAGCAGGAGTGTGAGAATCTGTTTTTTCATCTTCATCATTTTACTTCGGGACGGTAGTCGTATTCGGCGCGCAGGCGGTCGAAAGCATCGGGATCGGCTTTGAGCGCCTCCGTGTCTGCCGCAGGGTCATAGGAGGCTGTGATTTTCTCCGCAGTAAGCCTCTGAGGCTCCCTGTAAGGGCCTTCGAGGCCTTCGGTGGGGAAATCCACGCCGAAGTGCCTGCCGAGGGCCTCCAGGGCCATGCGCGTGGCCCGCTGCTTACCCTCGCGCGAATATCCGGCGATATGGAATGTGCCGTATTCCACCATGCCGAGCAGTTCGCGGTCAAGGGCCGGCTCCCCCTCCCAGGTGTCGATTATGGCCCTGATGCGCCCTTGGCGCAGAGCCTCCTTCACGGCGGCAGTGTCAATGACGCTTCCCCGGGCGGCATTGACCAGCATCGCGCCGGGCTTCATGGCCGCCACCTCACCTGCGCCGACCAGATAATGAGTGGGGTGCGCGCCGTCGCGCGTGAGCGGAGTGTGGAGCGTCACCGCGTCGCTCTCGGCGAGAAGGCGCTCGAGCGTGACATATTCGCGGTCAGTCATCCCCGCTTCTGCCCGCGGGGGATCGCATACGAGCACGCGCGCTCCGAGCAGGTCGCCCCAGCGGGCCACTATCGAGCCGACATTGCCGTGGCCTACCACGCCTATTGTCATGCTCTTCGGGTCAAAGCCCGAGCGCAGCAGGGCGCTCCAGACGTATTGAGCCACTCCGGGAGCATTGCACCCCGGAGCGTTTGCCGTCTCTATGCCGGCCGCACGGCACCAGGGGAGGTCGAACTGGTCCATGCCTATCGTGGCCGTGGCTATCATCTTCACGGCGCTCCCTTCGAGCAGCTCCGCGCCGCAACGGGTGCGCGTGCGTATCATCAGCGCGTCGGCATCCTTCACCAGCGCGGGCGTGAAGCCGAACTGGTCAGCGTATGTGACATCAGCAAAGGGCTCAAGGCGCCCTTTCAGGTAGGGAATATTATCGTCTGCGATTATTTTCATTGCAATATGGAAATGTGAGAGGGTGTCTTAGCTGCAGCGCGCTCAGAGGAGCATCAGCAGGGGGAACTGCGCCGCAATGAGCAGCATCACCACCGACAGCCACAGGCGGGCGCGCGGTATCTGCCACAGCGCGAACATTTGGGCGACCTGCACGGCGAGCGAGAAATAGAAAATCCCGAGAAAGGCGGTCAGATGCGTGGAGTCGAGAGCCATCCCCGCCACACCGGCCAGGCCGAGGAGCGTGACGGCGTTGTTAAGGCACCGGGTCCTCGAGTTTCCGGCATAGAGTTTGACGGCGGTGTTGAGCCCTATGATCATCCCGGCAAAAGCCCACCAGCAGGCCATCCCTATCTGCGTGGCTTGCGCAGGCGTTGGCGCCGGAAAGGTGAGCCACCGCGCCAGGGGCTCCGCATCAAGGGCCCCGAGGGGTATCAGCCCTGTGCCCAAGGCGCACCACCAGGGAGCAGCAAGGCCTAGGCCCCATGCTATGAGCTCCTTGAACCTCAGGCATTTCACCGCTCCCCAGGCGGGCAGGCACCACAGCGCCGGGAGGATAAAGGCCGCATCGCACATCACCCCCGCTGAGGCTATCGAGGCGGCTACGAATATCTGCTGCGTGCCGTTGGAGGCACGGTAGCAATCCATAGCCAGGGCGAGCATGGCCAGACATGCCAGGGCAAGAAGTAGAGGTGTGCCGAACATTGCGCTCACAGCAGGGTTGGAGGCCATGAGCAGGAAAAAGACTGCCGGGAGCACCATGTCAGTGCCTGAGATGAAGTCAAATCTTTTATTGAGCAGCTGGGCGAAGAGCGCAAGAAGGAGCATGCACCCCAGCGCGACGGCTGCCGACCAGAGGTGGGGCAGCGGCCATTGGCACGGAGAGGGGAGGGCGAGACCCGAGGGAAGGCAGGGTGGCTCAGCCGACCAAGGGAGCAGTGTGATGGCCACCATGGCTGCGCCGGCGAGGAGGCTGAGCGTCAAGGCGGTCACGCCGCCGCTTCGTCTTGCTATCATAAGCTGTTGAAATCCCGGATAGGAGAGGCGCCTATGTCAGCGCGGAAGGTCTTTCCGTCAAGGCGTATGCAACGCGCTCCGGCCAGCGCCGTAGCGGCGGCCGTCGCCAGGTTGCCACCGGTGGCTGTCACGGTCAGCGCGCGCATGCCCGAAGTGACAGTGTGTCCGGCCGCATCTTTGGTGAGATCATCGGCAAACACATGGCATCCTAAGGCTTCGGCCTCTTCGATGCCGCCGACCTGCTCGGTCTGGAAAGGCCCGGCCGGGTAATTGCGCCCGGCCACCACGATTCCCACGCAGGTCTGGTGCGACCATGACAGGACAAGGTCCGGCAGCGTGCCGGAGCAGATGGATTCGAGCAGGTCGATGATGTCGCTTTCGAGACGGGGGAGCAGCACCTGGGCCTCGGGATCTCCGAGGCGGACATTGTATTCAAGCAGCACAGGCTCTCCCCCCTCATCTTTTATGCCGAAGTATATGAACCCTTTGTAGAGCTCGCCGCGCTCGCGCAGTGCGTTGACGGTGGGGGCCACGATGCGCCGCTCCACTTTCTCCAGGAATTCCGGCGTCACCCAGCCCACGGGCGAGTAGGCCCCCATGCCGGCCGTGTTGGGCCCTTTGTCGCCCTCTAAAAGGCGCTTGTAGTCGCAGGCCGGGGCAAGCATGAGATAATGTTCGCCATCGAGGGCGGCGAACACCGAGCATTCGCGTCCCGCCACATAATCTTCAATCAGCACCGTGTGAGAGGCCTCCCCGAAGAGCCCTTCGAGCATGTCGGCGAGCAGGTCTTTGGCATCGGCGAGATTATCAATCAGAGCCACGCCGCATCCGCGTGTCAGGCCGTCGGCCTTGAGCACGTATGGCGGACGCCGCGTCTCCATGAAGGCCAGACCCTCGCCAACAGTGTCGGAAGTGACAGACATGCACCGGGGGGTGGGGATGATGTTCTCGGTCATGAACTCCTTGGCCAGCTCCTTGCTGGTCTCCAGCGTAGCGGCCGCCGCAGTGGGGCCGATGACATTAATGCCATGCTCTAACAGCGCGTCAGCCATCCCGGCCGCCATATATTCCGTGGGGCCGATGATGGTGATGCCTATGTCGTGGCGCTCCACAAACTCCGCTACGGCCTCAAAGTCATCAAGGTCAAGACCGGTGGCCTGGAGCGCTCCCGGGTGGCCCTCAGGAGCTGTGTAGAGGGTGCCCAGACGCGGACTGCTGAGTATTTTCCATGCCAGGGCCGACTCGCGGCCCCCTTGGCCGATGAGGAGGATGTTGAGCTTGCTGTTCATTCTTCTGTTGTCTTGTCAGACTGGGGTTTGCGCCTGGAGCGCATCTTCTTGTCTGAGAAACGGTGGGTGGATTCTTCGGGAAGAGAGGGCCCCTTGTCAACAGGGGTGTATTGTGAGCGGTCGAAAGGCTTGCGGTCGCGGTCGAAAGGCTTGCGGTCGCGGTCGAAAGGCTTGCGGTCGCGGTCAAAAGGCTTGCGGTCACGGTCGAAAGGCTTGCGGTCACGGTCGAAAGGCTTGCGGTCACGGTCGAAAGGCTTGCGGTCACGGTCGAAAGGCTTGCGGTCGCGGTCGAAAGGCTTGCGGTCGCGGTCAAAGGGCTTGCGGTCGCGGTCGAAGGACTTGCGGTCACGCTCGAAGGACTTGCGGTCGCGGTCCTTATCACGGCTGTAAGGCTTCGAGTCGCGGCGCTTGGAGCCTCCGTCAAACTTTCGCGCATCCTCTTCCCATTCGCGGTCGCTCATGCGGCGCACTTTTGCGGGAGCCCCTTTCTTGCGCTCCAGATTTCCGATGCTTCCCCCTTCGCTGCGGAAGTCGTTGTAGCTGCCGTCGAAGAGCACATACTCGCGCAGCGAGCATTCCAGATTGCCGTTATGCAAAGGAATCTTTACGGAGGGCTTGAGGCCGATGGAGGTGAAATGCTCGTCACGGTATCCGATTATCCAGGCATGCCATCCCTTGA
>WFLX010289249.1_pt1 | contig 12623 bp, 10 predicted proteins | sample 4967041 | NCBI WGS metagenome assembly WFLX01 (sample SAMN12857096, study PRJNA449069) | gut metagenome | isolation source: stool from male and female vole | host: Microtus ochrogaster | place: USA:Florida | collected 2017 | reverse complement strand
CCGGAAGCAATCCTTTTAAAGAAAGGCAACAAAATAATAATTAACAATTTAAACTCTCAACACAATGCATCTTTCAACTGAAGAAAAACAGGAAATCTTCGAGAAGTATGGCCAGGGCAAAAACGACACTGGCAGCCCTGAAAGCCAGATCGCTCTCTTCTCTATCCGCATCAAGCACCTCACTGAGCACCTTAAGAAAAACCACAAAGACCACGCTACAGCTCGTGCTCTTAAGGCTCTCGTAGGTCAGCGCCGTAGCCTTCTCGACTACCTGACACGCAAGGATATCAACCGCTATCGTGCTATCATNGCTAAGAAAGAACTCGGTATCCGTCGCTAATCAGGNAAATCCTGACTACAACCCCTTAAAATCCAATCCCATGTATCGATGGAATTGGATTTTTTTGGTTTTTGCAAGATAGTAATACTCATGACAACCATGGGATGCCATGGGTATCATGGAGACTCATGATATATCTTGATTCGATTATGCTGAAATCAATAAAAACCTGGCTGGANAAATTGCCTCCCTGGACGCTGACGATAGTCTGCTTCCTCGCTATCTGCTGGCTTACCTTAGCTCCGCATCCGCTCCCCGACAACGACATCCCTCTCTTCCCGGGAGCCGACAAGATAGTGCATGGGATCATGTTTGGAGGCTTCACCCTCTGCATCATCCTCGACTGGGAGCGAAGGCATGGCTGGACTAAGAAGGCGGGGCCGACGGTGTGGCTGGCTCCNGTGATAGCATCGGTGTTCGGAATTGTCACAGAAATACTTCAGCAGGAGATGCAAGCAGGAAGGTCGGGCGACGTGTGGGACCTGGTAGCCGACGTGACAGGGTCATTTTTGGTGGCGACAACAGCCTTCCTTTGGCTAAGAAGAAATAGTTAAAATACAGGTGGGATTATGGGACTCATGGGATCCATGTGGCTCATGTGGCTCATGGAAATCTAAACAAACTAAACAACCCAACGACATGAAAAGATATATATTAGGAATAGCAGCTGCTGCAATGATGGCNGCAGCCGTGCCGGCTTTCGGAGCAGACACCGAAGAGTATATTCCNTCTGAAGAGATACTCCAAGCACGCAAGGAATTTGCCGACAACAGATTCGGAATCTTCCTCCATTGGGGCATCTACAGCATGATGGGGCAAGGGGAGTGGTATCTCAACTATGGCCCCAATGCCGAAGAATATGCCAAGGCTGCATCCGGCTTCTACCCTTCTAAATTCAATGCCCACGACTGGGTGAAGGCTATCAAAGACTCAGGAGCCAAGTATATATGCCTGACATCGCGCCATCATGATGGCTTCTCGATGTGGGATACCGACCAATCAGACTATAACATAGTGGATGCCACTCCCTTCGGACGCGACATACTGAAAGAAATAGCCGATGAGTGCGAGGCACAAGGAATCAAATTGCACCTTTATTACTCTCATCTCGACTGGACCCGACCCGACTATCCGCAAGGNCGCACAGGCCACGACACAGGGCGCGACGCTTCGAAAGCTGACTGGAATTCCTACTATAATTTCATGAATGGCCAGCTCACAGAGCTGCTGACCAGATATGGCGACATTGGCGCAATATGGTTCGACGGCTGGTGGGATCATGATGAAGACGCCACTCCATTCGACTGGCAACTTCCCGAGCAGTACGCACTCATCCACAAGCTCCAGCCATCATGCCTCGTAGGCAACAACCATCATCAGGCTCCCTTCGCCGGAGAGGATATACAGATATTTGAGCGCGACATACCNGGCCAGAACACTGCCGGACTCTCCGGACAGGAGATTTCACGCCTCCCTCTTGAGACTTGCCAGACCATGAACGGAATGTGGGGCTACAAGATAATGGACCAANACTATAAGGACACNCCGACCCTGATTCGCTATCTCGTAAACACCGCCGGCATGGGCGCCAACCTCCTGCTCAACATCGGGCCTCAACCAAACGGAGAATTGCCGGCTGCAGCTCGCGAGCGACTGAAGGAGATGGGAGAGTGGATGAGCAAGTATGGCGAGACTATCTACGCAACGGAGGGAAGCGAATTCCCTGCTCAGTCGTGGGGCACATCCACCCGAAAGGGGGATAGAATCTTTGTGCATGTCATGACTCCGGAGTCGAAGCATATTTTCGTGCCAACAGCAGCGCAAGTGAAGGGAGCNAAGGAATTTGGAAGCGGCAAGAAAGTGAAGTATTCAAAAGTTGCCGACGGAGTGATGCTTGAGCTCGACCATATGCCGGATGAAATCGACTATGTCGTAGAACTCAAAGTTAAGGATTAAGANNNAAGANNCAAGAGTCAAGGGTCAAGAACCAAGNGTNAAGAACCAAGAGTCAAGAACCAAGAGTCAAGGGTCAAGAACCAAGAGTTAAGAGTCANGGGTCAAGAACCAAGGGTCAAGGGTCAAGAACCAAGAGTTAAGAGTCAAGGGTCAAGAACCANGAGTCAAGAGTCAAGAACCAAGAACCAAGGGTCAAGAAGCAAGTAAAAGAAATGAAGATGCTTTTGGAGATATGTGCCGGGGATATTGACAGTGTCTATGCGGCTGCCCGTGGAGGGGCAGACCGCGTGGAGCTTTGTTGCGCACTGAGCGAGGGGGGATTGACTCCTTCGGCAGGTATGATAGAGGAGGCTCTAAAGGTGGATGGAATAAAGGTGAATGTGCTGATACGTCCACGCTCCGGCGACTTCGTCTATTCAGAAGCGGAGATACGCGTGATGATACGCGACATCGAGATATGCCGCAAGCTTGGAGTGAACGGAGTAGTATTCGGNGCGCTGACCCCTGACGGGGANATTGATATGGAAGCATGCCGGAAGATGATAAAGGCNGCCGATGGTCTGCACAAGACATTCCATCGCGCCTTCGACATGTGTCGCGACCCTCGAAAGGGAGTAGAAGATATTATCTCGATTGGATGCGACAGGATTCTGACCTCCGGCTTGGCTTCTTCTGCATCAGAAGGAGCTGCCTTGATAGGGGAGCTCCAGAAAGAATATCCATCCATTATCTTTATTGCGGCAGGGGGAATCTCGCCTGAGAATGTGAGCAATATTGTAGGGAAGACCGGAGTGGGCGAGGTGCATGCTTCGGCAAAGACTTCCATAGCATCCACGATGAGATTCAGGCGCAATGATGTGAGCATGGGGAAAGCAGATGCGGATGAATACTCACGCATTTCCACATCGGAAAAACTTGTGAAAATGATAAATGACAATCTATAAATAATAAATTTTGGGGAATGAAGAATATGACATCTAAGCTGTTGCCCCTCGCAATAATGAGTGTGATTGCCGGGAATGCTTTTGCGGAGATTGCCACGCCTGAAATAGAAAGGGATTTCCAGGCGAGGCGCAATATAATTGAAAATGCCGGGGGCTTGCGGCTGGAGGAAATGGCTCTTTCTTCTGAGCAGCGCGATGCCCTGAAGATGCTATATGCCTATATGCCCCTCCCTGANATGACCGACAGGGACGCTGACTATTATCTGGAATACGTGGTGGACCCTGCTCTTAAAGCCCGCGCTGAGATGCCTTGGGGCAAGAAAGTAGACGANACTCTCTTCCGCCATTTCGTGCTCCCGGTGAGAGTCAACAATGAAGCCCTCGACCATCATCGCCCTGAATTCTATGCAGAATTGAAGGAGCGTGTGAAAGAGCTTTCCATGGCAGACGCTATCTTGGAGGTGAACCATTGGTGTCATGAAAAAGCAACCTACCAACCCTCTGACGGGCGCACTCATTCCCCCCAGCAGACAGTAGGCTCAGCCATCGGCAGATGCGGCGAGGAATCCACATTTACCGTTGCGGCCCTGCGCTCAGTAGGGATACCAGCACGCCAGGTGTATACCCCACGCTGGGCGCATACCGACGACAACCATGCCTGGGTAGAGGCTTGGGCTGATGGCGAATGGCACTTCTTAGGAGCTTGCGAGCCGGAACCGGTGCTCGACCTCGGATGGTTTAATGCCCCTGCATCGCGCGGCATGCTGATGCATGCGAGGGTATTCGGCAACTATGCCGGAGATGAGGAAAGACTTGAGAAAATCGATGGCATCACATTTATCAATGTCACCGACCACTATGCCCCCGTAGACACNATAACCATAAAAGCGGTGTATGCCGACGGCACTCCAGTCCCCAATGCAAATGCCTCATTCCGACTATATAATTATGCCGAATTCTATCCGATAGCGGAGAAGAAGACCGACGATAAGGGGGAGGCATCGCTCGTAGCCGGACTTGGCGACCTCCTGCTTTGGGTCAGCGATGGAGAGAAGTTTGGATTTCAGAAAGGATCCGTAGGGAGCGACCGCCATGTCACAGTGACTCTCGACCGCTCCGCATCGAGCGCAATCAAAGAAGACCTTGACATCACTCCCCCAGCTGGGAGAAACGCCGAGGTGGCAGTCAGCGATGCCCAGCGCAGCGCCAACAACCGCCTCATCCTACGGGAAGACTCGCTGAGGAATGCCTATGTGGCCACTTTCTGCTCTGAAGACAACGCAAGGAGGGTGGCAAGCATATTGGAAGTGGATGCAGAGCGTCTCATCCCGATAATGAAGCAGGCAAGAGGAAACCACGCCACAGTGACAGGATTCCTGAGAAGCCTTCCCAAAGCGTCACGCGCCAAGGGACTGCTGCTGCTCGAATCGCTTAGCGAAAAAGATCTCACCGACGTAGGGCAGACTGTGCTCGACGACCATATAGCAGCCATCGGCGAAGGCTCCAGTCCCCTCTTTGGCGAATACATAATGTCGCCCCGTATCGCAGCTGAGGAGCTGACACCATTCCGAAGTTTCTTCCTCTCAGCAGTGGCGCAAGAGGATGCAAAAGCTTTTAAGGATGAGCCTCAGCGCTGGGCGAAATGGGTGGAAGAAAACATCGCAACCGGAGAGACATGGTATCCCGAACAGATCACGATGAGTCCGGAGGCTGTATGGCGCACCAGGGAGACTTCCCCGCTTTCGCGCGACGTCTTCTTCGTGGCAGGAGCGCGAAGCTTTGGCATTCCTGCCCGAATCGACCCTATCACGGGCAAGACCCAATGGGCAGACTCTTCGGGCAAATGGCACGACACTGCATTCTCCGCTGAAAACTCAGATGCCANAGCAGCGCGGCAAGAGACTCTTACACTCGATTATGCACAGACATCGGGAGTAGTCACCGACCCGAAATATTACTCTCATTTCACAGTCTCGAAAGTAGAAAATGGAGAGCCTGCATTGCTCAACTATCCCGACTTCATAGGATGGTCGGAGACCTTTGCCGACGGCGAGCAACTTGACTGCGGCACATATCTCATCACGACAGGGCAACGCATGGCCGACGGCGGAGTGCTCGCCCACATGGAGAGCGTGAATCTGATCAATGATGAGGTGGCTCCTCTCTCCATCAGGCAAGACGACAGCAAGGTGCAGGTGATCGGACAGTTCGACTCTGAAAGCAGGTATCTGCCGGNTGGGGCTGAGAATGAGACCTCCATACTTTCCACTACNGGACGCGGCTACTACGTGCTCGCACTTCTGAAGCCAAACCATGAGCCATCCAACCATGTGCTGCGCGACCTTGCCGAAGCCTCTGAAAGGCTTGAGCAATCCGGACGCCCGATACTCCTGCTCACGGAGAGCAGCCAACGCCCAGGCTTTGGAATAGACCTGAAAGACTTTCCTGCCCTTCCATCCACAGCCAATCTCGGGACAGCCCTGAATGGGAATATATCAGAAGGAATAGCTGAAGGAGTCAATCTCTCAAGTGCGGANCTTCCGATTCTCATAGTGGCCGACACTTTCAATAGAGTCGTATTCATCTCTCAAGGCTACACTATCGGAATAGGGGAAAAACTTGCCTCCATTCTTCACAGACTTGAGTGAGTGTAGTAGGCTTGTAGATAAGTTTTTCATTAAAATTCGCAAATTATTGTTGTTTGCATTCGCAAATTTAAAATAATTTATGTAACTTTACGCTCCCAAATAGTAACTATTCATGTCTGAGCCCACTTATCATATTCCAGCACTGCTTCCGCAGACCATCGAATGCCTTGACATTAAGCCCGACGGCATCTATGTCGACGCCACCTTTGGAGGCGGAGGGCATTCACGTGCTATCCTTCAACGGCTCGGACCAGACGGGCGCCTCTTCGGATTCGATCAGGATGAAGATGCCATCGCCAATGCTCCTGCCGACCCACGGTTTACTTTCGTGAGAAGCAATTTCCGCTTCATGCGCAATTTCTTGCGCTATCACGGAGTGGAGCGCGTAGACGGCATCCTTGCCGACCTCGGAGTCTCTTTCCATCACTTCGACGATGCCGAACGCGGATTCTCATTCCGCGCTGATGCGCCGCTCGACATGAGGATGAACCAAAAGGCACCTCTGACGGCTGCCCAGCTTTTGGAGCAATATGACGTCCGCGACCTCACCTCTCTATTCCGCACCTATGCCGACCTCAAGGATGCCGGAAAAGCCGCCAAGGCCATAATAGCCGCCCGCGCCAAGGAGCCGATACGCACCACATTCCAGCTGGCTGAGGCAGTAAGACCCGGGCTCAACCCGAAAGGGGAGAAGAAAGAGATGGCACAAGTGTTTCAAGCTCTCCGCATTGCCGTCAACTCAGAGATGGAAGCCCTCACGACACTGCTGACGGAGGCTCCAAAGATGCTGAATGTGGGGGGACGAGCTGTGATACTGACCTATCACTCGGTAGAAGACAGAATAGTGAAAAATTTCTTCCGCTCCGGCAATGCCGAAGGGGAGATAGAGAAAGATTTCTTTGGGAAGGTGATATGCGACTGGAAAGCGGTCACCCGCTCGCCGATCACGGCGGATGCCCAGGAAATAGAGAGCAATCCGCGAAGCCGGAGTGCAAAACTAAGGGCTGCAGAGCTTATCAAACATTGAGTTTTAAACAACAAACAATAAACATTAAGTTTTAAACAACAAGCAACGCAAAACGCAATATATTAGGATGGGCAAGAGTAATTCAAAAAAGGGAACTGACAGCAAAGGAAAGAAGAAGAAGGGATTCGGAGCCTCGGTGACCAACACCGTGAAGCACAACACCGACACCCTGCGCTCAGGACGCGCTATATCGCTTGAATTTTTCAAGCGCAATGCTTGGCTGGTAATAGCAATCCTGACTGCCCTGATCGGAGTGATGGGGCTGCGCTATCGCACCAAGACGAGAATGTCAGAAATCAAGCAGCTTAATAAAGAACTGCAACGCGCGGAAAGCGACAAACTGCATGAAAAAGCCTGGTATATGACCCTCATTCGAGAGACCGAGCTCACCAGGCTCACTACCGAAAAGCACCTCGGACTCCAATACCAAGAGGAGCCTCCCGTGGTGATAGAATGTGCTGGACTCAAACCAACATCAAACCAATAAATTCACGACATGGCATCTGCAAAGAAAGGCAATAAAAGACGCATCTTCAATCGCTATGGAGTGATCACAAGCTTCTTCCTCCTGATGGCGATCGGAATCATATGGAATATGTTTCGCACCACGGTGGTGGAAGCTTCCGCATGGAATGCACGAGCTGAAAAGCAGCTTTCAAGAATCGACACCATAGCGCCTGAACGAGGCAGCATTCTCGCTGCCAATGGAAATATTTTGGCTTGCAATGTGAAAGTATGCGACATTAAGATCGACATGCGCCACAATAAAATCAAGGCAATGCCCAAAAGCAAACTTATAGCCAAGCTCGACTCGCTCGCCGACACTCTCGACGTGCGCTATCCGCGTTTCGACCCCAAGAAGGCCGACGCCGCCACCCGAAAGGCTAAATCCTGGCGAGTAAGGTTTATGGAAGAAGTGGAAAAAGACCCCGACAAACGCACACGCTCGCTCACCATAGCCCGCCACCGTCCACTCGAGGAGTTCGACTCAGCTCGCAAGCTGGTGTTCATCCGCGACTTCAAAGGGGCCGGATTCAGATGCCCGCTCTACAAAGAGGAGCATTCAAGGCGCATCTACCCTTACGGGAAGATGGCGAATAGAAGCATTGGGCGAGTGCATGAAGTGGTCACAGAGACCACTCGCCACAAAGGGGAAATACACGGATATTCCGGACTTGAGAAAGACCTTGACTCCCTTCTTTATGGCAAACCCGGATACGCGAAGCAAGTGCCGCTCACCAAGGGATACGGCAACTGGATCACTACACCCCCCACTCCGGGCTTCGACCTTCTGACCACTATCGACATCGACCTTCAGGACATTGTGGAAGAAAGCCTGCAAGACATTTGCTCCGGGACCAACTGCGAGTGGGGCACAGCGATACTGATGGAAGTGGCCACTGGAGAAATAAAGGCTCTCTCGAGCATCGAGAGGATGGACGACGGATCGTATGGTGAGGCTCTCAACCGCGCCGTGCTCCCTTACGAACCAGGCTCCGTCATCAAGCCTATCTCTATGATGATAGCTTTTGAAGATGGATTAGTGAGCAATGTCAACCAGACCATCGACTGCTCACCTTTCCAGAAAACTTCCGACCCGCATGCTCCTACGATAAAGAATATGAAGCAGGTGATAGAGATGTCGAGCAATACCGGCATCGCGCGCATCATATTCCGTGGCTATGCCAACGACCCTGCTAAATACTACGACCGTCTGGCCTCTATCGGCTTCTTCGACAAGATCAATTCGGGAATCGCCGGAGAGCAGAAGCCCCAGGTGAGACGTCTGGAGCCCACCAACAGCAAGGGGCAGCCTATCACGATGACTTCCCGACATCTCGACCTGGCACGCCAGGCCTACGGCTACAACACGATGGTGCCCCCTCTATATACGTTGGCATTCTACAATGCAATCGCCAATCGCGGGAAATTAGTGCGTCCGCATCTTGTGCGCGCCCTTCGCTCTGAGAAGGGAGACTCTATAATTCCGATAAGCTATATCCGCGACCAGATATGTTCTCCTGAGACTGCTGAGAAAGTGAAGCAGTGCATCCATGAAGTGGTGTGGGGTGAGCATGGCACGGCGCGACTCGTGCGCGACGACCGCGTGAAGATAGTAGGAAAGACAGGCACGGCATTCCCCGTGGAGAAAGGGCAATACAACGCCGCAAAGCGTCGCTTCGCCTTCGCCGGGTTCTTCCCATATGAGGAGCCGAAATATAGCTGCATGGTGCTCGTGCAAGGAATGGCAGGATTGAGTGCCAACCGCACATCGGGGCAGGTGATGAAGCAGATTGCCCTCAAGATGCACGCCAGAGGGATGCTCTCCGGAACTCCTCGACTCAGAGGGGGAGCATCCGGAGAACGTCCGACAGTAGCCGCCAGCTTCGGCCACGACTCTGAAAAGATAGCCAATACTCTTGGACATCCTATAAAGAAGATAACCCCAAGAAAGGAATATCCTTATGGGAAAGTGCCTGACGTGACGGGCTACGACCTGCGTTCTGCAGTAAATATGCTTGAAAGCAGAGGGCTGAATGTGGCTGTAGAAGGAACCGGAAGGGTGATGAAGCAGTCGATTCCTGCCGGCTCTAAAGCTGTCAGAGGACAAAAGATAAAAATTACACTGGCAATTTAATATCCTATATATGACTACGAAACTATCAACACTTCTCAATGACATAGAGACTCTCGAAATAGTGGGAGACGTAGATAAAAACATAGTGGCACTCGAAAGCGATTCGCGCAAGGCTCAAAAGGAAGGCTTGTTTGTGGCTGTGCGCGGCGTCACTACCGACGGCCATAAATATATCCCCGTAGTGGCATCTGCACATGTGGGAGCCATCGTATGCGAGACTATGCCGGCTCAGTTTGAGCCCGGCATCACTTATATTCGCGTAGCCGACTCTTCGGAAGCCCTCGGACGCCTTGCCTCTGCATGGTATGGACACCCTTCGAAAGACCTTAAACTCGTAGGCGTCACCGGCACCAACGGCAAGACCACCACAGCCACACTCCTCTATGAGATGGCGAGGCTGGAAGGATTCGAGGCCGGACTTATATCTACCGTGTGCAACTATGTGGGCACTCGCGCCATACCTACCACACATACCACTCCCGACCCACTGACGCTCAACCGATTGCTCGCTGAGATGGTGGATGCAGGATGCGAATACGCCTTTATGGAGGTGTCAAGCCATGCAGCCCAGCAGAAACGCATCGCAGGCCTTCACTTCACCGGAGCCATCTTCTCCAATCTCACACGCGATCACCTCGACTATCACGGATCGGTAGAAAACTACATGAATGCCAAGAAAGCATTCTTCGATATGCTTCCTTCCTCAGCATTTGCTCTGGTCAACATCGACGACAAGGCAGGGCGCTATATGATACAGAACACCAAGGCCAAGACCTATACCTACTCGCTTCGCAGCGATGCCGACTTCCGCGGCAGAGTGGTAGAGAGCAGGCTCGACGGCACGCTCCTCTCGCTCAATGGCAAAGAAGTGGAGGTGCAATTCACCGGACGCTTCAACGCCTACAACCTGACAGCCGTCTATGGCGCTGCATACTTGGCAGGGCTGCCGAAAGATGAATTGCTCGTCAATATGAGTCGCCTCGTGCCGGTGGCAGGACGCTTCCAGACCTTCCGCGGCCCCGAAGGAGTGACTGCAATCGTAGACTATGCACACACTCCGGATGCACTGGTCAATGTGCTCGACACCATACGCGATGTGCTCGGTGGAGAAGGATATATCTGCACTGTAGTGGGTGCCGGCGGCAACCGCGACCATGGCAAGCGCCCGATGATGGCTCAAGAGGCTGCATGCCGCTCCGACCGGCTCATCTTGACATCCGACAATCCACGCGATGAGGAGCCGGAAGAAATCATAGCGATGATGAAGGCTGGACTGAGCGCAGAGGAACTGCGCCGCACACTTTGCATCACCGACCGCCGCGAGGCTATCCGCACCGCCCTCTCCACATGCCCTCCGGGCGGAGTAGTACTCATAGCAGGAAAAGGACACGAACCTTATCAAGAAATAAAAGGAGTGCGCCACCACTTCGACGACAGGGAGGAAGTGGAAGCCTTTTTCAATGATTAATTATCAATGATAAATGATAAATTATCTATAACTACGAAGAAATGTTTTACGCCATTTTCGACTACCTACAAAATGCCGGCCACTTTGACTTCCCGGGTCGGCATCTGATGACCTACATATCGTTTCGCGCCGGAATCACTTTTGCTCTCTCCCTCGTCATCGCCCTCGTGTTTGGACGCCGCATCATCGACCGCCTGCAACGGATGCAGGTGGGGGAAGTGGTGCGCAACCTCGGACTTGAAGGGCAGATGAAGAAGACCGGTACGCCAACGATGGGAGGTATCATCATCATCGCCTCAATAATGGTGCCTTGCCTGCTGATGGGCAATCTCACCAACATCTATATGCTGCTGATGCTCGTAGCCACGTTGTGGACTGGAGCGATCGGATTTCTTGACGACTACAGGAAGATAAAATATCACAACAAAGATGGCCTTCAAGGGAAATACAAGATCATCGGGCAGGTGGGACTCGGCCTGATAGTAGGCCTGACGATGTGGCTATCACCGGATATAAAGATGAGCAGTGTGCCTTTGACTACTGAGAATGAGGCTGTCACTGAACTTTCCATGGCATCTCTCGTCACTTCATCTACCAACGACGGACCCACCGTGGTGATGGCATCAAGCAGCTACGACATAGCCGACCAGGAAAGGACCGTACACCCGGTGAAGGTCTACAAGACTCCTGAGACCACAATTCCTTTCGTGAAGAACAACAACTTCAACTATCAGTGGCTGACATCTTGGATTCCCAATGAGAATGCAGCCCACACTGCAGGCTGGATCATATTTGTGATTGTGGTGATTGTGGCTGTGACGGCCGTCAGCAACGGAGCCAACCTCACCGACGGACTTGACGGGCTTTGCGCCGGCACATCAGCCATCATCGGGGTGGCACTTGCTGTGATGGCTTACTTGGGAGGCAATGTGATCTACTCGGGCTATCTGGATATCATGTATATTCCGGGCTCGGAAGAACTCGTGGTCTATGCCGCAGCATTTATCGGGGCTTTGGTAGGATTTTTATGGTATAATGCATTTCCAGCACAAGTATTTATGGGCGATACAGGCTCCCTTATGCTCGGAGGCATCCTCGCTGTCTTCGCCATCCTCATCCGCAAGGAACTGCTCATACCATTGCTCTGCCTTATCTTCTTCATCGAAGACCTGTCAGTAGTGATGCAAGTGGCATATTTCAAAGTGACTAAGCGCAAATATGGACAAGGACGCCGCATCTTCAAGATGACACCTCTCCACCATCATTTCCAAAAAGCAGGCGACCAGAACATCCAGAGCCTCATCAACTTCCCAAAGCAGCCGATACCGGAATCAAAGATCGTAGTACGCTTCTGGATCATCGGCATCCTTTTGGCAGCCATTACATTTGTGACTCTGAAAATACGATAATAAGAGTCAAGGGTTAAGAGTCAAGAGTCAAGTATTTAGATAAAAGATTAAGATATTTAAGACATATATGAAGAATCAGAAAGATTTCGAAGGCAAGAAGCTCATTGTGCTCGGTGCAGGGGAAAGCGGCGTTGGCGCTGCCGTACTCGGCGAAGCACTTGGCATGAAGGTATTCGTAAGCGATAACGGTCCT
>WFLX010018711.1_pt1 | contig 12623 bp, 7 predicted proteins | sample 4967041 | NCBI WGS metagenome assembly WFLX01 (sample SAMN12857096, study PRJNA449069) | gut metagenome | isolation source: stool from male and female vole | host: Microtus ochrogaster | place: USA:Florida | collected 2017 | reverse complement strand
TCGTAACGCAAAATTAATCATTGATTAAAGATTTAGATTGATATGGCAGATGTCGATAAAACAATAGGCGCAGGAAGACGCCGTAATAATTCTACATCCGATATTCACACCACTGTTGCCTCAGGAAGNCGNAAATCGGCTGATATATTGGATGCTGACATGCATTCTACTGGCAAGGCTACCCGAGGAGGTCGGCGTAAGGAAGCAGATGCGCATGCCACTGGAAAAGCTCAACGTCCTAACGATAAAAATAAGGACAATGTAAATGTCAGGCCCTTCGAACAAAAAAATTCAGTTGTAATCACTGGTAATACATCAGATGTTAAGGCTTCCGGCAAAATGGAATGGCCCGATTTTTTTGAATTGAATGGTAAAAAATATAAAAATGAAGGTATTCTATCAGATTCCTCTGGAGAAGCTATTCTCTTCACTGTCTCACGTGATGGAAAGAAGTATGCNTTGAAGGTTTACTATTATGATCCNGATCATCGNCCCAANCANAAGGTNNTNGAGAAAATNCGTCAATTTGGNGGTAGCGGATTGTTAGTGCCTGTCATTAGCCATGGAGAAATGGCTAATCCTAATTCGCCCACAGAGAAAAACGACTATGAACTTATGGAATTCTGTGAAGGTGGTTCGCTCGATGGGGTCATCATGGCAGGAGACGAGAAAGCCCTTACAGAAGTTGCTGTAAAAATGGGTGCAGCAATCGATTTCTTGTCAAAACATGGAATTCTGCATCGTGATATAAAACCTGCCAATTTCTTTTATTTGGATAAAGAAAAGACTCAGATTGTTCTTGCTGATTTCGGAATCTCTGTAGAATGTCCGGAAGGTTCATACGTAAAAATCGATGAGATGCGTTCTCCTGTGTATGCAGCCCCTGAATTCTATACCAACGTTCCAGGCGAGCCAGCCGAGGTGGGGGTGGAGAGCGACTATTTCTCTCTTGGTGTGGCGCTATTGTGTCTTTGGATGGGGAAGGCAAAACTTACTGCCAATGAGTCGGCTCTCCTACGCGCTAAACTCAACGAAAACCTTCCGATGCCAAAGGACATGTCAAGCCACATGGCGTCGCTTATCACAGCCCTGACGCGCTTGAAGATGGCCGACCGCGCAACTTTCGGCGACATCAAGCGCTGGGTCAATGGTGAGGAACTCATTACCGACAAGTCTGCTTCCAACTTCCACGTTGTCTTCAATTCTGCAAAGAATCAGGTGGCCAATTCCCCTGCTGAACTTGCACATTATCTTGTGGAAGACAAGGTTCTTGGGAAAAAATATCTTTACTCTGGAAGAATCACCAAATGGCTTGAAGAGACAAGTCGCAATGAGATTGCAGTAAATGTAGAGGAGATTGTTGAGGAAATTTATCCGGATAATCAGGAAGCCGGGTTGATGACTGTGGTCTATATGCTCGACCCCTCTTTAGACTATGTCACCCCCGATGGTGTGCACATGAGTGATCCTAAGGAGATTGCAAAATATGCTTTTGATCATTTTGATGTGATGAAAGAGGAAGTCCTGGACACTGACTCCAATCTCAAGATTTATTTTAAAGCTCATAATCTCGATAAAACGCTTGATGAGTTAGATCAGTTTATAAATGAGGGAAAATCAGAGGAAATCGATGATGATTCTCATGCTTATATAGCCGCCTATTATTTGGCTGAGCAATTCAACGATCTTCCACTTCCTATCGATTTGGATGGAAATTTTGAATTTGCCGATTCTCTCGATGACTTGTATCGCTTGCTAAGCGTGGATGGCTTTCTCGATGACTTTAATGAGGCAATTATTCAATCCCCAGGCTTCATACTATGGTTGGCTTATAAAAATCCAGCATTGGCTGGAAAGACAAGAATGCTGATCGACAGTGATACTGATGATGTGGATTCCATCTACTACAACTCCTCCTCAGCCTATCGAATTCTTTATGAACTTGATCCTCAAGTAGATTTAAGATTTAATACTGATGTGAATTCTCCGAAAAGAATTTATACGGTAGAGGAAATAGGACAAGATCTCGAGCAACTTTTAATTCGATTCCAAACAGCAGAGCGTGATGCGGCTATCTTCTTAGGTATATTTGCCGATTTAGATAGCACGTCTTATGGTGATTACCTTAGGGCAAGAGGAGAAGCTTATTTCAAGTTCCTAAAGTGGAATCGCTATTGCATGGACGTAGACGATGAAGAGAATGAAAGTAAGGCTGGTCCCTACAACATTGTCATCGGNGCTTATAAATCAGTGACNGGATTTTTAGGNCANGCTCCTCACTATTCAATGAATGGTGANNTGNTAGAATCTCCAGATGCTTTGAAGAAATATCCGACTTCAGACGTGATGGATGCGTTGGGAGGGGAGGACCTTGTTCTTTCTTCTCCTGATGGTGAGCCACTTCCTTGGCTGTCCTATTGGCTTACTGTATTCTACCAAGAAAATCCACGATTGGATTTGAGTCAGCAATTCACNTATGAAAAAGAAACTGCAAAGTATACAGAATTCATTGCTTCAATCGCTCCGGATTACTATTATGCTAAGCGCTATCAAAAGGCTATAAAGAAGATAGACAAGTCTGGNCAGCGTCTTGAGAAAAGCGATAAGAAAATNAAGAGAAACACAATCATCTACTCAGTTTTAGCCGGTATCCCCACAATTGCCGTTCTGTCGTTGCCGTGGATATTTGGCCGTCCCGACTATAATCCTATATCAGGGCATTTTTGGATCACTTATGCATTATGTGCCATTGCATTAGGAATGTTTGGAGGGAAGTTGAAAGAAAGTTCTGGAGAAGGTTGGTTGTGGGGGCTTGGTGGTGGCCTCGTGTTGACTGGTGTCATTTGGTGTGGCTACGCTTGGTTTCCCGGTACGTTCTATTTCATTGCCGCAGCACTCTTGGCAGTGATAGCTTTGTATTGCTTAAAGGAGATTCTTACTGCTAAAGAAAAAGTAGACACAGGCGGAAAAGTCATTTCCTCAGATATGTTTGAGTATCGTCAGTTGGATGCGCTTTATTTTGCCTACAAGGATGATGAAAAGGACGTTGATACTGCGGTGACCAAATATTCGTCAACTCAGGTCCAATGGGATCAGTCGGCTCTACGCTCCATCAATCGTTATGGCTGGATGTGGATTTCTGCTGCTTGGCTTATGGCGGCTATATGGTACTTCGCCACTCCTTCTTTCAGTGGTAATAATGCATGGATTAATGTTCAGAAAGTCAAAGCGTTGGCTGGAAGTTGGGCTCTTGGAAATTGGGAGGTAAAATATAAAGAAGGTAGCACCACGATAAATTTCACCATAGATTCTGTCTATAAGGGAAAAGAGGTCTTCGGCACAATGATTATCGCTGGTCAAAAACCAGTGCCAGCTAAAGGAAGTATAAGAAACAGAAATGATTCTGTTCCTAACTTTATTTTCTTCAAACCTGCAGAAGGATACTCAAAACAGGAGGTATACGGTAGATTCGATAGAGATTCAATGACTTGGAGTGGCAACTACACCGACAGGAAAGGAGTAGTCCACGAAGTGCAATACCTAAAGAGTCCCTATCCGGTTATCGCAGTAGAAGAGCAAGTTGAAGTTTCTTCCAATTCATCACCTAAGAGATCTTCTAAGGCAAAGAAATCTTCTGCACCTGCAGTTTCAAATACAGACCAAAATAAGAATATGTCGGAGTCTGCAGAAGATGCAAATAATGCTGAGGAAAATAAGGAAAATAAAACATCCACAAACATCCTCGGAGAGGATACATTATACTAAAACTCCTTATCGAATTAATGAAAACCTGCTATAAATGTAATAAAGACAACCGCGATGAGGCTCTCTATTGTCGATTCTGCGGTAATAAGTTTCAGGAAGAACCGAAGCATGCTAATGCCACGGTAGCGCATCCTGATTCAGCTCCTGTACGCAAGCGTCGCAAGAAAAAGATCGACCTACTCGATGACCTCGTAGGCCTGGATGCGGCAAAGGAGAAAGTGCGAGATCATGTGGCTACTGTCAAACAACTGATGAAGTTGCGCGGTAGTTCTGTGTTGAAGTCGCTAAACAATAATATTTTGATTACTGGTCCTTCCGGATCTGGGGTCTCAGCATTGCTTTTTGCTGTAGGAGATTATCTTAATGAGCAGGGAATATTTGATTCGGAAAAGACAGATGTATTCAATCCCCTCACTATCGACACCATCAATCTCTCTGAAAACCCTCTCGAACTTATCATCGTGGAAGATGCCCACATGATGCTTCCTGATAATCTCGACGACGATCTCTTAGGCTCACCTCTTGAGTATATCTTCAGAGTGGCATCTGGTGCAAGAAAACTTAAGGAGGAAAAAATGGGTCTCTTGGTTGCGGGCGACAAGAAATTGCAGCAATATGTAGAAGCACATCCCGATCTTCTTAGCCTTTTTGCCCTCAACATCAATCTTTCTGACTATACTCCTGAAGAGTTGGCGGAAATTTGTGATGCGATGTTGGAGGATACTTATAATTTGCGCCTTTCCGATGAAGCTTTTAAAAAATTGTTCCGTGTGTTTAGCTACGAACGGCGCAACTCGAAGAAGTATGGCAACGCTCATCTCTCAGCCAGCAAGGTCGACGAAATGATTCTCTCTGTCACACGCAGGTCTAAGGGTAAAAAAGCTTCGATGGTTGAAGTCGAAGATGTCCAAGGGAAAGNATACGTGCNCAAGTCGCTTGATGAGGTGATGAAGGAATTCGACANGTATGTAGGCGTAGATGACATNAAGAATACCATGACTGGTATTGTCGATTCCATCAAGTCTTTCCAGAAACTTCATCCCGACAAGACTTACGAAATAAAGGATAATTATCTCTTTCTGGGCAATCCAGGCACTGGAAAGACCTCTATGGCGCGTGTCTTTGCCGATGCCCTGAGTGCTATGGGTATTCTCTCCTCGGGGCAGCTTGTGGAGAAAGCCCCATCCGATTTGAGAGGTGAGTATGTGGGGCATACAGGCCCTAAAGTTGATGCTGCTTTCGATCAGGCTATGGGTGGAATCCTCTTTATTGATGAAGCCTACGATCTCTGGAAAGGTCCTGATGATTCCTTTGGCAGCGAGGCAGTCACAGTATTGCTTAAAAATGCTGAGGACCGGCGTGGAAAACTTATCGTGATCTTGGCCGGGTATCCAAGGGAAATGGATTTCTTTGTGAAAAATTCAAATCCAGGTATGTCTTCTCGCTTTGGAGAGTCTATCGTTTTTCGCGACTACAATGGTGCTGAACTTACTGAAATTGCTCGCAGAATGATCAAATCTCATGGATATTCCCTTGATGAGAAGGCCGACAAGATGATTGATAAGTTCTTCGAGAAGATGTATGCTTCCAGAGGGAAGGACTTTGCAAATGCAAGGGCTGTGCGCAATGCTGTGGATAAGGCAATTAAAGTTCAAAACAGTAGAGTGCAGAAAGCTATGAAGGATCCCGGTTTCGATCCCGCAGAAGAATTCGTACTGACCATGGCTGACCTTACCGGCAATGAGAAAGCTCCTAAGACTGTAGATGAAGTGATTGCTTCTATGGACGACCTTATCGGCATGACCGATATAAAAGAGGAAATCCGTAAGCTTGCCAATGTTTCGATGGTCAATCGTATGCGAATGGAAAGAGGTCTCGGAGCGGCTGCTTTGCAACCGGTCAATATTATTCTGACAGGCAATCCAGGGACGGGTAAGACCACCATAGCTAAGCGTCTCGGAGAAGTGCTTCACGCAGCCGGTGTGCTTCCAACGGATAAAGTAGTAGAACGCGAAGCCAAGACTATCCTCTCCAGCTATGTCAATGCGTCTGGACAGAATATGGATAAGGCTGTCGACGAGGCTATGGGTGGTGTCCTATTCATCGATGAGGCATATAACCTGCTTCCGCAGCCTGGAAGTATGAATAATACCGGAAATGAAGCTTTAGATGCCCTAATGACTCGTATGGAAAATGANAAGGGTAAATTTGTAGTGGTCATAGCCGGCTATAAGGACCGTATGCAGGAACTNATCAGGCGAGGANACNCNGGCCTNATGAGCCGCTTNNATAAGAATTTNCATATTGAAGATTATGANGCTGATGCTTTGAAAGAGATNTTCATGCTCAATGCGAGNAAAAGAAAATTTNCTCTTACTCCNGAAGCTGAGGAAGCNCTGGCTTTGCGCATCAATGAGATGGTGGAGAATAAAGGTCTNCATTTTGGCAATGCCCGGGAAGTCGTAAATCTCCTTAACGAAGTGGTGGAAATGCAAGGCAACCGCATNGCTTCTGATACCTCAATTATTGATACTAATCCCGATGCCCTCACTATTATTGAGGCTGTCGACATTCCTGCTTATAAATGATGAAAGATATTGAATGCCCTGCTTGTGGAAAAATGATTCCCGATGACAGCAAATTTTGCGACCAATGTGGCGTAGAACTGCTCGAATGTATCAAATGCGGTGCGCTTGGCACTGATTCTTACTGTGAGGAATGTGGCAGTCCGATGGTTGCTCGCAAAGGTGATAAAGTAACTGTGAAAAAAGTGGAGGAAGACCCCAAAAAGGGTAATGACGATAATGATGATGGCAACACGACAATCGGTGGCCGTCGCAAAAAAATTGTTCTTAAATCTCGAATAGAGGGGGTGACCTTGACTCCCGAAGATGAAGCAATCATAGGGAGAGGAGAGGGTCCTTATTCTCGTAATCTTTCAGGTTTTGGCCTTATTTCGCGGCGGCATGGAAAATTCGTAAGGCGAGGTCGCGATTGGTATATTGTTGATTTTGGAAGCACCAATGGCACATACGTCAACGAAGAGGAAGTCCCAACAGACACCCCGGTAAAATTAAAGGCTGGTGATGTTGTCGATATTGGAACATTTATTTTTGATGTTAAGGAAATATGATTCCTAATATTACATACGAGGCTATCTGCAACGTAGGCTGTGTGCGTTCCAACAATGAAGACATGGCATATGTTGCCGGCACGATTCTGCGTGATGGTGAGATAGCTGGAAGTGTAGAGTTATCAAATGGTGTTATAGCTTTCTCTGTGGCTGATGGTATGGGTGGCTACGAAGGAGGGGAGATAGCCTCTGAGATAGTGATTCGTTCTTTTGCTCAGTTTATTAAGAACCTAATGGCTGAGAAGGTTGATAATATCCTAACTGAACTCAAGGAATGGGCTATTTCTGCAAATAAGTTAATTCTCGATTCTGCAGCAATACGCACAGAATTGGCGGATATGGGCACTACTTTCATTGCTCTTATTTGGATCCAGGAAAAATTATGGCTTATCAATGTAGGGGATAGCAGATGCTATAGATACAGACAGGGAGTACTGAAACAGTTGTCTGTCGATCATTCTGAGCGTATTCGCACCGGTAATGCCGACATTCCATCCAACCTTATCTACAATTATATGGGTAATCATCCGACTGATTTTATTTCCGACGTGGTTTCAATTAATCCAATGGAAGGAGATATATACTTACTTTGTTCAGACGGCTTAAGTGATCTTGTAGACTTTGATAGTATCGAAGGATCGATTGAATCTCCCAAGCAGCTTCTTCAGCTGGCCCTGCAGGCTGGAGGGGAAGATAATGTTACTATAATTTCGGTTTTCTTCCCCAATGAGTCAAGGAGTAATCCATTCTGATGAAAAGACTTTCACTGAAGTTTTGGTGACAATTAAACTCGGTCAGATAAAGGCGAGCATGTCGTTTTCCTTTGCTATTTGATCGAGGCTGCTTGTGCGGTCTTTCTCTATTAACTTGTCTAACTCAATAGCATTCTGAGAATTCAATGAGTCAGGGTCAATGCTGTCCTTGACCCAATCATCCATCCAGAGAAATTCATTTATATCAAAGAATTCTGCTGCATTGTCTAAGGCTTTCTCCATTTCGTCAATGCTATTGGCATTCAAAACTTGTTGAAAGTTTGACTCAGCAATTACTTGACCTGAAAGGTCGACCCATCGTTTAGACAATTTTCCATTTGAATTAGCCTGATTGGCTATTCCTTTTTCTTGAATGGAATGCAAGTATTTGCAAAGTGCAAGCTCATAGAGTTTTCTCCCTTTTTCAAGAGATGAACGTTTTATTTTCATTCCTTTATGACCTATATATCCGTCAGCATCTTCCGGCAGACCAAGCAAACTATCGGTTATAGCTATGGCATTTAATATCATATTTACGGTATATGGGTTAAGTGTATGATATGTGATGCGGTCGTTAAGTTTTATTCCTTTGTCAAGCCTGCGGTCTCTTTTGGGCCATTTCTCTTCATCGCGTTTGAGACCATAGCTTTTAAGCATAGCGCCTGGAACCACAATAGTATAGCCATTAGGGTCGCCAAAGAGATAAGAGAAAGGAAAGTCGGAAGAATCCGGATGGTGCTTATGCTCGCCCATCACGAGGGAGTAGGCGCCGATGCGAGATCCATGCATGATATAGGAGTTTGAGGAAGTTTTAACTCCTCTTTCTAATACTCCCCAATGCATCGGTCCCAGTTTATACATATGATTGCTCATATTAGTGCCGGATCCGGCATTCATAAAGCCCGTATGGCATCCAATTAATAAGGAACTTTTATGCATACTCACGGTATAGGGTCCGGCAAGAACAGCACATGCCTCTCCATTTTCCATCGAGCAATTAGCAAAGAATAATGAATCGTGAGCAGTAAATCCCTTATCAAGAACACATCCTTGGCCTACATAAGCGTTTCTCAAGACGCATCCTCCAGTGACCACAGCATCCTCAATAATGAAATTCTCAGCATCTACTCCCTGACCCACAAAAGTCAATCCCTCCTGGCGTGAATTAGCCTCCCCCTTTAGGGGGCTGGGGGGCATTCCATTAACAATACTTCCATTGTGAAGTCGAGATGCTCCTTCTATTTTAACGCCGTCCCAAATTTTCACATCAGTAATTGGCCCGCAATCCAATATCTCTACATTGTCACCAATTTCAAGCCTATCTGGAAGATTGAGAATATGTCTGGTGATGAGAGGAAAGAGTTTACCTTCAGCAAACTCTGGAATCCTGGCGGCCAAAGTGGCAATCTGAGCAGAGATCCCGGGATAAATCCTTACAGGGCGTGTGCCGGTCTCGTCAAGGACCGCAATGTCCAAGCCTACTCCAAAAGTTGCATTAGGAGAGTTTTCTATCCTTGCTACATTGACTATCCTGACGTTGTCGCCAATTCTGACATTAGAAAGGCCTCCAGCAACATTGACAATCTCAGCATTAGCTCCAATGCTGACCATACCTCGGAAATAGACATTGCGAATCTTGTTGAGATCCGTCCCTTCCGATATCTCTACAGTGCTCCAGTCATCCGCAAAGCATCCTTGATGTTCAAGTTTCTCTATCCTTTCTTTATTCATACCACACATACTCCTTTCTTAACCATATCTCAATTAGCCCGGAGGGCTTAAATTTTGTTAACCCCCAGTCGCAACTGGGGGCAATATCTCTCAACGCCTCTTTACTACCCCGGAGGGGTAGCACATAATTCCCCCTTCAGGGGGTTAGGGGGCTTTCATCATACTTCTGGAAAAGAAAGTCATTATATGGAAATCTTTCCACATGAATCTCCTTGGCTTTCTCGTAGAGAAGTTCTTTGAGCTGATCAATGTTTATCTTGTCTTTTGCTGATATGAATACACAGTTATTGTTCATCTTGGCCATCCATGTCTTCTTGAAGTCTTCAAGACTCATGTTCTCCCTTGTGGCAGGTGTCAGATCATCGGGATCCTTTGGCGTGTATTTAAATGCGTCAATCTTGTTAAATACAAGTATCTGTGGTTTTTGAGAAGCACCGCATACCTCACTCAATGTCTTATCTACCACTTCAATCTGCTCTTCAAAATTGGGATGGCTCACATCGACTACATGCATCAGCAAATCCGCTTCCCTCACTTCATCAAGGGTTGACTTGAAAGAATTTACAAGATGAGTAGGAAGTTTACGTATGAACCCAACTGTGTCTGAAAGCAAGAAAGGAAGATTGTCGATTGTCACTTTCCTTACAGTTGTGTCAAGTGTTGCAAAGAGTTTATTCTCTGCAAACACATCGCTCTTGCTCAGAAGGTTCATGATTGTAGATTTCCCAACGTTAGTGTAGCCTACAAGTGCCACGCGGGTCATATTCCCACGGTTTTTCCGCTGTATGCTCTTTTGCTTATCAATATCCTTGAGATCCTCTTTTAGTCGGGATATCTTGTCGAGAATGATACGGCGGTCGGTCTCTATCTGTGTTTCACCCGGTCCTCGCATACCGATACCACCTCTTTGCCTTTCAAGGTGGGTCCACATTCGAGTAAGCCGGGGGAGTAGATATTGATACTGTGCCAATTCCACCTGAGTCCTCGCCGTGGCGGTCTGTGCCCTCTTTGCAAATATGTCTAATATGAGGCTTGTTCGGTCGAGAATCTTCACTTTAAGTTCTCGCTCTATATTGAGCACTTGCTTAGATGAAAGATCATCGTCGAAAATCACGAGTCCAATCTCATGGTCTTCCACATATTTGCGTATCTCTTCAAGTTTTCCTGTGCCGACATATGTCCGAGGATTGGGATAGTCAAGTTTCTGTACAAACCGTTTCTCCGGCTCTGCTCCCGCAGTCTTTGCCAAGAAGTCAAGCTCATCAAGGTATTCATTCACCTTTGCTTCACTCTGCTTTTGGGTGACGAGGCCTACAAGCACGGTCCTCTCGTTTTCTTCTTTATTTATTATGTTATCTTCTATCATAAGATATTCTGATTTCTATCGTCTTACATTTGCGTATATAATGTAAACGTTTCACGCCCCTCGCTGGTTGCGCGAAGGGCGTATAAAGATTAATTATAAATTCTGAATTCAAAATTCAAAATTCAAAATTAAGCCAGCCTTGCAAGAAGATCAGTCAAGAATTTCCAATATTCCTCCACTGATGGAATATATGCCTTCTCATTTGGGCTGTGGATATCCTTGAGAGTCGGTCCGAAAGATATCATGTCCATTCCCGGCATTTTTTCAAGGAATATTCCACATTCAAGTCCGGCATGGAGGGCTTCTACCTTAGGTTCATGGCCAAATAGATCTTTAAAACTTTCCACTGCCGTCTTAAGCAATTTGCTTTCAGGATTCGGTGCCCAACCTACACTCGGATCGTTGGTCACTACCACACATCCGATATTCTCGTAGAGTGCAGTGATTCGGTCAGTGATTTCCTCACGCTTGCTATCGACAGAAGAACGCTGGTGAGAAGTGATTACGACATTCTCTCCCTCTTTATGTACGCTTGCAAGGTTGGATGAGGTCTCTACGAGTCCGGGAACAGCAAGACTCATACCCTGCACACCATTAGGAGTGCCAAATATAGTTGCGATTAGCGGACTCACATAAGGTTCTGCAATCATTTTAGCGGGTTTCTCCCTCAATTCCACAGTAAAAGTGAAGTCGTCTCCTTCAGCAAGTTTGAGTTCATCATGGATAGTGGCGTTGAATATTTCAGCCATTTTTTCAAGAGCATCCTCTTGTCCTTCTGCAACTCCAATAAGTGCTTTAGCCTCACGTGGGATCGCATTCGGAAGCCCTCCTCCTTGGAAGTCGCTTAGGAATATCATGCCGAATTCATCTTCTGCAAGCCAGAGGAAGCGTGAGAGAATCTGATTGGCGTTGCCTCGCCCCAAGTGGATTTCCATTCCGGAATGTCCACCCTTCAGGTGGTTGACATGCACTTCATACCATACATATCCTTCCGGAGTCTCCACTTCTTCTATTGGATAAGTTGCAACGGTACACATTGATCCGGCGCAACCGATCACAATCATTCCATGCTCTTCCGAGTCAAGATTGAGCAATATTCTTCCACTGACAAGATTGGCGTCAAGACCTGTGGCTCCTGTCAGTCCCTGCTCTTCATCGACTGTGAATACTGCTTCAAGAGGACCGTGCACAAGGTCAGGATCTATCATTGCTGCCATTGCAGATGCACATCCAAGTCCATTGTCTGCTCCAAGAGTAGTGCCATTGGCTTTCACCCAGTCTCCATCCACTATTGTTGTGATGGGATCTGTCAAGAAATTGTGATCTACATCGCCACGTTTCTCTGCCACCATGTCCTGGTGGCCTTGAAGCACAACTGTCGGTGCATTCTCATGTCCTGGCGTTGCCGGGCAATACATCACTACGTTGCCTACCTCATCAGTGGCATATTTGAGTCCGTGGCGCTCTGCCCATCCGGTGAGGAATTCTTTCATCTTATCAAGATGATGAGTAGGGCGTGGCACTTTTGTTATTTCGTCGAAGCATTCCCATACGAGCTTCGGCTTCAGATCTGTGATTTTCATTTCGATTTCTCCTTACTTTTAAAATTGGCATATTCTTTCGCCATTCTTGTATGGTAGCCTCGTTTAGCATACGCCGGACCGTTGTATTTTCTTGAGAAAGCAGCCCAGTCTTTTTTCTTGAGGGCTTCAAGCATTCCGGCATTCTGGATAAATACCGCAAACATCTCAAGTTGGGCGAACTCCGATTCGCATACCTTTGCCACCATCTCCTCAACGCTTTTGCAGCCACAAAGTTTGTAGTTGTAGCCTCCAATTTGGAACATACCCCAATAAGTGCCCATATCAGCGGCATC
>WFLX010007231.1_pt1 | contig 12624 bp, 12 predicted proteins | sample 4967041 | NCBI WGS metagenome assembly WFLX01 (sample SAMN12857096, study PRJNA449069) | gut metagenome | isolation source: stool from male and female vole | host: Microtus ochrogaster | place: USA:Florida | collected 2017 | reverse complement strand
ATCGGCATGACGGGTGGTGCCAAAAGAGAAAAACCATGGCTATATGCAGATATTGACAAGGCTACGGCTGGAGGCACTCTCAAGTCGCTTGCCGGATCCGCACTTGCATATCTTACGATTATCCTCGTGACTTGCACCTATAGGCTGCCGTATGTGCCGATGATGTTCCGGNTCCCGATGGCAGGAAATCCTTGGGAGATACAGATGTTTATCCTTCCGATGGTGATTGCATCGATTGCATTGGGTATGATATTCCAGGCTGCTTGCCGGGAAAGAGAGTCGGTGTTTGTGCTGTGGGTAGTGACATCAGTTGCATTCCTGTTCCTTTCGGGCTTGACATGGCCGAGATATGCGATGGCACCGTTCTGGAAATGTTTGTCCGACCTCGTTCCGGCTACGTTTGGCGTAGAAGGTTTCATCAGGATGAATACGAATGGAGCCACTTTAGCCCAAGTGAGCGGNGACTACATCGCCCTCTGGATTCAGGCTGCAGCCTACTCCGTAATCGCCTTCCTCGTGCAGAGATACTACGTGATGCCTACACGCATCAAAGCCCTCAAGAATCCAGGAGCAGTGCCAATCGCATGATCCAGCTTGAAGCAGGCTGGNGAGNCNGCACTNCGATAATTTAGATTTGCTTGCGGAGGCGGGCNGGGGGAATACCCAGGCGGTCGCGGTATTTGGCTACTGTGCGCCGGCTTATATTCAGACCTTCCGAAAGGAGGGTCTGAGTTATTTTTTCATCACTCAGCGGATGCTTGCCATCTTCAGCATCTACAATCCTGCGGATTTCGGCCTCTATCTTACGGTTGGTGAGGGCATCAGTGTCTTCCTCTCCGCTGTTGTCGCCTACAGTGTCGCTGAAGAAGAAGCGCAGTGGAAGGATACCCCATGGAAGAGCTGCATATTTATTTGCTGTGCAGCGAGAGATGACGGATGCATCCTGACCCGTGAGTTTTTCAATATCCTTTATCATCATCGGGCGAAGACGATAGATGTCTTCCGTCTCAAAATATTCTCGCTGCAACTTAACAATTGCTGTAACCACCGACAGCATTGCCTGCTGACGGAGCTGGAGCGACTTTATGAAGTCGCGTGCGTCATTATATCGGTTGAGGATAAACTCGCGGTCGGAGTTATCCTTGAGTTTCTCCATACGCTTCTTCATGTCGGTCTCAGCCTGCGAGAAAGTCTCGCTGATGCGGAGCTCCGGGATACGATTGTTGAGCGTAATTATAGGTTCATCGCCGGAAGTGTCAATTATAACATCGGGGATAATAGTGTTGGTGGAAGTTGGTGCAGAATCTATAGAAGCACCCGGTTTGGGGTCNAGAGTACGGATAAGGTCGATAGCCGCAGTCACTCTCTCCTGTGATATTTTCAGCCGAGAGACGAGGAGATGTGTATGAAGCATAGAGAAAGCCTCATATTGCTCATTGAGAATGCGCAGAGCATCGTCGCGTGTCTGGGAAGGTGGGAGATATTCCAGTTGGATGGANAGGCAATCGGCAAGGGATATGGCTCCCANGCCATGAGGCTCCAGAGTACGGACAATTGCCANNCCTTGGTCCATCACTTCTTGCGGAAGGTCAATTCCTTCAGAAAATGCAAGGTCGTTGACAAGATATGACGGATCACGCTGCAGCCGGCCGTTTGAGTCAAGGTTGCCGACTATGAAACGGGCAGCCGTCAGCACGTCGGGATCAAGGTGTAGCTGTCCTAATTGTGAGAGGAGTGAATCGTAGAGGGAAGGTGCAGAGTCAGCCATCGGCATCTCGGTAAAATCGTCGGATGAAGATGAGCGTCGTGTGGAGTTCCATTCCGTCTGCGTTGGGGAAATGGATGAGTCTGAAGCATGATAGGTCTCGCCGTCGACAGCCTCCAGAGCCGGATTAGCCTCCATCTCCCGCTCTACCTCCTCATCGAGTNCAGGCGCATTCATCTCCAGCATCTTCACGAAGCGAAGCTGCTGCTGGGTGAGGCGCTGCTCCATGGCAATATTCTGACGACTCTTTTCCATATTGCAAAATTACGGAATTTTTAGGATACTGCCAAATATACATAACGTGTGTTGCGTTTTTAACAAAGGCTGTAGTGAGAAGTTTTGCCATTGATAATAATGGGTAAAAAATACGTTATATAGATATGAAAGATTTAAATATTGAAAACGGAAAGGATAAGGTGGAGATATTGTTTGTTTGCTTAGGGAATATATGCAGGAGTCCGGCAGCACAAGGAGTAATGGAAAGGCTTGTGAAAGAGAAAGGAGTGGCAGACAAGTTTTATATTGATTCAGCCGGCCTTTATGGTGGCCACGCAGGTGATCTGCCTGACCATCGCATGCGTGTGCATGCACAGCGAAGGGGATTGAATCTGAGCCACCGATCAAGACAAGTGCGAGAATCGGATTTCGACCGATTTGACATAATCGTGGCCATGGATGACTCCAACTATGATCGGTTGAGGGCGATGGCTCCTTCCCCGCAGGATGAGAAAAAAGTGGTGAAGATGGCTGTTTTCTTCACTTTGCACCCTTGGGCAGATTGTGTGCCAGACCCATACTATGATGGAGCCCAAGGATTTGAGAATGCGCTCGATTTGATAGAAGACGGCTGCCAATCGTTGCTTGAGTGCATAATTCCTAATGCATAATTGGCTACCCTACCGAAAGAAGACTCAGACAATTATGAATTATGCATTGCAAAAGTGAATTATGAATTATAAAAGTGAGTATAAGGCGCTGTTCAGGTTGGGAATGCCGGTCATGGCTACTCAGCTTGGAATCATCACGGTGGCTTTTGCCGACACCGCGATGGTAGGAGCTTATGGCGTTGATGAACTTGCGGCAGCCGCCTTCGTCAACTCTATGTTTATGATTCCGGTGGTGATGCAGATTGGTTTTGCATCAGGAATCACGCCGCTCATAGGCGCACTCTTTGGGCGCGACGACCACGAAGCAGCAGGTCGCACGCTCCGTGCAGGACTTCAAGTAAATTCTTTCCTCTCCATCGGTCTTACTCTCCTGATGGCGATTCTCTATTTCTTTCTTGGCAATTTCGGCCAACCTGAAGAGCTATTGCCCTTGATAAAGGAATATTACCTTATAATCCTTGCGTCACTGCTGCCGATGGCAATATTCAACTGCTCACAGCAGACAGCCAATGCCGTCAACGACACAGCAATGCCTATGTGGATTATACTCTCAGCTAATGTGCTCAACATATTCGGCAACTATGTGCTGATATATGGGAAATTGGGATTCCCGGAATTGGGACTAAATGGAGCCGGACTTTCTACACTTACTGCCAGAATTGCATCTGCTATCGCTATTCTTTTAGTCTTCATGATTTCCAAGCGTTATCGCCCTTATAAGAAGGAGGCGTTGGGTGCCAGCCATGTAGGACACATTAGGAGGATAGTGTGGTCTACTTCATGGCCGATTATGATCCAATCGGGTATCGAATGTGGTCTATGGACATTGGGTGCGATTGTCACCGGATGGTTCGGAAAGATACAATTGGCAGCCTACCAAGTGATCAATACCATCTCGCAGTTGGGATTCATGACCTTCATGAGCTTTGGCATTGCGGTGTCAATTCGCGCATCCAACTGCACCGGAACCGGCGATATACCCGGCGTGAGACGTATCACTGTAGCCGGCTTGCACCTGAATTTAGTGCTTGCGGCGATTGCTTCTATTGTATTCTGGGTATGGGGCGACAATCTGACGCATCTATTCTCTCCCGATGCTGCCGTACTTGCCTCTGCTAAGCTGTTGGTGATTCCATTGGTGCTTTATCAGTTTGGAGATGCCATACAGCTGACGTTTGCCAATGGATTGAGGGGAACGGGGAATACCAAACCTTTCCTATGGGTGTCGCTGATTGCTTATATACTGATTGGAGTGCCGGCAATGTTCTGGCTGGCTACTGGATTGGATATGGGGAATGTCGGAGTCTACTATAGTTTTTCGTTTGCACTGTTTAGCGCAGCGATGTTACTGTATTGGTTCTTCCGAACGACAATCAAGTCAATGCGTGTCGCGTAGTGCATTTGTATAATTTATAAACTTAATTATTTATGAAGAGAAGGATAATTGGATTGCTGATGATAGTGATGGCAATCGGACAAATTTTGGGAGCTGATAATGGGAGGTATGTTCAGACTATTGTGGTGGCGCAAGATGGAAGCGGCGACTATAAGACTATCAATGACGCCTCCAAAAAGCTGAGAGGAGATATAGAANAACCCGTCAGGATATATATAAAGGATGGGGTCTACAAAGAAAAAATTTTGGTGAATAATACTCTCAAGAATATAACACTTGAGGGGGAAAGCCGAAAAGGGACTGTGATAAGCAATGGCGACTATGCGCAGCTCAATAATATGGGGACTTCTGGAAGTTATACTCTTCGTATAGATGGGGATGACATCACACTGAAGAACATGACTATTGAGAACACCGCCGGTNCGGTAGGTCAAGCTGTGGCGCTACACACTACGGGCGACAAGATACATGTAATCGACTGTGACATTCTTGGCAATCAGGATACTCTCTATGCCACCGGACACAACTCACGAGATCTCTTCGATAACTGCTACATCGAAGGCACAGTCGACTTTATCTTTGGAGCAGCTACTGCCCTCTTCCGCAATTGCCATCTGCATGCAGTGAAAGACGGCTATCTGACTGCAGCTTCTACGCCGAAAGAAAACAAAGTAGGATACGTATTTCATAAATGCAAGGTCACTGCCGCTCCCGAGGCTAAGAACGTGCATTTGGGAAGGCCATGGCGTCCCTATGCATCCACTTTCTTCATAGATTGTGAGCTCCCTGAGCAGATCAATCCCAAGGGATGGCACAACTGGGGAAAGGAAGAGAATGAGAAGACTGCAAGATATGGAGAGTATAAATCTTCCGGACCCGGAGCAAAGGATAAAGAGCGTGTTGGATGGAAGAAAACGCTTAATGCGCTTGATGCAGCGGAGCTGACTGATCCAGGAAGGATCTTTGCACGGAATTCGGTTTGGATACCGGAATGATGTGTATCGCGTGATGCGTGATTCCTGACTCAGATTTAACTTTGGATAGATTTGATTGTCTTATAGGATATGAAAGGAATAAAGAAGACTATATTATTATTCACCTGCTTGATCTTTGCTTTTGAGGCAGCTAAAAGTGAGACTACAAAGTTTGAGGATGAGACTCTACGGTATGTGATCACTTATAAGTGGGGACTAATCACTAAGGACTCAGGAGATGCAACGCTTTCTCTGAAAAATCAAGGATCGAAGTATTATATCAAGCTTACGGGGAAGACAAAGCCCTGGGCTGATGGACTTTTCCAAGTTAGAGATACGCTGGTGTCGGTGATGGACAAGACAAAATTCCGTCCGATATCTTACACTAAGGCAGCTCATGAAGGAGGAAAGTATGCCAAAGACGTAATCGAATATTCCTATGCAGGCAACATTGTCAGTGGGAAAGCCACCAAATACAGGGAAAAGAAGGGAACAGCGACTACGGAAGATCTTGAACTTTCTGCAAGCGGTGATACGTTTGACATGTTGAGTGTATTTTATTGGCTGCGCACCATAGATCCTGCCACCCTCCCTGTAGGACAGAAAGTCACCGCTACCCTATTCTCCGGATCTCACGAGGAGACTGTAAAAATATGGAAAGTAGGAGAAGGTGCTGTCAAGATGCGCGATGGATCAAAGAGGGATGCTTGGCATATTCGTTTCACATTCACATCCAAAGGGGGCAAAAAGACGAGCGACGACATTGATGCGTGGCTATCCAAAGACTCAAAGCGTATACCACTTGAGATAAAGGGATCGCTCCCATTGGGGCATGTAAGTGCCTACTTAGTTAATTCTTAATGCATAATCAGCTACGCAGTGAATTTAATTATGCATTATGCATTATTATTTGGGGATGATGGTGAATGTCAGGGAGCCGCGGGTTGACGTGGCTCCTTTTTTTGCGCTCCAACGGGCTTGCATTGCAGCCTGCTCACATTTCTTTCGTATCTCACGAGTGGCTGCGCCGGATGCAGTGGCGGTCATCACCTTTCCATCAGCATCGACCGTGATAGAAACTGTCACAGTAGTCTTATGAGCGAGCGACACATCCGGGAGCGGGCACCCAAGAAATTGGCGACCAGACATCTTGCCCGTCACTCCACTGCCGGAGCCATCGCTGCCGCCCGGGGAATCAAACTTTCCCTGCACAGACCCTGGCTTACTACTGAATTTACCTGCCATTGAAGTTGCCACTTTCTCCTCCTCTTTCTTCTTGTCAGGAGCCACAGTCTGCACAGTGCTTTCCTCATTCGAAGCTATAAGAGTCTGTTCCGGTGATGGGACATTGTTATCACCAGAAATGACAGTATGAGGCTGCTCCACGGTAGCTGGGGCTGGTTCTCCCTTGACTTCCGGCGCCGGAGAGTCGTGAGAGACAGCATCCGGTTCGCCGATGCTCTGATGGTTTTCGAGCAAGAGTTCCGGATCAAGAAATATCTCGTCTTCTTCGAGCTGAGGGTTTTCAGAATTATTTGCCAACTTTTCGTCATAATGAAGAGTTGCCACAAAAAGCCATAAAAGCAGCAGGCCCACTATCAGGCAAGTGACTATGGCTGCAATCAACGAATCTCTTCGCGATCCATGAGGCTGCCGTCTTGGCATAGTATGAGAAGATGGGATCTGACTTTCGTTCATAGCAATTATTGGGCAAGTGGCTGCTGCGCAGTAGGAGTTTCCTGAAGAGCTTTGGTGGCAAGCACCATCTTCATCTTGCGACGCGCTGCCATATCGAGAAGTTCCACAATCTTACCATACTCCACTTTCTCATCGGCGTAAAGGGCAATCCCACGGGTAGAGTCTTGCTGCTGAATAAGAGTCAGAGCAGCGAGGAGTTCATCATGGGTCACGGCGCGAGGGAGAGAATTTCCAGGCACAGAATCAGTGCGATCCATCACGATGAAAAATTGAGAAAGAGAATCCACATACACCTCGGTAAGAGGTTTTTGGGAAGTCTGCTCAGAGCTTTGNNGGAGGTTNACATNAANNGCANCCNGGAAAANAAAGAGNNGAANTNACNATAAAGAAAATTGAGCAGAAGAAATATCACGTCGGTCATCGACGACATGGAAAATGTGTCGAGACTTTGAAATGAGCGTTTTAGTGCCATGGTTATGCTGCCGGTTCGTTTAAGAGGTCCATGAATTCCATGGTCTTTGTCTCCATCCCTGTCATCACCCTATTGACTCGGCTTACGAGGAAGTTATAGGCAAAAAGAGCAATAATNCCCACGACAAGACCGGCTACCGTGGTCACAAGAGCTTGATATATACCGCTTGAAAGCACAATGATATTAGCACCGGTACCTGCCATAGCAAGGGCATAGAAAGCCTCGATCATACCGGTGACAGTGCCGAGAAATCCAAGCATAGGNGCGCCGGCNGCGGTAGTGGATAGCCAAGTGAAGCCTTTGCCAAGCTTAGCCACCTCAATATTCCCGGTGTTCTCAATGGCAACGAGCACATCCTGCATCGGACGGCCAATACGAGTGACACCCTTCAGTATAAGTCGGGCATAAGGAGTATCGGTCTTCTTGCAGAGCTGCTGGGCGCTTTCAAGATCCCCTTCATGCACATAGTCGCGGATTCGCTGCATGAAAGTGCTGTCTTCCTTGCTTGCCNGGGAGATGGCAAGACAGCGCTCCACAAAGATATATATGCTGACGATAAGCATCAAGGCGAGAGGAATCATAATGTAGCCGCCGTCCATGACGAGCGACCATAGGGATAGGGTTTCCATAACTTTTCAATGCATGATGCCTAATGCATAATGCATAATTTTTTCAACTATTAAAATTACTAATTTTTATCATCAAATTCACGAGAACTCTAATCATGCATTATGAATTATGCATTAATCACGAAAGGCAGTCAAGATAGCGATGGATAGTGTCGGTGATTCCGAAATAGAGAGCATCGCAGATTAGGGCATGGCCAATGCTTACTTCNTCGATCCAAGGNATCATCTCGTGGAAATATTTGAGATTTTCAAGGCTTAGGTCATGGCCNGCATTGAGTCCNATACCACATACGCGAGCCACTGAGGCTGCATCTACGAACGGAGCTATCGCATGCTCACGGCTCTTGGCATAGTTGTCGGCGTATGCTTTCGTATAAAGCTCCACTCGGTCNGCNCCTGCAAGTTTTGCCTCAAGCACCTGATTGGAATCGGGATCCACAAACAAAGAGACACGTATTCCAGCATCCTTGAATCTCTTTATGATGGGGATGAGCATCTCAGAGTTAGACATTACNTCCCATCCATGGTTGGATGTTAGCTGCCCGGGAGCATCCGGCACAAGAGTGACCTGTGCAGGATGTGTCTCGAGCACAAGATTGATGAAATCTTCCGATGGATATCCCTCAATGTTAAGTTCGGAGGAAANAGCCTGCTTTAGGAGAGGGACATCATCGCGTCNGATATGTCGCTGGTCNGGACGGGGATGCACGGTGATGCCTTCAGCTCCNGCGGCCTCGCATGTGAGTGCGAAGCGAACGAGATCAGGATTATTCTCGCCGCGGGCGTTGCGTATNGTAGCAACTTTATTGATATTGACGCTAAGTCTTGTCATTTTCGCTTTTCTATTGTTATAAATATATAAAACAACGAGAGAAATCATCAAAATTATNCACAAAATAAGATCTTTAATCAAATTCGGCATAATATTTGTTGATATATAGAGCAAAGTTAATGAAAAACATTGAAANCCACCAAAATAAAANTAACANTGACTANACAAGAGACACTCATACANCGCGNTGACTGCAGCATGGTGACGCTATTATGCTCTCCGGCTGACTACAGTGCCAGCATTCTCACCCATGCGTGTGAAGACGCTGGAGCTCCTGTCGTTGACCTGCTGACACAACCGGCAGACGAGAAAAGCATTAGCGTNACTCTCCGGCTTCGCTGCGATGATCCTACTCCGGCAATCCATAATCTGGAGCGCTATGGCTATGAGGTGGCTGAAGCTGAAGGCAACAACTACGCTGACGCTGTCATAGCAGCGGAACGCATGCTTGAGTTGCAGGTGATGTTGAATGTATAGGTTATGAGAAGGNTTACATTAGCGCTGTATGGAAAATCCCGTCANGATGAGAATCTGACCGGGATATTGAATTTCGTGGCCGAAGCCCGCAAACGCGGATTCGGCCTTTTGTGTCATGAAAAGTTTGCAGTCTATCTTTCTCGATTTTTAGAAAATCCGGACTTCATTCCTCCTGTTTTTTCCGGGGTACCGAAAGCCGATGTTGCTATAAGTTTTGGTGGAGACGGCACGTTCCTGCGTACTGCAAGACGTCTTGAGGCTACCGAAATACCCATAGCTGGCGTGAATACCGGCAATTTGGGGTATCTTGCACACTTCTCAATCGACGATACATCCCTTCTCCTTGAAGGTATCAGGAAAAACACACTGAAAGTGCAACCCAGAAAACTTATACAAGTATCCGGGAAAGGAATACCCGCTGACTTCCTATGCTGTGCACTCAACGAAATAGCGCTATTGAAAGATGACTCAGCCTCCATGATCAATGTCAATGTTGAGCTTGATGGATTTTATCTTGCAGATTACAGGGCAGACGGACTGATAGTGTCTACGGCTACCGGAAGCACCGCNTATAATCTNTCNGTNGGAGGCCCGATAGTGCAGCCGGAAATGGATTGCATGGTGTTGGCGCCGGTGGCACCCCACTCGCTGACGCTCCGGCCCATCGTGGTGGCGGGGAGTTCGGTGCTAAGGCTTGTCATGTCTTCGCGGACAGGAAGATACCGTCTTAGCGTGGATGGATATAGCGTGACGATGAAAGAGGGTGACGCACTTGAGCTGAAGTCGGCACCATACGTTGTAAATCTGCTTTCACCTCATGATGATACTTTTGCGGCTTCGCTAAGAGAGAAATTATTGTGGGGCAGACGCTAACGATCAACTTTTAAACTCTTAAACAAGTTAAACAATTAAGGCGGCGGATTCCGGTTGGAGTCCGCCGCCTTGAGGTTATGTGTGGAGTGGGATAATCTGGATTACTTGATAGCTACTTTAGAAGTGCGGATTGTGCCGTCTGACATCTTAGCTACCTTAACGAAGATACCCTGCTGAGGAGCTGCAACGCGCACACCTGAGACATTGTAGTATTCAGCAGAAACTTCAACTGCACCTGCAGACTCAAGAGAATTAACTGCAGTAGAATCACTCACCTTTGCCTTATTTGAATTGAGGATTGTTCCGTCAGGATTGATGATGAATGCTGCTACATAAAGCTTATNCTTGTCCTGGATTACTTTGTTGCCAGCGATATCGAAAGAATATTCTGAAGNATAAGGCTGNTTGAATGCCACATCAGAAGGCACAGAGCCCTGAACACCCATCATGCCTGTAACATCAACTACAACATCGTTGAATACGAGGTCAGGTACTTTTGAAGGCCATGTAGTAAGAACTTCGAGATCTGTACCATCATATTGGCCGGCATAGCTTGAATAATAGTTTGACTGTACCCAGTCGCCACCTTCACCGCTAAGTCCATTATTGATCAGGAGATAACCAACCTTATATCCGGCATTTGCCTTATCCTCAAAGAATGTTGATGTAGACTCAATCTTGATTTCGGTCTTGTCAGCATTTGCCCAGNAAGCCTTAACCTGAATATCAGCAGGCACAGCAGTCTCGATTGACTCTGATACATTATATTTCATACCGAATCCATCATTGCTATTGCCATAATATGGGTCAGTAATACCTTCACGGTTAAGAGTAGCAGATGNGAAGCCACTNACGTTTACAGGGAATTTGCCTGTNNCTTCCATNGGANCCCCGTTGTGATATGCAGCGAGCACTACGTCATCACCATAGATTTCACNAAGTGTTTCAAGTGCAATGAAACCACGAGTACACCAACCACACCAAGTGCCTGTGAATTCCTCAAGCATCGGACGATGCTTCGGCACGAAAGGAAGGACTGTCAAAGCGCATGAACCAGAAATAACCGGATTGACGTTGTCCATTCCGTTGACCTTATTGATGGTCAAATCAATAGTATATTCGCCAAGTTCCGAGATAGCGTTGATGGGGAGCTCTATGGTTGTCGGATTTACAAAGTTTGAAGCCAGCGGAGTATCGAATTCGATGGTACGGTCGAAGCTCTTGCCTCCAACAGTATAAGTATATCCGAGTGATGCCACGTCTTTCACACCGGGGGTAGAAACGACTGCCTTTACAGTAAAGTCCTTATCGATATCTGCATATGTTGTGGCAAGACTCTGCAGGCCAACACTATATTCAGCAAACTCACCTTCGATGGTCACATAGATCATCGCAGCAGCTCCGAGTTTATCGTTATAAGGAACCCACTTCAAGAAATCCTTTGAAGCACGGAGATAAAGAGATTTTGGATTATTAGAAGCTGAAAGGAGCAAGGGATATGTCTGCTTGGCAGTGAGAGCCTCTCCTTTTTCTACAGCAGGAACGGTAAGGCTATAGCCTACATAGATTCCTTCTTCAGTGATCACGTAAGGCTCTGCAAGAGTAGTGGAAAGCTGACCAAAAACATCGTCAACTCCTGCAATAGTAAGCTGCTCAGGTGTGGCCTCTGCTGAACACACGTCGGGCACTGTTACCTTAACTCCATCTATTTTCTCAAGAGTCAGTTCTTTTGAAACCCAAAGGGAGGTAGACTCTATTCCCTCATATGCATTGAGGACAGCACGTATCCCTGTGATTTTCTTACCAACGAGAGCCGGATCCTCAATGNGGATAGCGACATCATAGATTTCTGATTTTCCCTTACCCCAGTAACCTAAGTCGTCGCCTGCGTAAGAAAATGTAATGGAGCTTTCAGCAGCCATAGCNNAAACNATGNCNGAGCCNAGAATGCAAGAAGNTATAAGTTTCTTCATCTTATAATATCTTAAAAGAGGGCAAAGACATAAGTCATACTGGCCTATGTCTTTGCCGAGTTAGTTAATTGTTCAGTTTAGAAATTTCTGATTAGCGAACTGCCTTCTTGAAAGAAGCAACAGTACCGTCTTCGTAAACAACGCGCTTGATAACGATACCCTTAGCGTCATTAGAAACCTTGCGTCCAGCTACGTCATAATAGTTAACGCTTGTAACCTTCTTATCAGCTGTGATACCAGCAACAGCAGTTGGATCAAGATCAAGAGTTACGATTTCACTGCGNGTTTCCTCTCCTTCATAGTTATAGATACTTTGAACGCCAATNNTAGAGACGCCTTCCATAAAGAANNCAACTTCGCGAGCTGCGCCTCCGTTATCCCAGATACCTCCGGGGTTATAGTAACTCCAAGGTATTTCTACCATAGGCTCTTCAAGCTGGTATTCCTCAGGATCAAATTCCCATTCTTCACCATCAATATAAATTACATATGAAAGATTCTCAGTCTTGAGTGCTTCACCTTCAGTAGAGATAGCAGGAACTGTGAAGTAGAATTCATAGCAACCATAATAGTCATTATAACCATACTCAAGACCGTAAGGATTCTGGGGAGTTCCAGCAAAAGAATCTTGATGGATAAGTGTGAAAT
>WFLX010320113.1_pt1 | contig 12625 bp, 10 predicted proteins | sample 4967041 | NCBI WGS metagenome assembly WFLX01 (sample SAMN12857096, study PRJNA449069) | gut metagenome | isolation source: stool from male and female vole | host: Microtus ochrogaster | place: USA:Florida | collected 2017 | reverse complement strand
AGGCGGGGAACGCCGCGAGCAGGAACGCCGTCGCCGCTGCGAGCAGGGCGAGTTTTGAAATTTTCTTCATCATGATTTACCTCCAGATGAACATTGTGATGATTACATCATACTATACACTCTAGAGAATATACTGTTTTTTTTTGTAGTTTTCCGACCAGTTTTCGGGCGGTTTGCGCGGTCCGCCCGCGTTTTGGGGCTGCCTGCGCGTCCGTGCCGGGGTCACTGGCGCAATCGCGCGTTCTGTGCTACCATAGGGGTATGTGCTGGAAATGCAAGACACCCCTGCCGCCTGCCGGAATCTGCCGCACGGACACCTGCGCCGTCTGCGGGGCGGATCTGCACGTGTGCAGGAACTGCCGGTTTTACGCGCCGGAGAGCCATTACGGCTGCCACGAGACGGTGGACGAGGAAGTGCGCGACAAGGAGCGCGCGAATTTCTGCGATTCGTTCAGGGCGAGGGCGCAGTTTGACGGTGCGGCGGACGATGCCGCGCGGAATGCCCGCAACGCGTTTGCGGGGCTGTTCGGGGAATAGGGCGTGATGGGCGGCATTGACTTTGCGTTTCTGGACAGCGGGACGGGCGGCATTCCGTATATGCTCGCGCTCAAGGAGAAGGTGCCGTCCGCGCGGTGCGTGTACCTGGGCGACACGGCGCATTTCCCTTACGGCGAGAAGTCTCCTGCCGAAGTGACCCGCTGCGCCGCAGGCACGATCCGCCGGATTATTGCGCTGTGGCGGCCGCGCACGATCGTGATTGCCTGCAACACGATCAGCGTCACGTCGCTGGACGACGTTCGCGCGCTTTTTCCGCATACGCCGATCGTGGGGACGGTGCCTGCCGTCAAGCTCGCCGCCGCCGTGAGCAGGAACCGGACGATCGGGCTGCTGGCGACCAATGCCACCGTGCGCCATCCGTACTGCGCGCGCCTGATTCATGACTTCGCGCGGGACTGCCGCGTGTTCAGCCGCGGCGACCCGGCGTTGATTGCGTTTGTCGAGCATGAGCTGTTCACCGCGACACCGGCGGAACGCCGCGCCGCCGTCACGCCTGCGGTGGATTTTTTTGCCGCGCACGGCTGTGATACGATTGTTTTGGGGTGCACGCATTTTACGCACGTGGCGGAAGAGATTGCCGCCGCGGCGGGGAGCGGCGTGCGCGTGGTGGACAGCCGCGAGGGCGTGGCGAATCAGGCTATCCGCGTGGAGTGCGCGAACGCCGCGCAGGAGCCGCCCGTGCGGGCGGACGCGCTCCCTGCCGACAAGACGTTCTTCGTCACTGCCTGTACGGCTGCGGACGAGTCCGAGTACAGCACGCTCTGCCGCGGCTATGATATTCCCTGGGGCGGGGTGCTAGAGCCGCTTCGCGATCTCGTCGATGTATTCCCATGAGTTGACGACGCGTTTTGCGGGCGGGTTTGCGAGCCGCGCGAGGTCGCCGGTCATCGTGCCGTCCTCGATCACGCCGAGCGTCGCATCCTCCAGTTTTTGGGCGAATGCGGCGAGTTCGTCCGTGCCGTCCAGCTCCGCGCGTTTTTTCAGCGCGCCCGTCCAGGCAAAGATGAGCGCGACCGGGTTGGTGCTCGTCTTCTCGCCGTTCTGGTAGCGGTAATAATGCTTCTGCACCGTGCCGTGGCTCGCCTCGTACTCGTATACGCCGCCGGGGCTGACCAGAATGGATGTCATCATGGCGAGCGAGCCGCAGGCGGACGCGATCATGTCGCTCATCACGTCGCCGTCGTAGTTCTTGCACGCCCAGAGCATGCCGCCCTCGCTTTTCATGATACGCGCCACCGCGTCGTCAATCAGCGTGTAGAAATACTCGATTCCCGCCGCCTCAAACTGCGCCTTGAATTCGTGGTCGTAGACGCGCTGGAAAATCTCCTTGAACGTGCCGTCGTAGGTCTTGCTGATCGTGTCTTTCATGCCGAGCCAGCAGTCGATGTGCTGGTCGAGCGCGTAGCGGAAACTGCTGCGGGCGAAATTCTCGATTGACTTGTCCAGGTTGTGGATGCCCTGGATGATGCCCGGCCCGCTCATGTCCTGTATGGTCTTGCGGATTTCCGTGCCGTCGCTGCCCGTAAAGACCAGCTCTGCCTTACCCGGTCCGGGTGTCTTGATCTCGCAGTTCTTGTACACGTCGCCGTAAGCGTGGCGGCCGAGTACGATAGGCTTTTTCCAGCCGGGAACGCCGCACGGGATGTTCTTGACGAAAATCGGCGCGCGGAACACGGTGCCGTCCAGCTCGCCGCGAATGATGCCGTTGGGGCTTGGCGTGAGTTGTTTCAGGCCATATTCTTTGACGCGCGCGGCATTGGATGTGATCGTCGCGCATTTTACGCCCACGCCCAGCCGCTTGATTGCGGCGGCGGCCTCGTAGGTAATGCGGTCGTCGCTGTCGTCGCGGCTTTTCAGCCCCAGGTCGTAGTATTCGGTCTTCAGATCGACGAACGGTTCGAGCAGTTTTTCTTTGATGACTGCCCACAGCACTCTGGTCATCTCGTCGCCGTCAAGTTCGGCAATTGCGTTTTTCATCTGGATTTTCATAGCACGGAAAGTATAATCGCTTGCGTGGCTTTGTGCAAGCCTGTGGGGGCAGGACGACGGCCCGCTGCCACTAGCATAATCCACCGATTTTCTGTAGAATGGCCATATTATGATAGAAAGAAATCCTGGATTTGCCCATCTTACGGCGGGCTATCTTTTTCCTGAAGTCGCCCGCAGGCGACGTGAGTATGTGGCGGCGCACCCTGACGCGTCGATTATCAGCCTTGGCATCGGGAACACGACCGAGCCGCTTTCTGCCCATATTGCCCAGGCGATGGCGGATTACGCGCTCGCCCTGGCGACGCCGGAGGGCTATTCCGGCTACGGCGACGACTTTGGCTCGGAGCGTCTGCGCCAGAAAATCGCCGATGTCTTTTACAAGGACATGGCGGACGTGAGCGAAGTGTTCATCTCTGACGGCGCAAAATGCGACATTGCCCGCATACAGACGCTGTTCGGCAGCAAGATGAGCATTGCCGTGCAGGATCCTGCGTATCCTGTCTACGTGGACGGATCGGTGGTCGTCGGCGCGGCGGGGGCGGGCAAGCCGGACGGTTCGGGCTATGAGGGCGTGACCTATTTGCCGTGTACGCCGCAGAATCACTTTTTCCCCGACCTGACTGCGATTGCGCCGAATACGCTCATTTATTTCTGTTCGCCGAACAATCCCACGGGTGCGACGGCGACGCGCGAGGAGCTGACGAGGCTCGTTGACTTTGCGAACAAGAACGGCTGCATTATCATTTATGATGCGGCGTATGCCGCGTTCATCCGCGACCCGTCGCTTCCCCGGACGATTTTTGCGGTTCCCGGCGCGCGCACGTGTGCCATTGAGGTCAATTCGTTCTCCAAGCCTGCGGGCTTTACGGGCGTGCGGCTCGGCTGGTCGGTCGTGCCGAAGGACCTGCGCTTTTCTGACGGTACGTCGGTCAACAAGGACTGGGGGCGCGTCATGACGACGCTTTTCAACGGCGCGTCGAACATTGCGCAGGCAGGCGGACTTGCGGCCCTGGACGAGCAGGGCTTGCGGGACATGAAGGCGAGCGTTGACTATTACCTTGAGAACGGCGCGCTCATCAAAAAGACGCTCGACGGCGACAATTTCAAGAAGGCGGGCGTGGTCGCTCACTTTACGGGAAACGGTCCGTATGTCTGGGCGCAGTTTCCCGGCATGACGAGCTGGGGCGTGTTCGACCTGATTCTGGACAAATGCCACGTGGTCACTACGCCGGGCAGCGGCTTCGGTCCTGCGGGCGAAAGTTTCATGCGGTTCAGTTCTTTCGGGCATCGTGCGGACGTTGAAGAGGCGTGCCGTCGGCTGGCAAGGCTGGAACTGCGCTGACGTTGCGGGGCGGGGTGTCCGCCGTGATGCGGCGGATGCCTTAGATCCTGCCTTTGTAGCCAACGCTCAGCTTGAAGTGGTCTTTCCAGGTGTCCATGGTCAGGTTCGTGACGGTCGCCTGGAGCATGGTGTGCACCTGACCGCCCGCAATGGGAATATCCACGAACGGCGTTATCTTTACGTTGAAATGCTCCGTATCCTTCACCAGGTCCGCAATACGCTTGAGGTCGGTAAAGTAGCGTCTGCGCCCCTGTCCGTCCTCGCCGAATGACCAGGTGGTATGGATGCCGAACGTGATGTTCTTGTTTTTTATGTATAGGTTGTCCGTAAAGACGGCAATGTTGAAACCGAACGTGTCCTCCACAAAAAGCAGTTTTTCGACCGTCGCCATTGGTACGCTGAACATCGTGATGTGCGTCTGGAATTTTTGCGTGACGAACCGTGGCTCGATGAGCAGGTAGAGGTCTTTTGAGGCTATCTCATAACGGGTCTCTCCCGCTTTCAGCTGCAAATTGGAAAAGCCGCTCTGCACGAACAGCGAGGTGGAATACTTGTTCCCGACCAGCACGTTGATGCCGCTGTGCAGGTACAGCGAATCGATGAGCACGATGACATCTTCGTTCCCCTGCTTGTGGGACATCGGCGCGCCTAATCCGATGGCAAAATCGACCGCGAGGTACGGGTAGACCGTCGCGAAACGCCAGTCAAGGTTCAGCTGGTTTTTGTCCTCCCAGTTTTCGTCGTTCACGTACAGGTATGCGCCGGTGGCGATAGGTCGCTTGTTCAGGTGGACGATATACGATCCTCCCGCCCCGTAGAACGGATATGCCGTCGATCCGCGCAGCCCGAGCCAGCTCTCCGTAATATGGGAAGAAATCGGTTCGATGCCGAAATGCCGTTGCAGGAAGATGTCATTGCCGATCGGCTCAAACGATCCCAAAAACAGGCTGATATATTGCGTGATGCCCAAGAACGGCTTTATATACGTGGCGGACAATTCATCGATGAAAAAATGCGAGGCAATCCCGCCGTCGGAGAACGGGCTTTGCTCGGTCACGTCGTCGGTCTGGATTGAGAATTCAAGCCGGAGCAAAAATGCCGGGGCGATATTCAGCTGGCCGCCAAAATATCCTTGCAGGACGAACGCGGGGTCAAAGTCTTCTTTCGCGGGATCGGCATAAGAATCTCCTTTTACTCCCGCGTATCCGCTGAACGAAATGTCCCGTTCCGCAGACAGCCTGGCGCAAAAAAGACAGCACAGCAGCAGTGCCAGAGGAATCAGTTTGCCGTGTAGCGAGCGATGTTTCATATAAGACTCCCGGTTCTTGCAAAAGATAGAGAGAACTCCGTAGAGAGTATCGGCGTATTTCGGGCAAAACTTTATGGCGGGCGATAAAAGGAAAAATCTTGCGCTATTCGGTACTTTTTCACTTGACTTTACGGGAAGAACGGTTAAAATAAGAATATATGAGTGATTATCTTGATTCAGATAACGAAGAACTTCTGAAAGATTACTTCTCTGAAGCCGAGCAGATGATTGAGAACCTTGAGAGCAATATCCTTGCGATTGAGAGCGATCCGTCCAACCATGATGCTATCGATGAGATTTTCCGTGCGGCTCATACGTTAAAAGGAAATTCTGCGGCGGTTGAATTCTCTGAAGTCGCGCACTTTGCGCACACTATGGAAGATTTGCTTGACGAGGTGCGTTCTGACAAAGTGCAGGTGACTGGCGACATTGTTGACGTGCTTTTGAACGGACTTGATATGATTAAGGCGATGCTGGAGCATCGCCAGAATGGCAGCGTGTATCAGGACGGCGNGGACGAGCTTTCCGCAAGAATCAATGCGTTCATTCCCGGCAAGGGCGGTGCTGCCCCCGCGCCGAGTGCTCCGGCGGCAGCTCCTGCTTCACCGTCTGCGGCGGCAACGGCTTCCGCGCCCGCTACCGTTTCGCTTTCCGAATACGAGCTGGAAGANCTGAAGCAGAATTGCGGTGCGGGCGAAAAACTGTGGCAGATTAAGGTTGTCTTTGACGAGAACAACCCGATGAACAGCGTCGGCGGCATTCAGGTGTTTGCCGCGCTCAAGTCGTGTGGTACGGTTCTCAAAACCGACCCTGATTTTGATGCGCTGTACGAAGATAAATTTTGGAAAGAAGTTACCTATTTTGTTTCTGCCCCGGCATCTGTGGTGGCAGACCAGCTTGAGGATGCGGCGTTTTTGGATGACGTGTCGCTTTCTACCGACGCGCAGGATATTACNAATGCGAANGTCGGCGGGGGGGCTTNTGNGTCTCCCGCTCCTGCCGCAGAGCCTGCTCCGGTTGCGGCATCTGCTCCTGTGGCGAGTACTCCTGCGCCAGCACCGGAGCCTGTTCCNGCNGCTCCCGCCCCTGCTGCGGAGACGGCAAAGCCTGCGGGAGAGAAACCTGCGTCAAAGGCGGCGGCAAAATCGTCTGGCGATCATGCCCAGAGTTCTGTGCTCCGCGTGGATTCAAAGCGTGTTGATTATTTGATGAACCTCGTTTCTGAGACGGTCATCACTAAGGCGGCGTTCAATCAGGCGGCACAGCGACANTCNGAGNTGTTCGCGCAGTTTCAGGGNCTCTCCGCTTCNTATAAGGAAAAAATCCGCCGTATGTTTGAGTTGTTGCCGCAGTATCTTGAGCAGATACAGGACGGCGTGGCGGTAAAAGACATCAAGGCGAGNGTGCAGGATGAATTTGGCGATATGCTCANGCACTTTGATTTGTTCGAGGGCAAATTCAAGGATTTGGGCGCGCGATTCCATTCTTCCACGCAGAATTTGGGACGCATTGCGGGCGAGTTGCAAGAAGGCGTCATGAAAATCCGCATGGTTCCGATCAGCCAGATTTTTGACCGCTTTCCGCGCGTCGTCCGTGATTTGCAGAAAGATTTGGGCAAANAAATCAANCTTGTCATTGAAGGCAAGGAAACNGAACTTGACAAGACTGTCGTNGACGACCTTTTGGATCCGCNCATGCACTGTGTGCGCAATTCCTGCGACCACGGCGTTGAGAGTCCCGAAGACCGCAAGACTGNGGGCAAGGATGAGACNGGAACGGTATTGCTCAAGGCTGCCAATGAAGGAAATATGATTGTCATCGACATCATCGATGACGGTGCGGGTATCAATGTTGAGCGGGTGCGGCAGAAGGCTGTCGAGCGCGGGCTTATCCATCCGAACAAGGTCATTTCCGATCAAGAAGCGGCGCAGCTTATCTTTATGCCGGGCTTTTCGACGGCGGCAAAGATTTCCAATGTCTCAGGTCGCGGTGTCGGTCTGGATGTTGTCAAGACGATGATTGAGAAACTGAACGGCACGGTGCAGGTCACGTCCGAGCTGGGGCATGGGTCAAAGTTCAGTATCCGCCTGCCGCTTACGTTGGCTATCATTCAGGGGCTGCTCGTGCGCGTCGGCAGGGAGACGTATTCAATCCCGATTGCGTCGGTCGTTGAGAGCGTTCGGGTGCGGAAAGAAGAAATCAATACGATTGATAACTATGAGGTGCTGAATGTCCGTAGTGAGGTCATCAGTGTCTTGCGGTTGAGCCGTTTGTTCGGCATCAATACGGGCGGGGACGGCGAGTATTGCTTTGTCGTTATCGTCGGCTCGCAGGATAAGAAGATTGGCGTTATGGTCGATGCGCTTATCGGCGAAGAGGACGTGGTTATCAAGCCGTTGAAGGATCAGTTCACGCAGTCTCCGGGTGTCGCCGGCGCGTCAATCTTGGGTGACGGTTCGGTGTCGTTGATTATTGATGTCAGCCAGTTGCTGGAGCTTGGTGTCCGTCAGGAAATTGAAGCCCGCCAAGAAAATGGCTATGATGAGGAATAGGGTATGAGTGACGCGGTAATGAATGCGGCGGCAGTTGCGGAGGCGGCTGTAGAAGCACGGGAAGACAAAGTCGTCATTCTTGACTTTAAGATGGTCACGTTCTCCCTTGCGGATAAGGATTATGCCATCGACATTATGCAGATTAAAGAGATCGTGAAGGCCGACAAGGCACTCTTTACGTATATGCCGAATGCGCTTCCGTTCGTGCTTGGCGTGTATAACTCACGTGGTGATATTATTCCGATTATCGATTTGCGTATCTTCTTTAATATCGAAATAGATAATCACAAGAACAGTACGCTTGAGAATATTCTGATGGTTCGTGTGGGCGAGCAGGTATTCGGTGTCGTCGTTGACAACGTGGATAAGGTGGTGTCTGTCCAAAAATCTATGATTCAGCCGCCGCATCCTTTGTTCGGCGATATCAATATCAAGTATATCCAGGGCGTTGTGGAAACCAACAACCGTATGTATGTTCTGCTTGATGTGGAGCGTATCCTTGGATCAAAGCTTGCGATGAGAGATGCGGACAGCACAAAAGCGAATACCGATGTGCAGATGAAACTTTCGGCTGGCTCAAAGAAGGCAAAGCAGGCTGCGATGCCTAAAAAAGAGACGAAGGCGGTCGATTATTCGTTCATCACGAGCGGATTGGCGACGTTGCGGAAATTCATCGTGACCCCAATCAATGAAAAATGGGTAAAAACACGCTTTGACGAATGGTACAAGGATCGCGGCAAGGATGCGTTGCAGTTTCAGGCTCCGACTGATGCCGACGAGTTCCTGAAGCCGTTCTATTCGCCGTACAATGGGGTATGGTGGAAAAAAGAGTATGCGGACGCAATCTACAAGGCGTTGCCCGACAACGCGGCCAAGCAGATTGTCGTGTGGAATCCGGGCTGCGGCAAAGGGCAGGAATCGTATTCGTTGGCTTGTCTGCTCAGAAAACGCTACCCGGACGCAAGGATTCGCATTTATGCGCACGACATTGATTTGTTGAGCGTGTCCAATGCGCCGCTTATTTCCATTCCCGCCGATGTGGCGAATGACTGGTATGCGCCGTATGTTACGAGAAAGACAAACGGTGACTTAACCTTTACCCCGGAAGTGCGGGAAAGCGTCATGTTTGAATACCATGATTGTGTGAACACGACGGCTTTGCCCGACTTGGATATGGTCTTTACGAGGGATTTCATTTCTTTCCAGCCAGAAAAAGCGCAGGAGGCATTGATAGAAGACTTTGCCGACAAGCTAAAAGGCAACGGTATTGTCATACTGGGACAGAACGAATCTCTTGAGAGCAATAAAGAATGGACGGTGAAAACTGTCGGTTCAATAAAAATTTTTGGAAAACAATAAAACAGGAGAAAAAGGCACATGAGAGTAGAGTACATTAATCCATTTGTTGAAACTTCATATCAGATTTTGACAGAGGTGCTCGGCGGTGCGAAAGTGACGCGCGGAGACTTGTACCTAAAGTCTACGGCAATGCCGGTGATGGGCATTGCCGCATTGGTCGGGCTTGCTGGTGATGTGGAGGGTCGTGTTCTGTTCGATATGACGTTTGAGACGGCATTGAACATCGCGTCTTGCATGAATGGAGAAAAGCTGACCGAATTCGATGATTTGGCAAAGGCCACTATCAGCGAATTGGCGAATTTGATTACGGCACAGGCCGTTACAAAGCTCCACGAGCTTGGATTTAAATTCGACCTTACGCCACCGGCTTTGTTCGCTGGCGAAAAAATGGAGATTGCTGCTCTTGGGGGCGGGCAAAACAGCGTTGAGGCTCTTATCGTTCCGCTTATTACGGAATTCGGTAAGGTTGAGGTGAATGTTGCTATCCGCGAGAGAATGTAAGGAGGACAAACAATGAAGACAAGAGCTGATTTGCCAGGTAATGATCGTCCGCCGGAGGGAATGCTCGCGGACGGAACCAAAATGCGTGTTTTGGTTGTTGATGATTCTATGTTCGTCGCAAAACAGCTTGGTCAGATTCTGACGAGCGAAGGATACGAAGTGGTCGCGACGGCTGTAGACGGCAAGGATGGCGTTGACAAGTACAAGGAATTGTGCCCGAATGTCGATCTGGTGACGATGGATATTACCATGCCGAAAATGGACGGTATTACTGCGTTGGAGCAGATCATGGCGTTCGACAAGAATGCGCGCGTCGTGATGGTCAGTGCTTTGGGCAAGGAAGAGTTGGTGAAGAAATCGCTGCTTCTTGGTGCAAAGAACTATATCATTAAGCCGCTTGACCGCAAGAAGGTCCTTGAGCGCATCAGTGCGGCTTTGAAATAGCCGTATCGTCGGGTAACGCCGATGCTACTGAAAACCGTTCCCCTGAGGAACGGTTTTTTTTATCGTCAAAAAGCACTCGAAAAAAAGATAATCTGTGATATACTGTATGCAACTATTTTTCGGAAGCGGTGTCTTACCTATGTAGAAACGTTTTTTGAGGATAAAACAATGAATATCTATCGTGATTATATTGAAGGCGGAAAAGATTTTGCGGATTATGATGCATTGAAAAATGGATTTAAAATCAAAATCCCCGAAAACTTTAATTTTGCTTATGATGTGGTGGATCGTTACGCAAAGGAAGATCCCGAAAAACGCGCGCTCGTGTGGTGCGACGATCATGGCGGCGAACGGATTTTTACGTTCAGGGAAATGTCGGAGGAGAGCCAGCGCGCGGCGAATTTTTTGGTGCGGCACGGCATACAAAAAGGCGACGTGGTTATGCTCATCTTGCGCCGCCGCTTTGAGTTCTGGTTCTTTATGCTCGCAATGCACCGGATCGGGGCGGTCGCCGTTCCGGCTACCAATCAGCTGCTGCAAAAGGACATTGAATTCCGCACGAATGCCGCGCAGGTGAAGATGATTGTTTCGCTTGACGATCCCAAAATTCAGGCGGAAGTGGAGAAGGCAATGCCCAAGTCGCCTTCGGTGCGCACGCTCGTGACGGTGGGAAAAAACCGCGGCAGCTGGCAGAGTTATCATGCGGAAGAGTCGCAGCTCAGCACGTCGTTCGCGCGTCCTGAGGGCGCGGCCGCAACCACGAACGACGACATCATGCTGCTGTATTTTACGTCGGGAACGTCGGGCTACCCGAAGATGGTGGAGCATAATTTCCTGTATCCGCTGGGGCATATCGTTACGGCGCGTTACTGGCAGAACGTGGTTGACGACGGGCTGCACCTGACGATTGCGGAGACCGGCTGGGCAAAGGCGGTGTGGGGAAAACTTTACGGGCAGTGGCTGTGCGGCACGGCGATTTTTGCCTACGACATGGACAGTTTCAAGCCGGATTTGCTGTTGCGCAAGCTGGAGCATTACGGCGTGACGACGTTCTGTGCGCCGCCGACCGTGTACCGGTATCTTATCCGGCTGAATCTGAGCAAGTACGACCTGAGCAAGCTGTCCTACTGCGTGACGGCGGGCGAGGCGTTGAACCCGGAAGTCTACAATAAGTTTTATGAGCAGACGGGCTTGAAGATGTTCGAGGGCTACGGGCAGACGGAATCCACGGTCATGGTGGGCAATTTTCCCGGCATGGAGCCGAAGCCCGGCTCCATGGGGAAGGCGGCTCCCGGCTATGACGTGAAGATTGTCCGCCCTGACGGCACGAAATGCGCTCCCGGCGAGACCGGCTCGATCGTGGTTTGCCTGGACAAGCAGCGTCCGTTCGGCCTGTTTGCGGGCTATTATCACGACGAGAAAAATACGGAGAAGGTTTTTTCCGACGGCGTGTATCATACGGGCGACGTGGCATCGTATGACGAGGACGGCTACATTTGGTTCGTGGGGCGCGACGACGACGTTATCAAAAGTGCCGGCTACCGTGTCAGTCCCTTTGAGGTGGAGAGCGTCTTGCAGCAGCATCCTGCCGTCCTGGAATGTGCGGTGACCGGCGTTCCCGACAAGAAGCGCGGGCAGGCGATCAAGGCGACCGTCGTCTTGACGGAAGGCTACGAGGCGGACAAAAAGCTGGAGCTGGATATCTTCGATTTCCTTAAAAAGCAGACGGCGGGGTACAAGCAGCCGCGCATTTTGGAATTCGTCAAGGATTTGCCCAAGACGATCAGCGGAAAAATCCGCCGCGTGGAAATCCGGGAGAACGACGCGAAAAAGGCGGAGGCAGCAGATCCGCCAAAAAAGTAAATTTTTCTAAAAAAGGAATGACAAAAGAGGCAAAGTGGTGTATACTGTCTATATCGTTTGAAACTACACCTAGATGGGGGATGCTTGCTCTATGGCAAAACAACAAAAGGAATTGGACAGGTTCGAGAAAAACCCGAAGAAAGATGTCTCAATTCAGGCTAAGACAACGTTGNTTATTGGGGCTGCGGTCGCGTTCGGTNCGATTGCGGTTGNCATTATCTCACTGATTGTTTNTGANAAGGGATTGTANAAGAATGCGGANGAAAGCCTTGCGTATACGGCTTCTGGCGCAAACTATGTNATAAACGAATGGAGGGANAACGCAGGTCGCTATGCCGAAGTCTTGTCCGTGAACACGGAGGTGTTGGAAGCCTTTGACGACCGGGATTCGACCGCGCTGAACCGTATTTGTGCGGATAAGGCCGCGCGTTTGGGCATAGATATTTTTGCGGTTACCGACAGTAACGGTATGGTCGTCGGCGGCAAGGGTGTGTCTGCCGGCTCGAACGTCGCATCCCTTGATTTTGTGCAGAATGCGTTGCGGGGGTCTGATTCCTACTCGTACAATTCCATTGGAAATATGGAATTCGGTATCCTTGCAGGTGTTCCCATCCGTATCAATGGATATATTGAGGGCATGGTGATTGTCGGGCACGATTTGACCGACAGTGGCAGTGATTCGATTTGCGAGATCGTGAAGTCAAGTTT
>WFLX010084355.1_pt1 | contig 12625 bp, 6 predicted proteins | sample 4967041 | NCBI WGS metagenome assembly WFLX01 (sample SAMN12857096, study PRJNA449069) | gut metagenome | isolation source: stool from male and female vole | host: Microtus ochrogaster | place: USA:Florida | collected 2017 | reverse complement strand
CTCGGAGGGTGTGCTGTATGTGCCTGAGGATTTTGACCCGTCGCGAAAGTATCCTATGCTCTGCGTCTTCTATGNGACGGGCAGCGAGGAACNTTACANTCATTACACCATGGAGCCCTCCTGGAGCTGGGTCAACTNTCCCTTCTACGTGAGCAGAGGATATGTGGTGTTTGTCCCCGATATTCACNACNCCTCCGGCATACCGGGTGAGTGCGCCTACAATTTCGTATGCTCCGGCGCCGAGGAGATGTGCCGACGCTACCCCTGGATTGACAAGGAGCGCATCGGCATCGACGGCCAAAGCTGGGGAGGATACCAGACTGCATATCTGATCACGCGCACCAACATGTTCGCCTGCGCCGGCTCCGGCGCTCCGGTCGCCAACATGACTTCGGCTTACGGAGGCATACGCTGGGGTACCGGCGACTCCCGCATGGCGCAGTATGAGATGGGCCAGAGCCGCATCGGAGCCACCCTCTGGGATGCTCCCGAACTCTACATCAGAAATTCTCCTGTCTTCCATGCCGACCGGGTACACACTCCCCTGCTTATCATGCACAATGACGCTGACGGAGCCGTGCCTTGGTACCAGGGAATAGAATACTTCATGGCTCTGCGCCGCCTCGGCAAGCCTGTCTGGATGCTNCAGTACAACGGTGAGGCCCATAACCTCAAGGANCGCCGCAACCGCAAGGACATCACGCGCCGCCNCCAGCAGTTCTTCGACCACTATCTCAAGGGCGACCCCATGCCTGAATGGATGCGCGAGGGCATACCCGCTATCCGCAAGGGCCAGGAATTAGGATACTGATTCATCAGCCGTCCGAAACGCAGAGCGCCCCTGCCTCAGATGAGGCAGGGGCGCTCTGCGTTTCGGACGGCTTGAAGAGCCGCCGCAATATTTTCGGATTAGTGCCTTAGGCGGACAGCTCGCCGCAAAGGGAGGTCTCCATGAGCTTCTTCACTGTGTCTGCATCATAGCCTCGGCCGAAGAGATACATCAGTTTCGTGATGGCCGCTTCTGATGTCAGGTCATGTCCGGCCACCGGGCCGCACTTCGCCAGGTCGGCTCCGGTCAGATAGCGCATGGGAAGCACAGAGCCGTTGCAGCACTGTGTGATATTGACCACCACTATGCCCCGGTTGACTGCATCCTTGACCGCCTCGAGAAACCATGGGTCATTGGGGCCGTTTCCGGCGCCGAAGGTCTTCAGGACAAGGCCTTTCAGCCCGGGAGTCGTGAAGAGATGGCGGACTATATGCTCCGGTATCCCGGGAAATAGGTCGACATACATCACATTGGTGTCCATTTCGTAATGCACCTTCAGCGGCTCCGGGTTACGGTCGCGCAGCAGGGCGCTGCGATGAAACTGGATGCCCAGGCCGATAGTGGCTAAGGGCTGGTAGTTGTTGCTCTTGAACGCGTCAAAGTTGTCCGCGCTGTGCTTTGTGCTCCTGTTGCCACGCCACAGGTAATTCTGGAAAAGAATGGCCACCTCCTTGACAGTCTGCTCGCCGTCCGGCTCACGCGCCGCCGCCACCTGCAAGGCCGCTATGAGATTCTCCTCGCCGTCGGTGCGAACCTCCCCTATCGGCAGCTGCGAGCCGGTGATGATCACCGGCTTGTCAAGGTTCTCAAGCATGAAACTCAGTGCTGACGCCGTATAGGCCATCGTATCAGTGCCGTGAAGCACCACAAACCCGTCATAGTTGTCGTAGTTCTCCTCTATGACACGCGCGATGTCGCCCCAATGGCTCGGGTTCATTGCCGAGGAGTCTATGGGCTTCTCAAACGGGAAACTGTCAACGTCAAAGTCCAGCATCTTCAGTTTCGGCACGTTGTCTATAAGATGGTCAAAGTCAAAAGGCTCCAGTACCCTTGTATCCGGATTCTCCATCATGCCGATGGTGCCTCCGGTGTATATTATCAGTATTTTGGGACGCGATGAGATGGTCATTAGTCAGTCTGAGTTAGGTGATTCATTTTTCATGGATACCGATGCAGGCGGAGCAGTTTCGATTTCCGGGTGCAAAGTTATCATTTTGCAATTAAACCACCAAAGAATTTACTGAAAAAATTCACCCCGAGATAACATTTTTCCAAAATATAGTCCCCATATCGTCAAAAACCTCCTCTGCTAATGAGCTTTTGTCAATAACCAGGGGCTGAGGCGAGATATTCTCCCCCCTGTCACGTATCATTATGGTATGCCACCCTAACCTTCGAGGATGTATGAAATCCTTTTCGGGATTGTCCCCGATATAAGTATATGACTGCGCATTGGGATAAAGGCTCATGACGCGCTCAAAAGCATATGCATGATGCTTGTCATATCCGGTCTCCCCCGAAATGAGCATGTCTCCCATCATGATAAATCTTTCAAGTCCGAGCGCCCGGATTTTGTTTCTTTGGGTGCGGCTTCTTCCATCCGTTATCAGGCAGCATACTATCCCAGCGCTCCGTAGGGCAGCCAACAGAAATTCGGCATCCGGGCGCAGCATATACCCGCTGTCAGGCTGATGGTTGCGGCACAAGTTCACCACATCCTTGATGTTTACCCTGTCACGCAGCCGGGCTGAGTCAAGCATCTCCTCCAGGGCCGTGTAATGGTTGGCGTGCCTGTCTGCCGCCTCATTCATGNCTGCTTCCNCCCGCGCCGCGAACTCCTCTNAGGCGAGAGGNCACAGCACGCGCCGGACGNCCCTGAAGCCGGAGCGCAGAAACTCCCGNTCGGGAGCCAACGTGTCATCAAGATCAAACACAAACACCGGGCCTCCATACGCCGAGGACAACTTTGCATTTTCCATTTCCATATCTGTCATAAGATAAAATAGATTTGTGATGAAATTACAATTAGGTTGAAATGAAGGTTCAATTTCAATGCTTTTGATTAAGACCCCGTCTCATAAAATTTTTAAGTCTCAGGGGTCTAAAAAAGCACCGGGGCAAGTGCTCCCGCACCTGCCCCGGCTCGTGGTCAGTCAGTTTGAAAGTATTATCAGTATACTTTGCTGTCTAACGACGTTGCTTCTTTAATTATTTAACGAGCACTTTGCGGCCGTTGATGATATACATGCCCTTCTCAAGCGTGTTCAGGGCCTCAGCGTCTGCGTTGCGCATCAGGCATACGCCTGTCATGGTGAAGACAGTCACTGTCTCGTCAGCTGCGATTCCGGCTACGCCCGTGTCGTTAGTCTTGATGGTGAAGTGGAACACCATTTCGGGGCTGTAGATGTTGGGAGTGCCGTTGACGGTGAACGTGAAGGCCTTGGCGGGAATTACAAACTCATAGTCGCCGTCCTCGAGATCGCGGCTGGCCTCGGGAATAGTGTAGAGCATGTAGGTCTTGTCAGCTGCGGGCTTGCCGAAGATGGAGCAAACCTTAGCGCCGCGCACGCCGTCAGTGACGGGATACAGAACGCCTGCCTTCATTGTGTCGCTGCGGGTGAATGCGTACTCGGGAGCCACTACGATTTCGCTGATGCTCTCCAGAACTGCGCCATCCTCGGGATCGCTCTCGAAGGCGGGAGCCTCAAGCACGGGTGCCTGGATGCGGTAGTCGGTGATGTCGAGAGCCTCGTTGGGCCATGAGCGGCCGCCGACGCTGAGCATGTAGCTGCCCTCGGGCACCATCAGGTGGTACTGGGTGTACTCGTTGCCAATGTACTGGGAGAACTCTGCGTCGGGAGTGAAGATCACTGTGTTGCCCTCTGCGGAGATGGTGAACGTGATGTAGTTGACGTTAGACACCTTCAGGGTAGCCTTGGCACCCTCGTTGACAGTAACGCCGGTGAAGTTGTCGTATGTCACCATTACGGTCGGATATACCTTATATTCGCCTGCTGCGGGAGACAGGGTGTAGGTCATCTCGGGTGCTGCTGCGCCCTCTACAGTGAAGGTATAGGTCATTGCGCCGTTGCCTACGCTCTGCTTGTTGATGGTGGTCATGAAGTANTTCNCNGGAACGTTGAGNNTGTACTCGCCNGGNNNAGTGANCTTGTTCTTGAAGCTCAGAGACATCTTGTTTCTGAAGATCATCTGCTGCTCGATCGGNNAGCTCTCNACAACTTCGCCGTTNAGNGTCAGNGTCATNGGCNCGTCNGTNCCGAANGTTGACTNGNTNTCGCTTGCGATCTCATAGAGCTCTACGCNGCTGAAGGGTGNGAGCGAGAGGGAGCTCCAAGCCTTGTCAGCCACGTCNATNACGCTGCCGGCNGCGGGAGTGAAGTTACCGATGCCCTTGATGTAGGTCAGCTTGGCTGCACCTACAGTGTTGTTGCCGGCCTTGAAGAAGCCTTCGGGGATCTCGACGGTATATACACCGTCTTCAGTGAGGTCAGCCTTGGTGAAGTCAAGCTCTACCATTGCGCCGTTGGCGGTTGCCCATGAGTCATCGCCCTCGCCGGAAGCTGCGGAGATGCTTGCAATCTGATTGGAGTTGAGCTTGAGCACTGCGGGAGCCTCGCACTCGGTGTTGACAGTCACGTCCTGGTTCATCTGGAAGTAAACTACGGACATTACATCCTCAGCATCGATGAAGGAGTTGGCTACGGGATAGCCATCCTCTACGAGAGTCATGAAGTCAATTGTCTCGCCCGGATCGGGACCTACGGATGCAGCCTGATACAGGGTGTAGGAGATAGCGGGAGACTTCTGACCGTCCACGAGAACCGAGCCCTCCTCGAGAGTCACGTTGAGTGTGCCTTCGCCGGTGAAGTCAGTCATGGAGGTGCGTGCCTTTTCGATTGTCACGTCAGTGCCGCCTGCATACTTGATAGTGAAGTCCTGGGCCACGTCGGTACCGTTCCAGTCAGCTACGATTGCAGCATTGTCGGAAATAGCGACCTCAGTTGCGTCAGTGAAGGTGATGGTCATTGTGGTGACATCCTCTACGGTCGAGCCGTCAGCCGGATCAAGTGTCCAGGTGATCTCGCGGGCGGGAGCGCCTACGTGATAGTGGAGCACGATTTCGGGGCTGTAAATATTGGGAGTGCCGTTCACGGTGAAGGCGAATGCCTTGGCGGGAATGACAAACTCATAATCTCCGTCAGCAAGGTTGCGGCTTGCCTCGGGGATAGTGTAGATCATGTAGGTCTTGTCGGAGGCTGCCTTTCCGAAGATGGAGCAAACCTTAGTGCCGCGTACGCCGTTGGTGACGGGATACAGAACGCCGGCCTTCATTGTGTCTGCGCGGGTGAACTCGAAGTCGGGAGCCACGATGATCTCGCTCAGGCTGTCTACGACTGCGCCATCCTCAGGATCGCTCATGAATGCGGGAGCCTCGAGCGCGGGCTCTGCGATTCTGAAGGCAGTGATGTCAAGAGCCTCGTTGGGCCATGAGCGGCCGCCGACGCTGAGCATGTAGCTGCCCTCGGGCACCATCAGGTGGTACTGGGTGTACTCGTTGCCGATATACTGGGAGAACTCTGCGTCGGGAGTGAAGATCACTGTGCTGCCCTCAGCGGAGATAGTGAAGGTGATGTAGTTATTGTTAGCAACCTTCAGAGTGGCCTTGGCTCCTTCATTGACAGTAACGCCGGTGAAGTTGTCGTAAGTCACCATGACGGTCGGGTAAACCTTGTATTCGCCTGCTGCGGGAGACAGGGTGTAGGTCATCTCAGGTGCTGCTGCGCCCTGCACGGTGAAGGTGTACTTCATCTCGGGGTTGCCGACAGTAACCTTGTTGATGGTGGTCATGAAGTAATTCTCGGGAACGTTGAGAGTGTACTCGCCCGGAGTAGTGACCTTGTTCTTGAAGCTCAGAGACATCTTGTTTCTGAAGATCATCTGCTGCTCGATCGGCCAGCTCTCCACAACTTCGCCGTTGAGGGTCAGGGTCATCGGCACGTCTGTACCGAAGGTTGACTGGCTTTCGCTTGCGATCTCATAGAGCTCTACGCNGCTGAAGGGTGTGAGCGAGAGGGAGCTCCAAGCCTTGTCAGCCACGTCAATAACGCTGCCGGCGGCGGGAGTGAAGTTGCCGAGGCCCTTGACATAGGTCACCTTGGCTGCGCCTACGTAGTTGTCGCCGGTCATCAGGAAGCCCTCGGGAATCTCAACGGTGTACACGCCATCCTCCATGAGCTCAGCCTTGGAGAAGGTCAGCATGAACATGGAGCCGTTGGCAGTTGCCCATGAGTTGTCACCCTCCTCGGAGGCTGCCGACACGGTAGCAATCTCGGTGGTGTTGAGCTTCAGCACTGCAGGCTCTGCGCATGCGGTGTTGAGAGTCACATTCTTGGACATCATGAAGCCGACCATCGACATCGACTCCTCAAGCTCAGCGAAGGAGTTGGGCACGGGATAGCCGCCGTCAACGAGGCTCATGAACTCAACGGTCTCACCGGGAGCGGGACCTACGTTACCCTGGTGGAGGGTGTAGGAGATAGCGGGTGAAGCCTCGCCGTCAACCAGCACGGAGCCTGCTTCCAGAGTGGCATTCAGGGTGCCTTCGCCGCTGAAGTCAGTCATGGAAGTGCGTGCCTTTTCGATTGTGACGCTGTTGCCGCCTGCAGACTTGATGGTGAAGTCCTGGGCAACGTCGGTGCCGTTCCAGTCAGCTGTGATGGCTGCATTGTCGGTGATTACTACATTGCCGTTGAAGGTGATGGTCATTGTTGTCACGTCTTCCACGGTCGAGCCGTCAGCCGGATCAAGCGTCCAGGTGATGCCGGAAGATGCGCCCTGCTTGAGGGTGTAGGTGAACTCGGGATTGGGCTCGCCGTTTGCAACAAAGAAGCCCTCGCCGAAAACGACCTTCAGAGTGCCCTCGCCCTCAGGTGCGGACACGCCGCTCTTGAGACGGAAAATGAGGCCCTTGGAGTCGTCAGTATAGCCATACCATTCATAGCCGTTGTATTCAACGTCGTTCCAGTAGTAGGTCACAGCATCCTCGTCATTGTCATACTGCAGACCGGCGGGATAGATGGTGAATTCGCCGAGAGCAGCGACGGTGGAGCCGTCAGCGGGGTCAGCTGTCCAGGAGAATTCCGAGCTGGCGCCGGTGCCCTGGTGTACAGTGTAAGTGATTGCCTGGCAGGACTGGCCGTCAACCAGCACTGAACCCTCTTCAAGAGTGACAGTCAGAGTGCCGTCAACGGAGAAGTCAACCAGAGAGGTGCGGATCTTGGCGATCATCACCTGGTTGGGCTGGATAGCACGGATCTGGAAGTTTGCAGAAACGTCGGTGCCGTTCCAGTCTGCGGTAAGCGACGCACCGTTGGCAATCTGAACGCTTGAGGCGCCGGGGAAGGTGATGGTCATCGTCGTGACATCCTCCTTTACGGTTGACCCGTCAGCCGGATCAAGCGTAAAAGGAACCTCCGCAACCTCCATGACCGCAGGCGCAGGGGCCTGGGCCAATCCGTAGGAAACGGCTGCTGTGAGCGCGGAGGCTCCCATCAGTCCGAAAGCGACGGATAGAATTGTAGATTTCTTCATCAGGTTAGGATTAGGTAAAAAAGTTAATAAATCAAGTGCAAATATATATATTTTTTTAATAATACTTTTCTAATTTCCGTTTTTGACCAATAAATACGCCAAATTGGCAAGCAAACTGACCAATTGCATCAAATTTTTCAAGATTATTTCCGGTTTTCACTGTCATTTTTCGAGCATGCTCTGCGGAGGGTTGATTAGCCACACGTGACTGGTGGCACGCGTCAGGGCGGTATAGAACCATCGCAGATAGGATGTGTCGAGCGCTTCGGGGCGCAGACCGGCCATGTCGATATAGACGTGGCTCCACTGCCCTCCTTGAGCCTTGTGGCAGGTGACGCAATATGCATATTTGGCCTGGAGGGCATTGAAGTAGGGGTCTTCAAGAGCACTCATGATTTTCTCATGCTCCCCACCCTCCTGCTCGGCCATGACATGCGTGAAAAACCGGTCCATTTCAGCTTTAGATATTGAGGGCCCCTCGGTGGAGAGGGAGCGGAGCATCAGTTTCGCGCTGACACGCTCGCCCCCCTGGGCGAGCTGCAGCTCAACATCCACAAACCACCTCCCGTACATCTTCTCCAGTCTGCCGACCCATTCCACTCGGGCGATATCGCCATTGGCTATGAAGGTCTTCAGTTTGTTTTTCGCACTCCAGTAGTAGTCATTCTTGGCTATGACAAGACGGTCACCCTGCTGCAACGGTTCCTCGGCATACATCACCTGGTTGCGGATGGCCATGTTGTAGTCATTAGCCCTCTTGTTGCTCCTTGTTATTATAAGCGTCTCTTCCGGGCCGACTTCGCTCCATGATGTGGAGAGCCGGTCGGGCAGCTCATACCCGTCGACGATATCTATGTCAGCATACTCATCTGTGGAGAGCAGCGGCACTTCGATTTCCCCACCCCCATTTGCCTCGGCGCCAATACCGGGAAGGGGAGGCAGCTTGGGTGCATTGACGAACACCCCGCTGGTGAATATGGAGGGCACAGCCGCAGGCTTGGGCTGCAGGGCTTTGAACAAGGCGTGGCGCACAATCGTAGCGTTGTACAGAATACCGCTTCCCTCCCCCTGGCGCACCGGGACATCAAGTGTATAAGACACAGGGCTTAGACCGATGGCCTTGAGGCGCTCAGCCTTCATGGCCGGGGAATCCTCCTGGCCAACCGGAGGAAGCTGCGCCGTGTCGCCTACAAGCAGCATCCTGCACCCCGGCGCCGAGTAGACGTGGCGCACGAGGTCGTCAAGCAGGCCTCCCCCGCGTGGAGCGCCGGTGATCAGCGAGGCCTCATCGACAATGAAGAGCGTATCCTTGTCGCGGTTGGGCGACAGGCAAATGTTGCCTCCCCCCGGTGTCCCTCCCCCCTCGGGATGGTATATGCGGCGGTGGATGGTGGATGACCTGCCTCCCGCCATGCCGCCGGCCACTTTTGCCGCCCTCCCCGTGGGAGCGAGGACCACGGCTTTCATCTTCATGGACTCCAGGGCCTTCACGAGAGCACCGACAATGGAGGTCTTGCCCGTGCCGGCATAGCCGTTGAGCACGAACACTCCGCGCGGGTCGTCGTCGGAGACGAACCCGGCCAAAGCCATTATCAGCCCCTCCTGGATAGGGAGGGGGCGGAAAGGGAGGCAGTCGCGCACCTTGAGGGCAATCTCTTCAACATTCATAGCAGCGGGGGTCTGTTTTGATAGATTTGCGGGCAAATGGGTCTAATTTTTTTCAAAGTTACTAATTTAAGTTAAACCCGTAGCAATTATGTCAGGTTTTTTTGTTAACTTTGCAGTAGCAAACCGGAAAAGGTGTCTACACAGGTAAAAATTATTCAAAAACATACTATAACCATCAATCAATAGATTCTAAGACAATGAAGATTGAAAAGATCATTGGCCGTGAAGTGCTCGACTCACGCGGCAATCCCACAGTAGAAGTTGACGTAATCCTCGAAAGCGGCGTTATGGGCCGCGCAGCTGTCCCCTCCGGCGCATCAACAGGCGTCAACGAGGCTCTTGAGCTGCGCGACGGCGACCCCAAGCGCTACATGGGCAAGGGTGTCCTCAAGGCTGTGGAGAATGTCAACGGCCCCATCGCAGAGCTTCTCAAAGGCCACAACGTGCTCGACCAGATCGGCATCGACGAGGCAATGATCGCCCTTGACGGCACCGAGACAAAGTCCAACCTCGGAGCCAACGCCATCCTCGGCGTATCCCTGGCATGCGCCAAGGCAGCTGCCAACTATCTCGACCTTCCCCTCTACAAGTATATCGGCGGCGCCAACACTTACGTGCTCCCCGTGCCCATGATGAACATCATCAACGGCGGCGCTCACTCCGATGCCCCCATCTGCTTCCAGGAGTTCATGATCCGTCCCGTCGGCGCATGCTGCTTCCGCGAAGGCATCCGCATGGGCACAGAGGTGTTCCACAACCTCAAGAAGGTGCTCAAGGGCCGCGGCCTCTCCACCGCTGTCGGCGATGAGGGCGGCTTCGCTCCCAACCTTGACGGCACCGAGGATGCCCTCAATGTCATCATCGAGGCTATCAAGCTCGCCGGATACGAGCCCGGAAAGGATGTCACTATCGGCCTCGACTGCGCTTCCTCCGAGTTCTATAAGGACGGTCTCTATGACTACACCTGGAAACAGCACGACGGCAAGAAGCTCACTTCCGAGGAGCAGGCCAAATATCTCGCCGAGCTCGTCAGCGAGTATCCTATCGACTCCATCGAAGACGGCATGGCCGAGGGCGACTGGGCAGGCTGGAAGATTCTCACAGACCTCATCGGCGACCGCTGCCAGCTCGTGGGCGACGACCTCTTCGTCACCAACGTGAAGTATCTTGAGCGCGGCATCGCAGAGGGATGCGCAAACTCCATCCTCGTCAAGGTCAACCAGATCGGCTCGCTCACCGAGACCCTTCGCGCAGTGGAGATGGCCCAGCGCAACCGCTACACCGCAGTGATCTCCCACCGTTCCGGCGAAACCGAGGACGCTACCATCGCTGACATCGCTGTGGCTACCAACGCCGGACAGATCAAGACCGGTTCCGCAAGCCGCTCCGACCGCATGGCCAAGTACAACCAGCTGCTCCGCATCGAGGAGGAACTCGGCGACCGCGCACAGTACGGCTACAAGCTGATCGCCCGCAAGTAAGCATTGCGCGTGACCCCTAAATAAAGCATTTACCCCCTGAGGAGACGCGCCTGAAACAGCAGACGCGCCTCCTCTTGCAGTTTTATTCACCACACACATACCGACCATATCACATGAAAGCATACGTTTTCCCGGGTCAGGGCGCCCAGTTCACCGGAATGGGCAAAGACCTCTATGACAATAATCCCGAGGCCCGCGAATTGATGGAGAAAGCCAACGAAATCCTCGGATTCCGTATCACCGACCTGATGTTTGAAGGCACCGAGGAGGATCTCAAGCAGACCAAGGTGACCCAGCCCGCAGTCTTCCTGCACAGCGTCGCCCTCGCCAAGAGCCTCGGCGATGACTTCAAGCCCGACATGGTGGCCGGACACAGCCTCGGCGAGTTCTCAGCCCTTGTCGCAGCCGGTGCGCTCTCCTTTGAAGAGGGCCTCAAGCTCGTCTCGGCCCGGGCTCACGCCATGCAGAAGGCCTGTGAGGCAAATCCCTCGACAATGGCCGCCGTCCTTGCCCTCCCTGACGAGAAAGTAGAGGAAATCTGCGCGACCGTCGATGACGTGGTTGCCCCCGCTAACTACAACTGCCCCGGCCAGGTCGTAATCTCCGGCACACTCGACGGCATTGACGCAGCCTGCGCCAAAATGCTCGAGGCCGGCGCAAAGCGCGCCCTCAAGCTCAAAGTGGGCGGAGCTTTCCATTCTCCCCTCATGCAGCCTGCGCATGAGGAGCTCGCCGAGGCTATCGCGGCAGCCAAGTTCGAGACTCCCGTCTGCCCCGTGTACCAGAACGTGGACGGAAAGCCTCATACTGACCCTGAGGAAATCAAGGCCAATCTCATAGCTCAGCTCACCGCACCCGTGCGTTGGACACAGGATGTCGAGGCGATGGTCGCAGACGGCGCCGATGAATTTATCGAGCTCGGCCCGGGCAATGTGCTCCAGGGCCTGGTAAAGAAAATCGCCCGCGGCGTGGCCACCTCCGGACGCCAGTAGGGACGTGATTCTTCACGTCCCACCGGCCGGTGGAGCATCACGCCTCCGGCGTGATGCTCCACCTCCCCAATTTGAATTTGCCTCAGAAAAATAGTGCAAACATCCGTATAGAACAAAAATGAACATAGCAATCGTAGGAGCAAGCGGCGCGGTGGGACATGAGTTCCTCCGCGTTCTTGCAGAACAGAACTTTCCCGTGACAACCCTGCGGCTCTTCGGATCAAAACGCAGCGCAGGTACCACCATAGAATTCAAAGGCACTCCCATAACCGTGGAGGAGCTCACCCATGAGTCCGATTTTTCCGGCATCGACATAGCCTTCACCTCCGCCGGAGCGGGCACTTCAAGGGAATTTGCCGATGTCATCACACGCCACGGCGCGGTGATGATCGACAATTCCTCGGCCTTCCGCATGGAGCCCGATGTGCCCCTGGTCGTGCCCGAGGTCAATCCCGAAGATGCCCTCGACCGTCCCCGCAATATCATAGGCAATCCCAACTGCACCACCATCCAGATGGTAGTAGCCCTTAAGCCACTACATGACCTCTCACCCATAAAGAGAGTGCGCGTAGCCACATACCAGGCAGCCTCCGGAGCCGGAGCGGCCGCTATGGAGGAGCTTCGCGAGCAGCACGCCCAGATCACGCGCGGCGAAGAACCCACAGTCGAAAAATTCGCGCATCAGCTCGCCTACAACCTCATCCCGCAGGTAGATGTCTTCCTCGACAACGACTATACCAAAGAGGAGATGAAGATGTTTCATGAGACACGCAAGATCATGCACGCACCCGAGCTCAGCGTATCGGCTACATGCGTGCGTGTGCCCGTGCTCCGCGCCCACAGCGAAGCAGTGTGGGTAGAGACAGAGCGGCCCGTCTCAGCCGAGGAGGCCAAGGCGGCCTTTGCCAAGGCGCCGGGATTGGTCGTAATGGATGACCCCTCCGCCGGAACCTACCCCATGCCCCTTGACCTGACGGGCAAAGACCCCGTGTATGTCGGACGCATCCGCACCGACATAGCCGACGACCGGGGCCTCTCCTTCT
>WFLX010278497.1_pt1 | contig 12629 bp, 10 predicted proteins | sample 4967041 | NCBI WGS metagenome assembly WFLX01 (sample SAMN12857096, study PRJNA449069) | gut metagenome | isolation source: stool from male and female vole | host: Microtus ochrogaster | place: USA:Florida | collected 2017 | reverse complement strand
CTTTAGCTCTTCCATGCGGCGATATGCTCCTATTGCCGAACGGTAGTAGCGATCAATGGCGTAAATAATTGCCTTAGCGGTTTCGATAAGGCGGGTGGCAAGATAGTTTTCCTGTGCGGCAAGTTCGTCGCGTTGCGCCCTGAGCGACGCTTTCTTGCGGCTGAACTCCTTTGAAACCGGGATGGTGAACACCACGCCGGCGTCGACATTCGACGAGTTACCCATTGAGCGGGTGTAGAGCGAGTAGCGCACAAACGGGGCGGCGTTGAATTCGGTCCAATAACTGGTATTGGACGCTTGAGTTTCGAGCAGTTCCATTTGCAATTTCAGGGTCGACAAGTCGGCTTGAGTCGAACGCACCTTGTTGAGGAAGGCGGCGGTGTCGACAGTGATTGTCATTCCCGAGGGGCTGGAGAGATCGGTTGCCTCAGGAAGTCCTCCGGGCAATGTGGCGAGTAGCCTTTCTGCTTCGGCTTTTTCGTTCAGAATCTGCAACAGGTCGTCGCTGCTTATATTCTGGTTCCCGAGGAGATACATGTAGGCGTTGCTGAGCATGTTGAGATTGTCGATTCGATGGAGGAGAACTCCGGCAAGAAGCGTGTCAGATACGTTTTTGAACACTTCTTTCTGGCGCTCAACGAGCATTCCAAGCTCCTCCTTGTCAAAGGCGAGGCGGTCGATTTGCCCGCGAAGTTCCTGCTCGCGGATGCGTCCTTTGCGCTTGAACACCGCGCTTTGGAATGGATACCATCTCAACTCAGCTTGCACTTTCACCTTGTAGCGCGACACACCGTCATCATCCTCGTCGATTCCAAGCGAATTATCGAGGCGATAGTAAGTCTGCCCGGTGAATTTGAGTCCTGTTTGGGCGGTGATGATGCCGATTTCGGCTTTCGTCCGGGCGTTTATGGCGCTATCGAGTGCTGCACGGTCAGCTGTGACTGAAGGTTGCAGCTCGCCGCGGCGCATATTGCCGGGATATCCGCTTTGTGGCTCGGCACGGAAAATAAGGGAATCGAGCGTGACAAACCTTGAATCGAAATTCTTCAGGATGTCCAGCCCTTTTTCGTTCTGCCCGAAAGCCGGCAGCAAAGATATAAAGGCAAATATAATGGTAAGTAATTTTGCCATGACTCGCGCGGTCGTATGTTTTAGAATGTTAGACTATGTTAGAATGTTTCCTCCGAATCACGTGCCATTTTGATGTGATATCGGGCATTGCAATTTATTGCAAATATAAGGATAAAAACTGCAATTGGCAAAGGCTTATACAATTATTTGTTAATTGACCGCCATATTTATAGAAAATTATAAAGTAAAATCGGAAAGTATTGCGCAAAAGATGTAATTTTGCATCTTGAACAAATATTTTTCGCATTTTCAATAACTATTGATATGAGCATGGATCAGTCTACTCAAGAGACAGAAAATACAGGGAAGAAGAGAAAGTTGACTCGCTCGATTATCATCGGGATGTGGGTGGCTTTTGCCGCTCTTATAGTCGGCGCATTCTTTTTCTTTTTCTTGATTTACAACGGTTATATAGGTTATATGCCTCCGGTTGAGGAGCTTAAAAATCCGCAGGACCGCTTTGCGTCGGTGGTTTATTCGGCAGATGGCGAGGAGCTTGGACGGTATTTTGCCGATACCGGCAACCGAGTTTATGCTGAATTCGATGACATTTCCCAATATGTTATCGACGCTCTTGTGGCTACTGAGGATTCTCGATTTGAAGAGCATTCGGGCATTGACGTTAAAGCGCTTGGACGTGTTGCGGTTAAAACGCTGTTGATGAATCAAAAAAATGCCGGAGGTGGTTCCACATTGACCCAGCAGCTCGCAAAGCAACTCTATTCGCCCTCTTCTCACGGGCTTCTTCAGCGCGCTCTCCAAAAGCCCATAGAATGGATGATCGCCATCAAGCTGGAGCGTTATTATTCCAAGGAGGAGATAATGAAGATGTATCTCAACCAGTTTGACTTCCTTTACAATGCAGTGGGAATAAAGTCGGCTGCCCATGTTTACTTTGGCAAAGATCCGAAAGACCTCAAAATCGAGGAGGCTGCGATGCTCGTCGGGATGGTTAAAAACCCGTCTTACTTCAATCCCGTCAGGAAGCCTGAAAGAGTACGCGAGCGCCGCAACGTGGTGCTTGAGCAAATGTATAAAAATGACATGATTACCCATGCCGAGCTTGATTCTCTCAAGCAGTTGCCGCTTACTCTCGATTTTCATAAAGTTGATCATAAAGAGGGTCCCGCGCCTTATTTTCGCGAGGAGTTGCGCCGTGTGCTGAAAGCGAAGAAGCCTGTGCGCTCTGACTATCGCGGGTGGGAGGCTCAGAAATTCGTGGACGATTCAATCGCATGGGCAACCAATCCGCTATTTGGATGGATTGAGAAGAATCCCAAGCCCGACGGTTCGAAATATGATATTTATACCGACGGACTTAAAATCTACACCACGATCGACTCGCGAATGCAAAAGTATGCCGAAGATGCTGTGATTCAGCATTTAAGCAAGACCTTGCAGCCCAGCTTCTTCAGGGAGAAGAAAGGCGTGAAGGGCGCTCCCTACACCACCAACCGTGAGGAGTTGTCGTCGGCTCAGCTTGAGTCCATAATACAGCGCAGCATGAAGCAGAGCGACCGTTATATCTCGATGAAGCGCGACGGTCATTCCGAAGCTGAAATCAAGGCTGCGTTCAACACGCCTGTCGACATGAAAGTGTTCTCTTATTCAGGTCCGGTCGACACAGTGATGACTCCGATGGATTCGATTATGTATCAGAAGCATTTCCTTCGCGCCGGGTTTATGTCGATGGATCCCGTGACAGGGCATGTGAAGGCTTATGTCGGCGGTCCTAACTTCACGTTCTTCCAATATGACATGGTTTCTACCGGTCGTCGTCAAATCGGTTCAACGATCAAGCCGTTCCTTTACACCTATGCGATGGAAGAGGGCTTCACTCCTTGCGACGAGATGCTTAATGACCAGCCTACAATATATGATGAGGTGGGTCGTCCTTGGCAACCCCGAAATGCCGGAAACGCCCGTGTAGGTGAGATGGTGGATCTCAGATGGGCGCTTACCAATTCAAACAACTGGATTTCGGCGAGGCTCATGAGCCAGCTGTCGCCGGCTACGCTTGTGCGCAACATGCACAATTTCGGTATCACGAATCATCTTGATCCCGTGATAGCTTTGTGCCTCGGTCCCTGCGACGTGTCGGTAAAGGAGATGGTGACGGCTTATTCGGCGTTTGCCAATAAAGGGATGCGAGTCGATCCGCTCTTTGTGACTGCTATCGCCGACAGCAATGGAAATATCATTTCCGAATTTGCGCCCAACCACACTGAGGTGATAAGCACCGAGGCATATTACAAGATTCTCTCCATGCTATTGAATGTGGTTGACGGCGGTACGGGTAACCGTTTACGTCGCGCTCCCTACAATATCACGGCGCAGATGGGAGGTAAAACCGGAACAACCAACTCGAATTCCGACGGATGGTTTATGGGCTTTACGCCTCAGCTTGTGTCGGGAGTGTGGGTTGGAGGCGAAGAGCGTTACATCCATTTCAACGGAATGGCGATGGGACAGGGCGCGTCAATGGCTCTTCCTATCTACGGTCTTTATATCAGTAAAGTCTACGCTGACCCTACACTTCCCTATAACCAGAATGTTAANTTTGACTTTCCTTCCGATATAGATTTNTGCTTTAANGAGTATTACGGAGAATATAACGAAGANCCTGATNCGNCTGAGGAGAGTATTCAAGGAGTGTTTGATTAGTGTACTTTGATAAATATTCTATGGGTAGAAAATTGCAAATTAGGGATTTGACTATGCGTGACGGACAGCAATCGCTGTTTGCCACCCGCATGAATCAGAAAAGTATTGACCGGCTTTTGCCTCTCTATGAGAATGCCGGGTTCTATATCGTTGAAGTGTGGGGCGGCGCTGTCCCCGACTCTGTGATGCGCTATCTTGACGAATCGCCATGGAATCGTCTCCGTAAAGCGAGCGCGGCACTTAAAGGACGTTCGCTTCTGTCGGCTTTGTCGAGAGGACGTAATCTATTCGGCTATGTTCCCTATCCTGATTCTGTGCTTGAAGGCTTTTATAAAGAGGCGATTGACAATGGGTTGAATGTCATGAGAATATTCGATGCCCTTAACGATCTTGACAATGTGAAGGGTTCCATACGGATGATCAATGAACTCGGAGGCATTCCTGACGGCGCTGTCTGCTACACGGTTGACCCCAAGCCGGAAGAGCCGAAAGGTTTCTTTGCCCGTCTTTTCGCAAAGAAGCCCGAGAAGATATTTACCGATGAATATTTTGTTGAGAAAGCGAAAGCGATGGAGGCTTATGGTGCCAAAATTGTCACGCTGAAAGATATGGCAGGGCTTGTCAATCCAGCGCGAATCGCGGCCTTGATGCCTAAGCTGAAAGCTGCCCTCACGGTTCCGGTCGATTTCCACACTCACTGCACTCCGGGCTATGGACTCGCTTCGTCGGTGATGGCGATGATTCACGGTGTCGACATTCTCGACACGAATATATGGTGGTTTGCCGGCGGATCGGCTGCTCCGGCAATTGAGCTGATATATGTGTTTGCCAATAAGCTCGGAATTGAAATTGAAGCCGATATGGAGGCTGTGGCTAAGATAGCCAAGGAGCTTAAAAAGGTTAGGGAGGAGCTTAGCGAATTTGACTTGGGCAAGAAGTTCCCGCGCGATTTCAACCCTGTTGCCGATAAGCTGCCCGCTGAGGTCGACGAGCTGTTTGACAAGGCGATTGAAGCGGCTCGCCGCAATGACGAAGAGGAGCTGTTGGTATATTGCCATGGAATAGAGGATTATTTCGGCTTCCCGAAGCCAAATATGCTGGTTAAAGAGGCTGAGGTGCCGGGGGGAATGTATTCAAATATGGTGGCTCAACTTAAAGCTCTCCAGTCGGAAGAGCTGCTCGANGACGCAATGAGGTTGATTCCGAAAGTGAGACGCGACGCCGGATTGGTGCCGTTGGTCACTCCAACCAGTCAGATTGTGGGCAGCCAGGCGGTGAGTCTTGCAATCGACCGTAAAAAGGGAAATCCCGATTATACCAACAAGTCCAATCAGTTTATTTCGCTTGTCAAGGGAGAGTACGGTCACACTCCGGTGGCGATAGATCCGGAGTTCAGGCGTAAAATCACGGGCAGCGAGATCGAGACGGCTTATGACACCGCAAAGTATAAAAAGCCTGAAAACCCCTTGTTGGAAGAGCTTGGAGGAATGAAGCTGGCGGCTAACAATGAAGAGTATCTCCTGCTTGAACTGCTGCCCACTGTTGCCGCTCCATTCTTGAAGCGTCGGCGCGGCGAGGAGTATGAGGTCATTATGGTCGAGAAGCGGANGAATGAACCCGAGGAGGCTGAACAGGTGTCGGTCAATGAGGTGACCGGTCCTGTGATGCAGGCGCCTATGAGCGGAAAGATTGTTGAGGTCAATGTTAAGCCGGGCGATAAGGTTAAGCGAGGCGATGTGGTGCTCGTTTATGAGGCGATGAAGATGGAAAATGACTTGGAGGCTGAAAGGGACTACACGGTGAAAAGAGTGTTTGTTCAACCCGGCGATCAGGTGATGACCGATCAAGTGATGGTAGAGTACGAATAAAAATAAAAAATCAAAAATCGACAAAAATTTTGCCGGATTCGCAAAAAAAGCGTAAATTTGCAAGCCATTACAGATTTACGCCTTACCAGCGTGATTTTGAAAGACTTGAATTAAAACAACAAAACAATATTAAAATGAAACAAGGTATCCATCCTTCAGACTACCGCGAAGTAGTATTTAAAGATATGTCAAACGATGAGATTTTCATCACTCGTTCGACGGTTGCCGCAAAAGAGACTATCGAAGTTGACGGAGTTACTTATCCGTTGGTAAAGCTTGAAATCACCAGCTCTTCTCACCCTTTCTTCACCGGAAAGCAGAAGCTTGTTGACACCGCAGGTCGCGTGGACAAGTTCATGAGCCGCTACGGAAACCGCAAGAAAAAATAATAATCATTGCGCATCATAATGAGGGCGTTCCGCTGAATTCAGCGGAATGCCCTCATGCTTTTTTATTTGTAAATATTAAGGTTATGCGCTATATTTGTGAATAAGATATAAAGTGTAGTTATGAAAGATGGTGCTGAAGCTAACGCTCTCGTGAGAATCTACCGGTTTTACCGTGACGGATTCCGGTCCATGACTGTGGGGCGGTGGCTGTGGCTCATGATAATAGTAAAGCTCTTTATCCTGTTTTTTATATTCAAATTATTTTTCTTCCCCGATTTGTTGAGCCGCGACTATGACACTGACGAACAGCGTGCCGGCGCAGTCAGAACGGCATTGATGAACGATGGGACGACACGTTGACCGAAATCAAAATAACATTAAAACATTTATAAATTATGGACGACTTGATTACTGTTGTTGACTGGTCACGATGGCAATTTGCGCTGACAGCCATGTATCACTGGCTGTTTGTTCCGCTTACTATCGGATTGGCGCTGATCGTGGCGATTATGGAGAGCATCTATGTCAAGACAAGGGCGGTAAAGTGGCTTGCGATGACTAAATTCTGGATGTTGCTTTTCGGAATTAATTTTGCCATTGGAGTGGCGACCGGAATAATTCTCGAATTTGAATTCGGAACAAACTGGTCAAATTATAGTTGGTTCGTGGGNGANATTTTCGGAGCCCCTCTTGCTATTGAGGGNATNGTCGCCTTCTTCATGGAGTCCACTTTNATTGCCGTAATGTTCTTTGGATGGAANCGCGTCAGTCCGGCGTTTCATCTCACGGCTACCTGGCTCACTGCGATAGGCACNGCACTGTCGGCNATGTGGATTCTTATCGCNAACGCTTGGATGCAACAGCCTGCCGGAATGGAATTTGACCCGGCACAGATGAGAAATATCATGGACAATTTCTGGGCGTTGGTATTTTCTGACACCGCTATCGCCAAGTTTACCCATACAGTTTTCAGTACCTGGGTGGTTGCCGGGGTGTTTGTGATCGGAGTGAGCTGCTGGTTCCTGCTGAAACGACGCAATATGGATCTTGCCAAGTCGTCGATAAAAGTGGGAGGTATAGTGGGGCTTGTCGGTATTCTCGGCACTCTTGCNACCGGCGATGNNTGCGGCGGTAAACGTAGCTAAACATCAGCCCATGAAACTTGCGGCAATGGAGGGTTTGTATCATGGTTCCAACGGACAGGAGCTTGTCGGCATCGGCATCCTGAATCCCCAAAAGACTATTGACAACAATGTCGATCCCTATCTTTTCCATATCAGCATACCCAAGGGGCTTTCATTCCTCGCCACTCATAATTTTAACGCGTTTGTGCCAGGAATCAACGANTTGATTGACGGCGTGATGCTCGATGAGAATGGCGACACTGTTCCTGCCGTAAGCTATGCCGAACGTATCGCCATCGGTAAAGAAGCGCATAAGGCTCTCCGAGAATATGACAAGGCTATGACGGAAGGGGATGCCGAAGCGATGGAGAGCGCGGCGGCTCGCTTAAAGTCAAGCTATGAATATTTCGGTTACGGTTATCTTGAGAGTCCGGCACAGGCGGTTCCTCCGGTAGCGATGACTTTCTATTCGTTCCGCATCATGGTTATCGCCGGTGGATATTTGCTGCTTTTCTTTGTGATTGCCCTTATCGCTGTTTACCGTCGTCAAGGTTGGCTTGATAATAANGTTGTGNCATGGATAGGCATGCTTTCCATTCCGGTGGTTTGGATCTGTTCGCAAAGCGGATGGATTACTGCCGAGGTNGGACGTCAGCCGNGGGTNATCCAGGATATAATGCCAACGATGGCTGCTNTCAGCGACATTCAGGCATCGTCGGTGATTGTTACCTTCTTCATGTTTGCGGCTGTGTTCACCGTTCTTCTTGCGGCTGAAATATGCATCATGCTGTCGCAAATTAAAAAATATTCCAAGAAAGATATTGTAGAAATCTCTAATGAATAGGACTATGACACTCGAATTTTTTCAATCATACTGGTGGCTGCTCATTTCGGTATTGGGCGCATTGCTCGTATTCCTCCTGTTCGTTCAAGGAGGTCAGTCTATGATTCTTACGACCCGCAGCGGTGTTGACCGTGACTTGATGGTGAATTCAATAGGGCGCAAGTGGGAGCTCACGTTTACGACTTTAGTCGTGTTTGGAGGCGCGTTTTTCGCTTCTTTTCCGTTGTTCTATAGCACCAGTTTCGGAGGCGCTTACTGGTTGTGGATGCTGATTCTGTTTACTTTCGTAGGGCAGGCTGTCAGTTTCCAGTACCGTCGTAAGAAAGGTAATCTTTACGGCACCAGGTTCTATGACTGGTTGCTGTTCATCAATGGCACTGTGGGTTGTTTCTTGCTCGGAGTCGCAGTTTCCATGTTCTTCTTCGGAGCTGAGTTTACGGTTAAGATGGGCAATATCCTCGACCCCGGCNCTNCTGTCANCTCACAATGGGCTCCGACCCACGGNTTNGAAGCGANTTTCTGCTGGAAAAACTNGNTTCTCGGGCNGGCTGTGGTTTTCCTCGCGCGCACCCAGGGAGTGCTCTACTTTATGAATAACATAGGCGGAGACAAGCCGTTTTTTGAGGAAAACCGTCGACGCGCGCTTGTGAACGGAGTTATTTTCGTAGTGTTCTTTCTTGCTTTTGTCGCTCTGCTGTTTACCGCCGACGGTTATGAAAAAGCAGTCGATGGCGGCTGGCAATTGAAGGCAGGGAAATATTTCTTCAATTACATCAACATGTGGTGGTGTCTTGTTATTTTCCTGATTGGAGTTGTCATGGTGCTTTTCGGAGTGCTGAAATCCTCTTTCGCCCCTCATTTCACTCGCGGAATATGGTGGACCGGAATAGGCTCCATTCTTGTAGTGCTCACTCTGTTCTGGGTGGCGGGATATAATGATACGCCTTATTATCCTTCGCTCCTCGACCCGGCAAGCTCGCTGACGATTCATAACAGTTCGTCGACCTTATTTACCTTGCAGGTCATGAGCGTGGTGTCGCTTCTTATTCCTTTTGTAGTAGCGTATATTGCTTATGTGTGGTATAAGATGGACAAGAAGCCCGTATCGCCTGAAACTATTGCCGAGGACGGACACGCCTATTAATCAGTATGGGAGACACCTTTCTGACGATTTCGGCTCCCTCTGAGGGAATTTATAAGGAAAAAATGAGTAAATTTCTCGCTTTCGCGCATCCGGCTGCTTCGGCAGCCGACGCGAAAGCGATTATCGCTTCTTATCAAAAAAAATACCATGACGCGCGCCACGTGTGTTGGGCATATATGATAGGCGCGGCACGGACTGAGTTCCAGTCGAGCGATAACGGAGAACCGTCGGGCACTGCCGGAAAACCTATCCTCGGACAAATCAATTCGTTCAATATCACTAATGTGGTGATAGTGGTAGTGCGGTACTTCGGTGGGATTAAACTCGGTACCGGCGGGCTTATAGTGGCATATCGCGAAGCTGCGCGCGAGGCTCTGTCAGCCGCTGAGATAGTCGAGGCTCATGAGATGAGCGTCATCAGCTTCACTTTTCCCTATATATCCATGAATGATGTGATGAAGGCTGTCAAGGATCCGGGAGTGAGGATTCTGTCGCAAAATTTCGACAATGCTTGCGAGATGACCATAACATTACGCGCCGACCATGCCGAAGCATTGTCAGCGCGTNTGATAGATATTGACGGGGTTACGCTTGCCGATTAGATTATCAGCATCGCGTCGCCNTAGGCTCCGAAACGGTATTTCTCCTTGACTGCGACNTCGTAGGCATGCATCACCTTTTCATATCCTCCGAATGCGCATNCCATCATGAGCATGGNGGAGTATGGGAGATGNAAACCTGTCACCATCGACGTTGCGACAGTGAAATCGTAGGGAGGGAAGATGAATTTGTTGGTCCATCCTGAGAAGGTCTTCATGTGACCGCCCATGCTGACGGCGCTTTCGATGCCGCGCAGAACGGAGGTGCCTACCGCACAGATTTGATGTCCGGTATCTTTAGCGGTGTTTACGATGTTGACAAGTTCCTGGGTGACCTCCATGTCTTCCGAGTCCATGCGATGCTTTGTGAGGTCCTCCACGTCTATTTCACGGTAATTGCCCAATCCTGAATGGAGAGTGAGGAATGCCGTTTCCACCCCTTTTATCTCAAGGCGTTTCATCAGTTCGCGACTGAAGTGGAAGCCTGCCGACGGAGCGACTACCGCGCCCTCTTTTTCAGCGAATATGCACTGGTAGCGTGTTGCGTCATCTTCGTTGGGCTCGCGCTTGATGTAGGGAGGCAGGGGCGTTTGCCCAAGTTTGTAAAGAGCTTCTTTGAACTCGGCATGGCTGCCGTCATAAAGGAAGCGGAGTGTTCTGCCTCGTGAAGTGGTATTGTCGATTACTTCGGCTACCATCGACTCATCGTCGCCGAAGTAGAGTTTATTGCCTATGCGAATCTTCCTTGCCGGTTCTACGAGCACATCCCACAATTTGTTTTCCTCATTAAGTTCTCTTAAAAGGAAAACCTCGATTTTGGCTCCGGTTTTCTCCTTGTTGCCGTAAAGCAATGCCGGAAAAACTTTTGTGTCGTTTAGAACCATTACGTCGCCTTCGTTGAAGTAGCCTATAATCTCCTTGAAGATACGGTTTTCGATCTCTCCGGTATCTTTGTGGAGTACCATCAGGCGTGATTCATCACGCACTTCACACGGAGTTGAGGCAATCAGGTCCTCGGGAAGTTTGAATTTGAATTGAGATAATTTCATAAACGGGTGTCAAAAATCAATTCGATTATTAATTAATGCTGTTTTTGTCTGAAAATATATATGATTGTAGTTTTGCATCGTTCAGCTCAGCTCTTCTCTTCGGGCATCTCTATTTCAGTTTCCCTGATAAGTTTTACCGTTTCGTCCACCGATAGACATTGCCCTACGTTTATGTCGCCGATGCGTGTGCGGCGCAGCGCAGTGAGGTGTCCTCCCGATCCGAGAGCTTTCCCAATGTCACGAGCCAATGCCCTTATATAGGTGCCCTTACTGCACACCACTCTTATCGTGATCGATTGCTGGGTGAAATTCAGCAATTCTATTTCATCGATTACGAGCAGTTTGGCTTTTATTTCAACCTCGTCGCCTCTGCGCGCTATCTTGTAGGCGCGTTCGCCGTTGACTTTGCAAGCTGAAAACGCCGGCGGCACTTGCTTTATAGCCCCGATGAACTGTTTTAGAGTCTCCTCGGTTAGCTCGCGGGTTATGTGGGATGTGGGATAGGTTGCGTCGATCTCCGTTTCAAGGTCAAATGACGGCGTGGTAGCACCGAGCGCTATTTCAGCCACATACTCTTTTGTATGGGCTTGCAGCTGTTCGATGAGTTTGGTGGCTTTGCCGGTGCATACCATCATCACTCCAGTTGCGAGAGGGTCGAGGGTCCCGGCATGTCCTACTTTCAGTTTTTTGAGTTTCATGCGTTTAAGTAGGGCACCTCTCACTCTTTTGACTGCGTCGAAAGATGTCCAGCCGTAAGGCTTGTCGATATACAGTATTTCTCCGTCGATGAAGTTCATGCTTTTACCAACAGATGCAGATGATGCCCATGATGAGGCAGTAGACTGCGAACCAAACGAGTTTTCCTTTTTTCACAAGCTCGATCATCCACTTGCAGGCAAGGCAGCCCACGATGAACGAAGCTATAAATCCTATCGCCATGCTTGTCACGCTAATGGAACCGGTAGAAGCGGCGGGAGCGGTGATAATATCTTTTGCGTCAAGAAGCGCTTCGCCCAAAATGGGAATTATCACCATGAAGAATGAGAATGACGCCACTTTGTCACGCTTGTCTCCAAGCAGAATGCCGGTAGCGATGGTTGTGCCCGAGCGGCTTAATCCCGGAAGCACTGCGACGGCTTGCGCGCAGCCAATGACGAAAGCGTCGAGCCAGGTGATGTCGCGNGGTTGATANGAATCATNTCGCANCAAGGGACGGGTNCGTGTGAAATAAGCGAAGCTTAGAAGNAGCGCCGTGACACAGAGGCAAATGCCCACTGTGGTCAGGCTTCCGCCGAAGAAGCTCTCAACAAAGTCTTTAAAACAGAATCCTACAATAGCCACCGGGATACACGACAACAGGATTTTGCACACGTAATAGAAATTGTTGTCAAGCTTCACTGTGAAGAAGCTTTTACAAAGCGGATAGAACTCTTTCCATAGCACCGTGATGGTCGAAAGCACGGTCGCTGCATGAAGCATGATGTCAAATTCGAGGATGTCATCGCCCTGAAGGTCGATGCCGAGAATTTCGCGAAATATTTCGAGGTGTCCGCTCGAACTGATGGGTAGATACTCCGATAGCCCTTGGACTATGCCGAGTATAAGCGCGTCAAGCCAATCCATAGTTGAATTTTATTCGGTTATGTGAGATGTTTTCCGGGGACGATACACTATTGCCGCGCCCATAAATATAAATCCCAGAAACGCAATTGTGGGTCCTACAACAATGCGGCGGGTGGAAAATATGTCGGCGTTGAATTCTTCGGGTGTGGTGCTTCCTCCAAGCATCAGCAGGAATCCGATGACGATTACTGCGA
>WFLX010296257.1_pt1 | contig 12633 bp, 17 predicted proteins | sample 4967041 | NCBI WGS metagenome assembly WFLX01 (sample SAMN12857096, study PRJNA449069) | gut metagenome | isolation source: stool from male and female vole | host: Microtus ochrogaster | place: USA:Florida | collected 2017 | reverse complement strand
ATCATCCAAATTAAACTTTGTGCTCTCGCATTCCAGCATATACGCCCGGTAGAAAATCCCTGACAACCGCACTACATCAAACCGAAGCGCCCCGATGTGATCCAATATCTTGTCCATGCGGCTCAAACTGCGCCGCATATGGAATACGGTCATCTGAGACGAAGCAAGCGTCCGTACCAGATTGGGCGAATCGGCGTAACGCATGAAGGTGAGGCCCTTGGACTGCTTGTAGTAGCCATCTGCATCCCGTAGACGGGTCAGAACTTCCGTCACGAAGCTCGGCATGGAGATTAGCTGGTCGTTCAGCATCACACCTTCGTTTGTTACGGCGTCCTTCGGAAGGTTTACGATCTCCTCCTCTGTCAGGCCAAACCAAGCCAGATAGAGAATCGAGACTGGCACGTCAAAGACCGTATCATCCNCCCGCGCCGCAGCATCAATGGTGCTCTGGATCATCTCACTCAGCATAGACAAGTTCTTGTAGTAGCGAATACGGCCATCTTCCGGCTTGACACTCAGCTCTTCCGACTTGATGGAAAAGATGACCTGCTCGTGCTCCTCCGGCAAAACCTGATGGGAAATCATATATCGGACATAGTGCATAACGACTTTCCTATCGTTAAGAAAGGTGCCGGTTTTCTGCACCAGAAGAGAACTGAACAGCTTGATATACTCCTCTCTGGTGTATCCCTCGTCCAGCGTCTTGCCAAAGCTCTCCTCAAACTTCAAGATCCTGTTCCATGTCCTTCGGAACTGTGTGGCCTGTGGGTATGAGGCGCTGCCCTCTGGGTCGTCAAAAAATTCCTTGCGGTTCATGGTGCCCTCCGTTTCTCCACAAAAGATTTTGTGTAATCTTATCTTAGCACTTCTTGACGGGTTTGTCAATAGGGTGAAACAAAATTGCAGAGATTTTTTTGGAGGTCGCCTCGGCTATCACTCTTCCAGCCGATGATGTAGCCAGCTCTTTTGCTGGGGAGTAAGACGATCAGCCATTTTGCCCAGCCACTTGAAATCAGTCGCAAGCAACCGCCAGTTGAAATAGTTGGCCTCCTCAAACCCCAGCTGCCGACTATCCAGGCCAGTGTCTTGGGCGAAGAACCTATCCAGTAGACCCATGACCTGCTCATTGGTAGCCTCCAAGGGACGACGCAGCTGCTTCCCACCGTCCAGATCGGCAACCAGCACACACTTCACTCCCTGAACGGGCTGGGCGGTTATCTGGATGTACGCGCTGGACACCGAGGACATCTGCTTGGGAAGCGGCCCGCGATAGGGAAGCATGATGTTCTCCTTTTTTGCGCTGTGAAGATCCACCGCGCTGGTGTCCAGCTCAAAGCCTCCGAAGTCTTCTACCGGATTGTTCCGCAGTCGCATTTTCTTACCTCCATTCATTTCCNGGTTGACGCGCATTGAAATATNTGATATNNTTTTCNTGTAACACGAAAGTTCTCGTGTCTGTTGCCTACTATNCCANCAAACTTTCGTGCTGTCAAGTGGTTTTCACGAAAATNTGCGTGACTTTTTCAAAATCTNTGCTGGGAGGTCATGTTATGGAATCCATCATCTTTACAAGAATCAAGGAACTGTGCATTGAAAATNACATCACAGTCAATAAACTTGAGTCCGAATTGGGCATGAGCCAATATTCCATTGGAANGNGGAAAAATGCCACGTCGCNCANCATCGACAAAATTTCTAAGATAGCTAAATATTTCAATGTTTCCATAGACTACTTGGTTGGCGCTACCGATATCCGCACTCCCATGGATGCCATGATGAAGGATCAGGACTTTATCTCCATCCAGCGGGCACGGGAGCAAATGAGCGACAGAGATCGGCAGCGTATGATGATTATGCTAAGGGCCGGTTTTGACTTTGCCTTTTCCGACGACAAATCCAGTTTATCGGACACTTGATATGCTATACTTGTTTCTCAACGGTTCCAAAAGGAGGCTGAAATGGTCAGGACTGTCTATGTCCAGCGCAAAGTGCTGGAGCTATACCAACGGATGGACACCATCGTCTACCCCATCCATCCACTCACAGTAATTCCATGCCTTACCCAGCGTTGCCGAGCACTCACCTATCAAGAGATGGCAAAGCTCAACCAGTGCGATATCCAAGAAGTCGCTGTCATGTGCAAAAGCAATTCCGGTGCAACCCACTACGATACTGAACAGAACCGTTATCTTGTCCTCTACAATGCCGCCATGAACCATGGAAGGGTACGGTGGACAATTAGCCACGAGATCGGCCACATCTGCATTGGGCATTTGGAATTGATAGAGGAGGCGGAAATTGCCTGCTCTGAATGGCGGGAGCCATACAATCATTTTGAGAGTGAAGCTGACTATTTTGCTTGGAATCTCATTGCGCCGCTCCCTATCATGCGGGAAATGGATATCCGCACCGCAGACCAAGTGCAAACTGTATACGGCCTATCATCCCAAGCCGCCGCTCTCCACTATGACAGATACATTAAGTGGTGCCGCAGTCACATTAAAACCGCTTGGGAAAATAATATGCTTCGGGAGTTCCGCCACAAGTTCCAGAAGTAATTTTCGGAAGCCGCCCTCTTATGAGGGCGGCTTTCCTTATGAGACATGATACGTAATCATATCCACATCCGGCTTCAGCCCCTCATATGCTTCTTGCACGGCCTGGGCGATCTGCTCCTCAGTGCAATATTTTAGGAACTCTCGGTGAACGTACTTCGGGCGCTCATCATAGCTCAACTGCCGATACTCATAGCGATCACGGATTATGGCGGCAAGACTGAGCGCTTTGCGCTTACGGAACGGAGTAATCAAGATATCAGTAATCCTATATTCGCACCGTCCGCTTCGGATATAGGTGTACACCATAATTTGCACTCGTTCTTTTTTATCGTTGATAAACGTCATACAAATCCTCCCTACTCAATTATCTGTTTACCCCAGGACAAATAGGATTTCCCATCATCATCCACCTCACGAGACATCAGCAGGCTCATGAGGTCGTAGTCCACACCGAAGCGGTCATATACCTCATCCAGTTTCACATCCTGCCCTTTCATAAACAGATTCAATTTCTCTTTTGCTAACACCATTTGCATCTGATTTGACTCAATACTTCCAGAATAGGTGACAAAGTAGATATCCTTCCAATCCGTAGAAGTGAATCGGACAAATCGCATATAGAACTGGCTCATCCGTGCATTGTTGTAGTGCAGTTCTGGGATAACCACCTTGTTCACAAACTCGAAGTTGACCGAGGAGGGGAGGCATTGCTGAGTACAGACCATGATGCCATTGCCGCTTTCCTTCAAGGATTTTTTCAGCTTTCGCCGTCCAGCCAGGGTCGTGGTGCTGCCAGTGATGACGAACAACTTACGCTCCGGGAATCGCTGACGGATCGCCGCAACATATGCCTCCACGACATTCTTGTGGCGAACTCCAATCACTACGACCTCATCGTTCCACTCCTCCACCATATCGCAGACCTTCTTGATCTTGACTGGCATATCCGCACTGTCGTACTCATCCACGGTGTTAGGAGCGGCAGAAATGCGTAGAAGTAAGGTAATTTGCTGAATCAGAGCCATCATGCTATCCTTCCGGCTGTTTCCAGTGAGGGAAAAATATCGCTGGCGCAGTGCAAAGAACTCCTCAACCGCTTTCCGATACACCTCACGCTCCGTAAAAGAGAACGACACAGGAACTTGGTGAATACGGCGAATTTCCTTGCCGGTAATCTCCGCAAATGTCCTGGTGATGACGGCGTAGGACAACAGCCTGTTCAGCGCGTCTGCGTTGTAAATATCCTGAGTCTTTTTACCCACGCCAAACACGGTGATTTTCTCCGGTAAGTGAGACTCGGCAAATAGACAATATCCAGGCTTATAGGCAGGGATGGGCTTGCCATAGAAGGGGTTATTGGTGCTATCCAGCCAAGTGCCATCCTCATCCTTCTCATACCAGTACAGGTCTTCCGCCCAAGAGATCATATTGTAGGAATTGTTATACAGCAGTTCCAGCTGAGGCGCACTCTCCGAGATGTTATTCCGAGTAACAGTGCCGGTCATTTCCAGCTTAAACCGCACCTTCCTGAAACAATCCAGCACAGCCTTAGTGCGTTTGCTATCTGGGTTGGTCATCTCGTCGCTCTCGTCGAACACCAAATCCACATTCCGCTGCCGCATCTTAATGTGGCGCTTGATCTGCTTGCGGTACTTGGAGAGCATATTCAGGGTGATGATGATAAACTCACCATCTTTTACCTCATCCAAGTCGGCGAGGGTGCGAATCATCCGATAGTTAGTCATGCCGTAGTTCTTGAATACCAGATCCCAGTTGTTCTTGATGGAGATAGCGGTAGATACTACCCAGACGTTCCGAGCACCCTGTCGCTCCATGCGATACCTACCCGTGGCAATACCCGCCAGCGTTTTGCCGCCGCCCTGTTCCCACTGCAGGAGATGGTAGTGCTTCTGCAAAACCAGGTTAAGGTCATGCTTTTGGGTATCGTTGAGATGTATCCATTCCTCGTTCTCGTTATCGTAGACGGTGAACTCGTCCAGGAACATTGCGATTTCAGCATCCAGTTCCATCTCGCTAAAAGGCTTCGTCTCCCGGTCATAGTCACGCTGCTTGCGGCGAATAAGGCGGGCATACTGCTCCAAACCGGTGCCGTCCATCTGCCCCGAAACAAGAGCATAAAACGGGACAAACTGCTTCATCTCCTCCGTCATGGCCTGCCGTGCCTTTTTACTGTACCCTTTGTAAATCAGTCCACCATCCTGCTTGACCAACCGGATCACATCGCGGCTGGGCTTCTTATGCTGGGACTTGATTACACGCCGGAGATAGGCCAATACCTTAGCCTCTGTAATACGAATTTTCACCCATTCCTCGTATTTCATATCGGTGGGCTGAACCTGGTGCTGGAACTTATACAAATACTCCTGACATTTGGCGTACTTGTCCGCCAGCTTGGGGTTTGTTCTGATGTGGTATATCATCTTCCGTACCTGATACTCAAAGTCGCTGTTTTCCGAGTGGCCGGACAGTTTGATAAGGGCACGGTTCTGCTGCTGAAGGAGCTTGGCCGGGGCAATGATCTCTGTACGAACGATGGGGAGCAGAGCTTCCATACTGTTCATACTGGAAAGGTTAAACCAGTTGGCGGTGTTCAACTCATAGCCGTTCCCAGCATCCGTGTCGTTCAGCTTACGCTGCCAGAACATAATCTTAGTGGGGTAGTTCTCCACGCCGAGGTACTGAAATGTGCCGCTCTGTAAAGACACTTGCCCCATGAAACTGAACAGTCGCTCCAGCTCCTTCCGCTTCGCGCTGTCCAAATACTCGTCGGCCAAGAAAGAGGCCGGCACCACGATAGCCATAATACCCAAGGGCTTGAGAAGCTGCGCTGCCTTGATGCAATAGTACATTTGGGAGATGTACTCCGTATCCTCCACCTGCCATTTCAGATTGAAGGGTGGATTGCCCACTACAAAGTCGAAGCGCATATCCGGCTCATAGAAACGGATATCCTTGTGCTCCAGATTGGCGGCGGGGTAGAGATAGTGGGCAACCTTGTGGGATTTGATGTCCAACTCACAACCATAGAAGTTGGCCTCCACCGGCATGAAGTTGGCGAAGTGTGCCATCCCAGAAGTGAGGTCAGCTACGGTGTCGGTCATTCCCACACCTAACGCCTCCATGATAAACTGGCACAGGGCGGGTGGGGTGAAGAACTGCCCATTTTCGATCTCCTTCTTAGCCTCACCATACTCATGGTAGTTCCGATAATCCGACCGTTTCAGGCCATGCAGTCCGCCGTCGCCGGTGTAAGCATTAAAGATATCCTCGCGGGTGATCCCTTCCTGCTCGGCAATATCCTGATCGACGATGTAGAGAATTTTATCGTTCAGCTCCTGACGAGCTTCCTGGGGGATAATCTCATTGTGAAATGTGTATTTCATCTTGACTTTCGCCTCCTTGTTTTGAACGGTGTTGGGATGAGGCTTTGTTTAGCGGAGCCTCCCAGACCGCCCTCTATTTTTATATTGCAAATGAAGTAATGCGCTTGCTAACCGAGAGAGATTTTGTTTTATCGTTTTGATTCTCCATCCATCACTTTGATACTCAATGCTGTTCCATGAAAGCACCACACTTAGGGCAGTAATTAAAACTCCGCCCCTGATTTCCAGTACGGTATCCACATCTTGAACACTCACATAGGTAAAATCGCATAGGCTTTCCATTGTTTAGGTTTTTATGGATACCATTATCTCGAAAAATCCAGTGTCCACGAATGACAGGAGCCGCGTCAACAGTGGGAAGTGTATCAATATCGGAAACATGGAGACGAACAACTCCACTTCCTCCATTAAAGAATCGCCTATAAATCTCATTTATAGCAATCATTCGTTCCATAGCTTATCCTCCTTATTTCTTACTTCGGGTCGTCCTGCAACAAATTAGTAGCCAGTTCCATAAGCTCATCCAAATAGCCTTTGACTTCCCGTATGCCGCAGCTATGCCCCTTCTCGTAAGCATAATTCCAGAGAAGCAGTGCTTTCTTTCTGGAAAGGCCGTGTCCCACCTCATCCTGAATGGCCTTGTAGATCTTCTCATGAATGGCATCTCGGCGCTTATTCTTCTCAGTGTTCAACCGAGCGACTTCTTGCTGATAGCGCAGGTTATTTGCCTCCACCTGCTCACGATTCCACTTAACAGACTGATTTTCGTCAAAAACGTGATTTGCATTGACACGCTTTATGCCAACCGGGACACATGACATCTTTTCCATTGTGTCGTACTCCGACTGAATATCAATCCACTGACTATCCATATCGAACACCTCCTATTTTATTACCAAATGGAAGTCGGGATTTGCTAACCTACGCCCTATGTCGTTCAGCAAGTTCCCGCCGCCAAGCCCGGTAACGCTCTCCATCCGCACCCTGCCACTCCCCGGCATCATGCGTCCACTGGTAGAGATCGCTGTCCGCTGCATCAATCGTCGCAGCAAAGTAACACCAGCACTCCCTCACAGCCTCCGATTGGTCAACAACACAGGTAAATGCAATAATCCGTTTAGCAAATCTTCCACAAGAGCAGAAATTCCCCATCCAATTTAGATGATTGCGCATGAATTTTACAATGTCATCTTGAGTAACTGTCTTGTCAAACTCAATCCAAAACATAGACATATTGGTCTTGTTATGCCCCTGGCAGGACATACAGGTAGGCAATCCATTTTCGTTAAAGAACCGGACAAGAGGGATTACCCTCTCGTCCAGATCTGATTCCATGTACTGGCTCATAGGCACCTCCGCTAACCTACGGTTACTTTCCCGCCCAAATCTACCTCACTTTGAGCCATTAGCTTATCCGTGAATCCATTAGTATAGCTACCACCATCATTTCGCACCGTGGCGAGTTGAAACAAGGTGATAATGCGTTCTGACAGACTGGGATCACGCAAAGCATACGTCTGAAAAAGCTGCCGCATCTCAAAACCAGGTTTGTCCGCACTCGCCATATAATCAAACAACGCCTCCTGTAAAATGCGCTCCATCAGCCAGCCCTTATAATCCTCTTTGGGGCAGGCACACTCATGGCTCATGTATGCGGCAATATCTCCCATCGGCGTGTTATCCGCTCCATCCAGATTGCAATGTCCTTTGCAACACATGATGATATTGCAAGTTCTTTGTTCCATATTGCTCTCCTTTTCTGCTAAATTTCCTTGTAGTAGAATATCCAATAAGGATAACCGTTAGATACGTTGCATCCCTCCTCTATACCAGTGAGTTTTACCTGCTGTCCAAAGTACAACGATAAAAACCGCTCTATATCCAATGGGGACTTCTGACTAAACAAGCCTCCACTATTCGGCCAGACTTGTTTGCAGCATTCGCTGTATTTCTTAGAATCCCATTGACGAAGCCTATCGGAATATACGGCGTGATCCGTTTCACTCCAAGCACCCTTCCAGATAACAAAACGGTCATAACTGTAAGGCCAGCTTGCTTTGTCCCGTTCCACAGGTTTACCCTCTATGTTGCAAGGAACAGACAATAACTCACCATACATATCCATTTCCAGTATTCGGCTTCCGTAGACCAGCCGCCGTCCATTCATCATAGCCACACCTCTTTCTGAAAATTAAGCTGATCCATTATTAAGCATCATTTTGGCAAAGCCTCCAATATTCCTCGAAGTCCATGCCATCCTCGGATTCCCATGCGTCCCCGACTTCTCCATTGTGATATTCACACACATCCAGCAGACTATAATCAATGGAGTCATTGAGACAATCGCTACCTGCGATGGCGTCCGCAAGACGTACAGCTTGGTCAATATCTTTAACTGGGAAAATAGTTTCTTTGCCATCACGAATATAGAGCAGAGCAAGACATACGTTGTTATCCATTCTACCCCTACCTTTCCTCGTATTCCCAAATGAATCCACAGTAGGGCAGGCCATCCTCCAGCGCACGCTGTACTGCTAAAACCGCATTGATGGAGGCACGAATGACTTCCTCCTTATTTTTCTTTGACGGTTTGATAAAATTGGTGACAGCGTGGAACGCAGCTTTATTGATGTCGCGGAAGTAGGACTTTTTATCCGTGTTCAACCGTGTTGCCGTGATATACCTGATCTTGACCTCTGGGTGATTATTTCCCTTGGCAGCGTTGCATTTCTCACACATCGGCTGAAGGTTTTCCACGACATCCTCTCCGCCCTTGCTCTTAGGCAAAATATGGTCTTTGGTTATCAGAGTCCCATCATCCGCAAACAGGTTGAAATGGCGGCGGTTTGTAGAATCCTCTCCACACAGCTTGAAATGCGTTCCAACCTTACCGCAGCAAACACAGGTGGTGCCTTTCTGATAAAAGGTCATATACCGAAGGGAGATAGGGTACACATTGAAACCGTCCACCTCCATATCCTTGGTCTTTTTCAATCGGCTATCACGCCGAAGCAGATCGGCTTCTCCAATCAATCCAAAAACTTCTGCGATTTCATATCGCTTAGGCTCTATATTCTGCATATTTTCCTCCTTAGCAGTAGATTGGCTCTTTCCCACGCTCCTCGGTTTCACCCTGGAAACAGTGGCCGCAGTATTTCCAGATACCGTTAGGCCATTTGCCGGCCACTTTGCTGAATGTAGCGTATACGTTCCGATACCGACCGGTTTTGTCGTCCAGTCTGGTGGAATACGGCTCGCCCATTTGAGAACAGCGGGCGCTNATACTGACAGGCGGTANGCAATTCATAGCGTCATCCACCACCGCTTGGGTNACATAGTCCCCAGGCTTGACTACTTCATAACTGAAGGCGTCGGTTGTCCATCACCTCTTTGCCATCCCAAATAATAGGAGCGATGGTGGAAATGTCCAGCAGGCGAGCACCGGGGACACCCCGCCTGACCTCCCACACCTCATCCAGAAGCTGCACCTTGTCATACAGTTCCTTTTTGTTATGGGCGACAAACAGCCGCGATCCGGGAAGCTGGTTAGCCTGCTCCGGCACGGGAACACCATTGATGGTAGCATGATAGCTCCCAGTGATAAAGGAAATCACCTTGAGGAAATCCGCCAAGTTGTTCACGGTGTTCATGGCCTCCATAAACTCGGCCCAGTTATGGTCGCAGGGGGCAAGGCCAAAGCGCTCCGCCTCGGCCTTGTCTCCGTTGTACTCCTCAGACACAACCCAACTGTCGTTAAGATCGTTGAAGAAAATCACTCTCCGTCTGGTCATGTTATCCCTCCTCAATAATCAAGCAGCGCTGCTCGGTCTGCGCCGCAGGCACTGTTCCGCAAACTCCTGGGCATAGGCAGCACTACGGAACTTAATGTCCACACGTCCGTTTTTGAAGAGCTTGATGGAATCCACCTTGCTCATATTCCGAGTATAGATGATGTTCTCCTCGGTACTGCCCCACCGGTTTCCAAGTTTAGGGAACCATAACGGCCCCTCGTTCATCCGCCCGCACTGATACCAAGCCAAGGCATCCAGTAAAGTCACAAGATTATCGGTCGGTTTGAATTTCGGAACAGGATGTGACATCCACTTGTTTTCATCGCAGCTGCACCCGTTAGGGAGTCGCAAAATAGCGTTCTTGATCTCAAAACGCTCATCCCCTGCTTTGATGTTATTCCAAGAATAGTCACAGGTGTAATGGCAGGCATCCCAAGTGCGTTGCAAGAACTCGTTCATAGCCCGCTCCTCAAAGGAGAAACCGCCCAGCTGGACAAAAATCTCATCCACAATCCGCTCATAGCGGAGGGGAAGTGTACGCAAGGACAGTTCCCACGCATCCTGCTCTTTTTTGTAGGCGTCCAACTTCATTTCGTACTCGTCTCGCTCTTCCTGCGTCATCTCCCGAAGGTATCCCACTCTGGGGAAATCCGGCTCCTTGGGCTTGGCCGGGATCAGGTGCTCTTGAATTAGGCTCTCGTCCAAGTCTACCGTATACTTATGGGTGAAGTAGTGGATGATATTGCTGATAAGTGTCTTGTTTCGACACTTCATAGCCTCGTATACCTGATCCTCGTCACAGGTGAAGTTCCGAGCTGTCAGGTAGCCGCTGGCCTCCTTTTCGTGGCCGGCAAAAACCACTCTCTGCTCCGTAGCAGTAGCGATCATCAAGTCGGCCAGCTTTTGCAGAGCCACACCCGATTTGTCGAAAGCATCCTGCTGGCGCTGGCAAAACGCTTTGTCCTCCTCGGAAATGCGTTTGTCTGCCTCGATCTTGACAGCGGCAAATTTGCTAAGCAGTTCCATTTTCTTTCCTCCCTTTATACGCCCTCCACCTGATTGGGTGGAGGGCTGGTCGTGATTGCTTCCATTGCTATTACAGGTGAAAACTGTAATCCGCTAACCATCTTTTACTAAATTCTCAACGGGAGAACATATCCAGTGGTATGGTTGGCGTTCTCCATCCAGTTCTTGGGATACACCAGCAAAGAGCAGAAACAACTTTGTCTGCCGTACTTACCAATGTAAATCATTGCACCAGGGCCGATAGCTTCCACAACGTCTACCAGATAGCGAGGATCGTAATGTCCATCAACTACTCCGCCATCGTTGCTCTGTGCGGTCAACTTCACAGGGACAGCACCAGTCTTGTGGGTCTTCCCAGCTTTCCAATCCTTGGAGAGCTTTTTCCATTCACGGATATGGTCAGCGGTAACGGTCAAGGCCAAGAAGTGATCGGTATACCTGTCGGAGCACTCAACTTCTCGACGCATAACATCCCACAACCCATCCATCCGCTCCGCTTCCGGTACTCCGTCTGGCTTTTCTTGGAAAATCACTGCCACCATACCATCTGTTATGATGTGACGCTCCCAGCTGGGGTGGGCACCGGCCTTTCTCTCTATGCCAGTGTCCACCTTTTTGTTCTGCTTTTCCCACTCGATACGGGAAGCCTCACGGTCGATAATCCGCTGCAAAGCGGCTTGCTGTTTCTTTGTCATGCCGCGTCCACCCCCACATACCCTTGCTGTCGCGCCCAGCGTTGCCGGGCTTTTTCCTGTGCGTACCGTTCCGCCTTGCGCTCCTGGTGGCGCTCATAAACGAGGCCACCAATCAGAAAAATCAGGCCAAAGAAAATTTCCATACTATTGCACCTCCATATGCTCCACATAGTATTTAGCAAAGTCAAACTCGGTCTTGCTAACCTTGTAGCTGAGATTTTCCCTGACCAAATGGTACTCAGTTCTGGGTTTGCTCTGCTTCGGCTCCCACTTGCTCCCATACCAACTGGTCACGCCGTCTTTCTGCTCCGGCATCCACCCGTCTTTGACAGCCTGTATGACAAACTCCCGCCGAGTCATCACCTTACCATCGCAGCGGATAAGAGAGCCAAGAACAGCGTCCACCTTGCCGAAACGCATAGGGGACATGGTATCTGCCCATCCGAAATACTTGGCCTTGGCCGCTTTTAACTCCGCTTGCTGCTGGGCTTTCTCTGCCGCTTCCTGTTCCTCCTGCGCACGACGGCGCTCCGCCTCCTCCGCTTCCTTGCGGGCGTAGTAGTTCAAACGGTGCTGGGCATAGCGTTCGGCGGCGGCACGGTCAAATTGACGGAAGAACTCAATGTCAGCAGCACCGATAAATTTACCCAGTTCCATCCGCTCATTCAGGCCGAGATACATATGCGTTGCACTGTCAACCTGGCAGCGACGCATGGTATCCGCAACCCGTTCCACGGTGTATCGCTCAGGATGGGACATCCTCTCAAACATCAGGCCGTCCGACTTCTCGTCAAAGAAGATGACCAAGTTAAACAGGAGATCGCCCCGTTCGTCGTACGTCTCCTTGGTTTTGTAAAGCGATCCAACTACGTGCTGTACCTCGTACCAGTGGCGCACAACCTTGTTGCCGTCCTTGCCGTACTCAATCACACGACGGCGCTTAAACGGGGTAGCAATCTTATCCAGTGTCATCATATTCACTCCTTAATTTTGATTGTTGTTTTGACTTATGGGGTGAGGCTTTGTTTAGCGGAGCCCCCCAGACCGCCCTCCTATTTATAAAGCAGGATGAAACTGTTATTTGCTAACCATCCGTTCACAAATTTCCAGATATCGCCCGCTTTTATTTCACCTCCCTGGTTGGGATGTTGAAGATTAC
>WFLX010100266.1_pt1 | contig 12633 bp, 9 predicted proteins | sample 4967041 | NCBI WGS metagenome assembly WFLX01 (sample SAMN12857096, study PRJNA449069) | gut metagenome | isolation source: stool from male and female vole | host: Microtus ochrogaster | place: USA:Florida | collected 2017 | reverse complement strand
ACATAAAGTGAACTCGAATACTAATTTTAAATATTTATTGCTGACTCATAAGAGAAAGAGATGCTACGGAGGAAATTACCCAAGCCAGCTTCCCCGGGTCCTCTCAAATCGTATGAGACGGGGTCTAAACCTTTCAATCATGAAGAGAATCCTTGCAATTGCATTTATAGGAATGCCCCTTTTGTTGGCCGGGCAGTCCTACATTGGAATGTTTGACCACAATCCTATAGAGCGGAACAACGAAAGAAGACTTCAATATGTGCCTACAGCTGACGGTTATATCAGTTGTAATAACGGCAGTAACCTGTATACCCGAGCCCTCTATGGAGGAAATACGGCATTCAGGGTGGAGACAAGCGACCGTCCGATATTTGGTGCATTCCATGGGAAGGATAACCGCAATATACATTTTATAGTGACTGCTGCCGGCAAATCCCTACGTCTTGATTCCACTGCACAATGCAAGTCTTATTTTCGTGGCGGTGAGCGTCGTTATGAACTGACCGACCCATCATGGGGAAAGGGACACATAATAATGACAGTTCTTGCACCACGCGACTATGAAGGTGGGATATGGAAAATAGAGGCTTTTGATATGCCTAAGAAGTCCAAGATAGAGGCAGTGTGTGTTCCTACTGTAAAAGTGAAGCTAAGTAGAAACGGGGATATGGGTGCAGATCCCGCCAATTGTTTTGCACCAGCTTCAGAGATGACAGGTGCGAAGACCGCAGAACTTCAGATTGGTGGTAAGTATAATCGTGCTTATGTCAGATATGAAGATAAGGATATCAGTGCACTCGACCAACGCCGTCTATCCGAAGAATATGCTCTGGCGGAAAGTCAAAGAAAAGAAATGGCGGATGTGCTCGAGATCGTCACTCCTGACCCATATTTCAATGTGCTTGGACCAATTATTGTCAATGCTGCAGACGGCGCTTGGGATGGAAAAACATGGCTTCATGGAGCCATAGGTTGGCGTTCTCCCCTCAGTGGTTGGCGAGGTGCTTACAGCGGCGACTTCTTGGGTTGGCACGACAGGGCCCGTTCTCATTTCGATGCTTATGCGAAGTCGCAGGTCGACAGCGTTGACCCGATCTACCCTCATCCTACACAGGACCCGACAAAACAGATGGCAAGAGCAGAGAAGAAATGGGGGACCCAGATGTATAGCAATGGATATATATGCCGCAATCCTGAACGGAATGACCAGATGCATCATTACGACATGAACCTTTGCTATATAGATGAACTGATAAGGCATCTAAGATGGACGGGCGACCTTGACTATGCACGGAAGATGTGGAAGACTCTCACTTCTCATCTTGAGTGGGAAAAGCGTAACTTTGATCCGGATGATGATGGTCTGTATGATGCTTATTGCTGTATATGGGCAAGCGATGCTTTATACTACAACAGTGGAGCTGTGACACATTCTTCAGCCTATAATTATCTTGCCAATAAGACAGCTGCTGAGATAGCTGAAAAAATAGGAGAGGATCCTACTCCTTATGCAAATGAGGCAGAAAAGATATTGAATGCTATAAATTCAACTCTTTGGATTGACGACAAGGGTGTTTGGGCTGAATACAAAGACTTCATGGGCAACCGGAGATTGCATGATCATCCTGCGGTTTGGACCATTTATCACGCTATAGACAGCGATGTAGCTGATAATTTCATGGCATATAGGGCTACAAGATATATCGACAACAATATCCCACACATTCCTGTGAAGGGAGAAGGGCTGGAAGATTGTGGTTATGCAACCATATCAACAACCGACTGGCTTCCTTATGCATGGAGCATCAACAATGTGGCGTTTGCAGAAGTCATGCATACTGCACTTGCATATTGGCAGGCAGGAAGACCCGAAGAAGCCGCGCATCTGCTTAAGAGCAGCATGCTCGATGGCATGTATCTCGGTAACAGCCCAGGCAATATCGGACAGATTAGTTTCTATGATGCAGCCAGAGGGGAATGCTACAGGGATTTTGCTGACCCGACAGCTATGATGGCGCGTGCTGTAGTGCAAGGCCTATTTGGTTTTTCGCCCGATGCGCTGCACCGTAAGGTCAGCATCAGGCCGGGTTTCCCTTTAGAATGGGATCATGCTTCTATACGCCACGCAGATTTTTTAATTGATTTCTTAAGAGATGGAATGAAAGAGAAATATGCAATCACAATCGGACTTGATTCGGTAGCGAGGGCAGATATATCGTTGCCGGCNTNGTATGANAGNNTGAAGTCGCNGAAGGTTAACGGTAAGCATGCCGATTGGTCGGTTGCAGCAAATTCTGCAGGCAAACCATTCTTGGAAATATCCGTTCCGGTGAATGATACCATAAATGTTGAAATAGAATGGAAAGGCATGCCGATTGCCGATGCAATACAGACACCTACAGGAGAGATAAGAAACGGATTCAAGGAAGTCAAGGCAGGTGATTTCACATGGTGGGTGGAGACCGACAGTTTCATTCATGCGATGCCTGATGCCGGAATGCTTGGACTGGATCTTAAGATAGATGAGAAAGACGTTTATGAACCAATAGATCTCAGTGGCTATTACAACGCAAACATCACCGACATATTCCGTAACAGATATGAATCTCCTCGGTCCCCTTACACAACTCTTCAGATTCCTGTTCAAGGCATAGGGGAATGGTGCCATCCGGAAGATACTGCCCATATAGATGATTCAGGTCTGAGAAGGGCAGTTGGTGCCGATGGCATTGTACACACATCGGTCGGTATCCCATTTGCTTCGTCGGCAGATGGAAAAAACATTGCATATACTTCTCTTTTCGATAATTATCCGGATAAGATTTCAGTTCCACTGAAAGGAAAGGCAAAGGGAATACAACTGCTTCTTGCAGGAAGCACTAATCACATGCAGTGTTATATGGAAAACGCCATGGTCACGGCGAGGTATGTAGATGGTTCTGAAGAAATTTTGCCTTTGGTGGCTCCGAACAACTGGTGTCCCATTGAACAGGATTATTATGAAGATGGAAAGGCTTTCAAACTTAACACCCCTCGACCTTACCGAATGTTGCTAAAAGATGGTAGGGTAACTGATAATGTTGGGGAGCTTCTTGGCATCAAAGGAGTGTATGGCCGCAGGATAGATGGAGGAGCAGGAGTCTTGCTACTGTTGGGGCTGAATCCGGAGAAGGAACTTAGTGAGCTGACGCTTGCAACGCTTTCCAATGATGTGGTGGTTGGGCTGGCTGCCGCAACCTATGTGAGATAATATAATCAGCTCAATTAACGATTGTCAGGAGACTATCGAATTTGGGTATCATGTAGTCCGGGTGCTCTGACTTCAGCTCGGCATCCCTGCCATATCCGTAGGTGACCCCGCATGTCTGGGTGCCTGCAGCCTTGCCCATTATGATATCTACGCCTGCATCTCCAATGACAAGCGTTTCTTCCGGATTCCATCCCGTCGCTTTTAGAATTGCAAGCACTGGATCCGGAGCCGGTTTACCCCTTTTCACATCATCCCCACCGATCAGAATTTTGAAATATTTAGAAATTCCGAATAAGTCCAGGTATTCCTTTAGCGATTTATGGTTGCGGCTGCTCGCTACCGCCATGTTGAACCCGGCATCATGAAGGGCTTTGAGTGTTTTTGTCACTTTTGGAAAACATACCACGTTGAGCGGTCGTTTAAGTTCGTCAAAGATACTTCGGTAGGTGACGGTGAATCTTTCGCCGAGATCGGGAATGTCAGGCCAAAGCACTGCTGCGATATCTTCAAGACGCAATCCTATGGTAGCAAGGCATTCGGTATTGTCTTTCAAGGGAAGGTTCAATACGTGCATTGTGGCCTGCATGGTTTTTATGATAAGGGGAGCTGTATCAACGAGAGTGCCGTCGAAATCNAAAATCAAGTTTTTTACCNTTCTNATATCGCCATTTTCAAAATTCATTTTGTTGCTTTTGCAAAATTAGTAAAAAATTACTTTTGATGCAACCCGGGTTGGCTTTTTTGAGGGAAAATTCAAGTGCAATCCAACCTTTGTGCAGGTTTGTTTGTATTTTCATAGAATAGACATAGATTCCGTCTATGAGCTCGTCTATATAAATAAACTCTCAAAAATTCNTTGTCATGCTTATTTTAGAAAACAGCGGAGCGATTGCGAAGGCGATTCAGATGTTGAAAAATATCTCGTTTCAGGATGCAATATCAAAAATAGCAAATATGACCGTCAACTTCAGCTTCAAGGTGCTGATAGCGATTGGTGNGTTCTNTTTNGGCCGGTTCNTGATCAAAAGAATCAACTCGGTCTTGCACAATATCTTTGAAAAAAAGCATGTGGATCTTTCGCTATCCACATTCCTGCTCTCATTCACGCAGATTCTTCTCTACTTTATATTGACAGTCACGATAATTGGCATTCTGGGCATAGAGACAAGCTCTTTCCTTGCTCTGTTTGCATCTGCCGGTGTGGCTATAGGTATGGCTTTGAGCGGAACACTTCAGAATTTCGCTGGCGGTGTGCTGGTGCTTATCCTGAAACCATATAAGGTGGGAGACTATATTGAGGCACAAGGATTTGCCGGAACAGTGAAGGAGATACTGATGTTTCATACAGTTATCACCACGCCCGACAATAAGACGATCATGATTCCTAATGGCTCGCTATCATCAGGAAGTATCAATAACTATTCCGTACAGCCACGCAGACGGGTGGACTGGACCATCTCGATTCAATATGGCGATGACTTTACTGTAGCTTCCGAAGCTATCAGGGAAATCCTGAATTCCGATAAACGTGTAATAAAAGAGGATCCCAACCAGGCGGTTTTTGTGGCAATTAAGGAGTTGGGCGACAGTGCAGTGATACTGACAGTTCGTGCGTGGACCACAAGTGGCGACTATTGGCCTCTATTCTTCGACATGTCTAACAGATTTTATGCAGAACTTCCTGAAAAAGGAGTGCATTTCCCATTCCCGCAGTTGGATGTGCATTTGAAGAATGACTGACGGTCAATATAGCCGGTTATTGCCCGTCTATGCCAAATCTTGACCTTTGTAGTCGGCGATGATTTTCAGTATTTCGTCGCCATATTCCGAAAGTTTTTTACGCCCTATTCCCGGAATGGCAAGTAGATCGTCTGTGCCTTCCGGGATATCGTTTGAAATTGCTATAAGCGACCTATTTCCGAGGATATTGAATGCAGCGACTCCGGCATCCTTGGCCTTCTTCAATCTCCATTGTGATAGCTTCTCGTAGAGGACAGGATTGAGCATATCTTCGCTCACGTTTCTTTTTTTAGCAGACTTCTTAATCCAGTTTCCATCAGTGGTTGAAATTTCTCGCTTTATCTTCAGAAAGTCTTTGGCGGAAAGTTTCCTGTTTAGGGAGGCGGTCAGGAGAGCTGTCTTCAACCTTGCCTCATATTCCATTTTCTCAAGGGCATCAAGATACTTTTTCTCAGCTTCCTTATTGTCGATATCGTCAGGAATGTTTTCAATAAATGAGAGGATAGGGCGCAATTCGTTGAGAAAATAATTGCATCCGGCTTTAATTCTTTCCTGGATCATGATTTCGGAAGAACCGGCATGCTCCATATTTCTTATCTGACCTTGAAATCGGATTGAGACATCCCTCAGGTTTTTAAATGTAGTGTCTTTAATTACCCCCAACTGAGCGGTTGCAATCGGGTATATCGCTGCATGGCTGTTCTGCATGGCTCTGTGCAGGGCATCTAATGCATCACGCATTGGGGTGAAGTCGATAAGCTCAAGAATCAATCTCAGTTGGAAATCTGTCTGCAGGTTGTCAACTCTTGTGCAGTCGGCTTGGTTTGCGGTGCAATCTGTGATGAAGTCAGTCACCATGCGGTCGCTTATTATTGCATGGGAGGGCAATGGGGTGTCGAGGACCAACCCCTCGAGGGTGCGGCAACGGCTGAGTGCCACATAAGTCTGTCCGTGTGCGAAAGCCGACGAGGCGTTTATGATGGCCTTGTCGAATGTAAGCCCCTGGCTCTTATGGATTGTGATTGCCCATGCCGGGCGTAACGGAATCTGATAGAAACGGCCATCCACCTTTTCTTTCATCACATTTTCCTTACTGTCGATCGTATATGAGGTGTTTTCCCACATCTCTTCGGTCACTTCGATAGGGTAGTCGTGTTCCTTTGTTGTCACGAATACCTTTTCTCCCGAAATCCCGCTGATCCTTCCTATTAGTCCGTTGTAGTAGCGGTGGCTTCCACTTGAGTCATTTTTGACAAACATCACCTGTGCTCCTTCCTTCAGCATCAGGTCTTTTTCCACGGGATACATAATTTCGGGAAAATCTCCCTCGGTTCTTGCTTTGAAAATGTGTGGGGCTGCAGGGAGAGCCTTCATCTTTTCATCATTGAGTTTGTTTGCCTGATAGTTATGGGTCATAAGGCGGATATAGCCTTCTTCTTCAGATGGATTAAAATTCGGGAGATATCTGGAGTTGAGTTGTGAGAGTATATTTCGGTCTGTTTTGTTTTCTCGGATAGCGTTGAGGATTGAAAGAAATTTTGCGTCTTTCTGTCGGTACACCTTTTTGAGTTCTACAGTCTCATAAGGAGTGGTCCGCAGCAGCTTGCTGTCGAAAAAGAACGGTGATCTGTAATGCTGTTTCAAAAGATTCCATTCCTCTTCCACAGCAACCGGAGGCAATTGCTGAAGGTCGCCTATCATCACGAGCTGCACTCCCCCCATCGGTAAGGTAGGGTTACGGTATTTTCTTAATTTGCTGTCGATGGCATCGAGAATATCGGCACGTACCATGCTTATTTCGTCGATCACAATCGTGTCGATGGAGCGGATGAGTTTTCGTTTATTCTTTGAATATCGGTCAAAACGTGATTTGGAGGAAGATTGACCTATTCCCGGAATATATGGAGAAAATGACAGCTGGAAAAAACTATGGATTGTCATTCCTCCTGCATTCAATGCTGCAATGCCTGTCGGGGCAAGAACCACTATGGTCTTGCTGCTTTCTTCCTTAAGTCTACGCAGAAAGGTTGTCTTTCCGGTTCCGGCTTTTCCGGTTATAAAAACATTGGCACCCGTGTTTTCCACAAGTCTCCAAGCCAATTCTATCTGCTCATTCTCCATAACGTTATCTTTTTTGCAAAGTTAGTGAGTAATTTCGATAATACAAAAATTTTGGTGTTAGTTGACTCAGATTATTCAATTTTAGATTATTTAAGGAAAAGTTAGCAAAAAAATTAGTATATTTGCAGAGTAATTTATATTGAAAGTAAGGAAGCACAATATGATATTTAAATTTGATAGAAAAAAACTCTCAAAATATGAAGGGAAATACTCCTCACCAAAGTTGCTGAAAAAACTTGGCAAGGTCGCGAAGAAAGCCGGTGTGAAGGTGGTATATGCAGTTCTTCTTCTCTATTATTCCCTGATGGATGACCATGTGACAATGAAAGATAAGGCTGTAGTGTTGGGTGCCCTTGGTTATTTCATCCTTCCTTTCGATCTCATTCCTGATATTCTCGGACCTTTGGGCTACACCGACGATATGACTGCACTGACGTTTGCGCTTATGACTATCTGGGGTAACATAAAACCTGAAACTCATGAACAGGCAAAGCATAAACTAAACGAGTGGTTTCATGACGTAGACACAAAAGATCTGAAACTATTCTGACCTAAAACACGATAGAAAAATGAAAAAATTAATGGCAATCTTGGCTTTAGCCTTTAGTCAGTCGTTATGCATGGCACAAGTGAATTGGATTGATAATCCGGTTGGTGCAGTTTTCTGCCGTCAGGGAGGAGAGACTCCGGAGGGAACTTACCGCTTCATCAGCGGTGGATATGAGGTGTTTACGATTTCAAGTGCCGACAAGGCATATCAACCGGCTTCTTTATACTACGGTGAGAACAATAAGGACAAGGAAAAGATTGATGCAATGGCGCCCGAAGGGAAAGTCCCGACCGGTATGAATTGTTTTGTGGTAAAGACCTCTGACGGTTTTGTGATGTTCGACACAGGACTTCCTTCTGCAAAAGGTGGTCAGACTCTGAGCCGGCTTGCCTCGCTTAATATATCGCCTTCAGATATTAAAGCGATATTCTTGACGCATAGTCATTTTGACCATATCGGAGGGTTGATTGACGATAAAGGTCAGGCTGAGTATCCCAATGCTACTGTCTACGTATCGGCCGATGAATACAAGTTCATAAAGAGTTCGATGGGTGAAACTGCCAAGGAAATTGAGAATGCTTACAATGGCAAATTGGTTGTTTTTGAGCCGGGTGATGTACTGCCTTATAATGTAATGGCGATCTCGGCACCGGGTCACACCCCGGGACATACAGCCTATCAGATAGGAAATTTGTTGTTTGTTGGCGATCTCATGCATGGTATTGCGCTGCAGCTCCGGGATCCATCTATATGTGCAAGCTATGATGCCGACCGGGCACAATCTGTTGCAACCCGCAACAGCATTCTTAATTATGCAGTAGTCAACTCCCTCACAGTACTCTGTGCCCACGCCCCCTTGAACGGCGTTATTTTCTGACACATTAATCTTTTCTGAATATAGTTGACAAATATTAAACAGGGTCTGTTCGAAATGAACTGACCCTGTTTATTTTGTACCCTTTTTTGTCTATTATTCCATTCATTTAAGACCTTTCTTTCTTGATTTCATAATTAATTCATTGTTCTGAAAATCATTGATCACGCAGAGAAGCAAAGGGCTCGCCGAGGGATTTTGTAATTCCGTTCGGAACTATGCCGATGAAGACAGCAAAGTTCGCTGAGGCTCGCTCCGCCTCCGCTCCGCATTGCAGATTACCTAAGCTTCCGAAATGCTATTAAATAACACATACTTCTCCAAGTCTTACAAATTCGCTATTTATTGCCGGATAAATTTCCGAGTCACCCTCATTCACGCAATGCGGAGCGAAGCGAGCGAGCCTTAGCGTGCTTTGCTTCCTGTGAAGTACATTGTGGAACTCAGCGAGCCCTCTGCCCCTCTGCGAGATTAAATCCTATGAGTTTATCATTGATCGCGCAGAGAAGCAAAGGGCTCGCCGAGGGATTTTGTAATTCCGTTCGGAACTATGCCGATGAAGACAGCAGAGTTCGCCGAGGCTCGCTTCGCCTCCGCTCCGCATTGCAGAATACCCTAAGCTACCGAAATGTTATTAAATATACTTCTCTGTATCATTCTTATTAGCTATTTAATGCCGGATAAATTTCCGAGTCACCCTCATTCACGCAATGCGGAGCGAAGCGAGCGAGCCTTAGCGTGCTTTGCTACCTGTGAAGTATATTGTGGAACTCAGTGAGCCCTCTGCCCCTCTGCGAGATTACATCCTATGTGTTTATCATTGATCGCGCAGAGAAGCAAAGGGCTCGCCGGGTCGAAGAATAGACTCTTTTGGGTATCAAGTTCTGCGATAGCAGCCATGTCTGCCGGGGTAAGTTCAAAGTCAAAGATATCGATGTTCTGCTCCATGCGTTCACGATGAGTTGACTTCGGTATGATAATCACATCGCGTTGAATCTGCCTTCGGAGAGCTACTTGTGCGACACTCTTTCCATATTTGGCACCTATGGCTTCGAGAACAGTATTAGAGAAGAAATTATTTAGGCCTTCTGCCACAGGTCCCCAAGACATAAGATGTGTTCCAAACTCCTTCATGTAACGCTGCGGTTCAATCTGCTGATTAAACACGTGGGTCTCGACCTGATTTACTGCCGGTACAATCTCGACATTGCTTGCAACGTCAATGAAATGGTCGGGGAAGAAGTTGCTGACTCCGATTGCACGAAGTTCCCCTTTCAAATAAAAAGGAGGCAATAATTTTGCCTCCTGCATGTTTTCATTTTACTTGTGTGCCTTCATTNCTAATTCGCGTAGGTTTTATCACTTATTTTCGATTATTACTTTNCTANCGTTAATAACATATATGCCTGCTGGNAGCGTCTCTATNGACTTTGCANTAGACATNATNTTTTCTCCNTCNAGGTTATAGACNTTATATCTCATANCCTCANCAGAATATATTGAATCTACACCTGTTAGGTCAGCAAGATCAATCATTTGATAAGAGCGAGATCCCAATCCAATCTCTTCAGCATAATCCACAATGTGAGTGCCGTGCTGACGTTCAATTCTCTGCTGGAGAGGTGTGGCATTGTCGCCGGAAGTTGATTGGTGGTTGAACACGAGGTCAAGACATGACATACCCTTGAAATGAGCAAGATTAATAAGGAAATCATAATTAGCGATATGGTCTCCAACACGATTGAACTGCAACCACTTGGTATCTGTCACAGGAATATCAACCGAACCTTTTATATCCATAAGGTCAACGTTAGATATATCGTTATAACCTCTTTCAGCAATAGTACTGATTTTCACTTCCACGCGACCGGTAGCTTCAACCCCAAGAGCCTTATATATTTTCTCAAGAGCTTCTGGAGTTATTTCTTGTGTAAAGTAGACTTTAGAACCTTCATTTGCAGTTTGCTGAGCCATTGCACCAAAAAGTCCGAGAGCAATGACTGTTGACAAATATATCTGTCTGATCATATTTTAGTTTTTTATCATGAAGTTTGTTTTTGCAAAATTACTTGGTAAAGACAGAAGCTTCATTACGAAAAATTCGGTATTTGTTATATTTTTTTCCGAAACCCAATCTGAAGTCAGTGTTTTCGGAAAAAAGTATAAGAATCACTGCATTTTTGTATATTGAATAGCATTGCAAAAGTTGTAAATTTGTGAAATTTTATTTATCAACAAATTATTAGAAAACATACCACTAATGAAAAAAACAATTATTGTATTTTGGATAGTGTCATTACTGTCAGTATTAGGTATGACAGCTCAAGACATAAATATGCCAACAGTGAAGCTCAACAATGGCATTGAGATGCCTCAGTTCGGAATTGGCACATTCATGATGCCAAGCAATGAGGTATGTAAGGACGCTGTTCTGACCGCACTTCGTGCCGGATACCGTCATATCGATACCGCCCATGCCTATCAGGATGAGCAGGGTGTTGGCGAGGCGGTCCGCGAATTCTGTGCCGAAAGTGGTGTACCACGTTCAGAAATATGGGTAACATCAAAATTATGGCCCAATGAATACGGCGATTCCGCCGCAATTGACAATATGCTGCAGCGTCTCGGTCTTGATTACATAGACCTCGTATATCCACATCAGCCGGTAGGTGATGTAAAGGGAGCATGGCATAATCTTGAAACCGCTGTACGTCAGGGCAAGGTGCGTTGCCTCGGACTCTCCAATTTTGAAGTCGAAGGAGCTGAAGGCATCTACCGCTGGTGTGTGGATTCAACAGAAATAAAACCCGTAATTCTTCAGATGGAATGTCATCCTTATGCTCAGCGTCTGGCTCAGTCTGACCTAATAAAGAAAGATGGCATGGTGGTTGAATGCTGGTATCCTCTTGGTGGAGCCGCAAGCCGCGGTGCATTATTCCAAGACCCGACCATCAAATCGATTGCGTCAGCACATAATGTTACACCAGCCCAGATAATTATTGCATGGCATGTGCAAGAAGGACATTCTGTGATACCGGGTGCCACTGACCACGGGTATATCCAAGAGAATATTGACGCTCTAAAAATCAAGCTTACAGATGATGAAATGGTAAAGATGCGCAATCTGAACAAGGAACAGCGTTTCTATAATATGAAACTTGAGGATACNGCCCGNTTNTGTGGTGTGNCGTTGCCGNACCAAAGTGAAAACGGTGACAACGAAGCGTTTCAAAAAGCAATGGAAGATGAATTAAACTCTAAGAAATAAGATGAAAAGCAATTTTATTCTTGCAGCATTCCTATTGATTTGCTGTGCTATAAATGTTTCTGCACAAGATCAAACATCTTTCACACAGGCAGAGCAGGAGATGATTGACCTATCCAATGCCAAATGGCAATGGATGTCAGAGAAAAACGTGGATAAACTCGCTGACCTTTTCCACGACAGTGCCCAATTTGTACACATGGGTGGGTATTGGGGCAAGGAGCAGGAACTGAATACCATAAAAGAAGGTCATATTTGGTATAAGAAAGCTGAAATTCACGACCAGAAAGTAAAGTTTGCAGAGAACACAGCAACTGTTTATAGCATCATCCACCTCAATTCTGAAGTGGGAGGTAATGCGGTGAGATTTCCTTTTATTGTCTCTGAAGTGTTCGTAAAGGAGAATGGCAAGTGGAAATTAACCACTCTTGCGTTTACTCGTACTTTAGGGGAATAAAATCATTTAACTTCAAATCATCATGAACCGGTTGATTATTTCGTTTCTCGCTTTTTTACCTTTAATATGTANGGCAATGAACATNGATGATTTTAAGCAACCCTATCCCGCAGGAANGGAGATGAAGGGNAATCCCAATTTTATTGGCACGGCNTGGCTATATCCCTTGAGCCATGAAAAGGAACTGAATNTCCCGATGTTCAACGTGACTTTTGAGCCNGGATGCCGCAACAACTGGCATCGCCACAGTGGAGGACANATTCTTATCGCAACAGCCGGAGTGGGATATTATCAGGAGAAGGGCAAACCTGCCCGTCGCCTGTTTCCCGGTGACATCGTTGAGATTGCTCCCGGTGTCGAGCACTGGCATGGAGCT
>WFLX010139530.1_pt1 | contig 12637 bp, 12 predicted proteins | sample 4967041 | NCBI WGS metagenome assembly WFLX01 (sample SAMN12857096, study PRJNA449069) | gut metagenome | isolation source: stool from male and female vole | host: Microtus ochrogaster | place: USA:Florida | collected 2017 | reverse complement strand
AACTTTGAATACTTAAAGTTTGCATATTTGAATGCGATTTAGTACCTTTGTACTCGATTTCAAAGTAAAAACAGGGCTTCAGCCCGCCAATCACGACTATACAACATGAGAGATCGTATCATAAATTTGATGAAGCAGCTCGGTTTGTCACAGAAAAACTTCGCAGCAGAAATATGTATATCAGAAGGAGCGCTTTCGAGCATCTTCAACGGCAGAACCAAGCCAACGCTCAACACGCTTACGAATATTCATGAGCGCTTTCCCGAGGTGAATCTCGCATGGCTTGTCGATGGCAAGGGAGACATGTTTGTAACGGGTGGTCCGAAACCCGATTCGGACAGCTTTGCGGGACTGTTTGCCTCCCTCCCCGAGCCTTCTGGCACGACATCAACCCCAATGGTTGCTGCTACTCCTCTTTCGGGGGGGCAAACGAGTGTGCCGTCCGCATCCGTGTCAGTGCCGAATGTCCAAAATATTGACAAGCCGGCGAGGAAGATTGCCGAGATACGCATTTTCTATGATGATGGTACCTTCGAAACTTTCTCGGGAAAACTTTGAAGAGCCTCAAGGGCGAAGAAGCAAAAATGTCGGGACAAGCAGCAAAAAACACCATAACATGCTGCTTGTTCCGATATTTTTTTGTAACTTCGCACTGTCATTATATTATAATGTATATGAAGAAGTACATTTTAGATCTCCTTGTCACACAAATAGAGAATCCCGGCCAGCGCTATCTGCTGCTAACGGCAACCCTTCCTACAGGGCCTCTTCCCGAGATACTTCCCGGGCAGTTTGCGCAATTGCGCATCGATGATAGTGCCGCCACCTTCTTGCGTCGTCCTATCAGTATACACTTCGTTAATCGCGAGAAGAACGAAATAGTTTTCCTTGTGCAGAAGGTCGGATGCGGCACCACGTCGCTCGAAAAGAAGAGCGTAGGTTCGGTCTTAAATGCCGTGTTGCCGTTAGGTAATGGCTTCACGATGCCTGCTTCGGCTGCGCAGAAGGTGTTGCTTGTCGGCGGAGGTATCGGCGTAGCACCTCTTCTCTATATGGGTGCAGAGATGCAACGCATGGGAGCGCGTCCCACCTTCCTGCTCGGTGCTCGCAGCAAGTCAGACCTAATCCGTCTGGATGCCTTTCGGGCTTATGGCGATGTAAATGTGACCACAGAAGATGGTTCGGAAGGCGAGAAGGGCTTTGTCACCCAGCATAGCCTGTTGCAGAGAGAACGTTTTGACAGCATTGCAGTTTGTGGGCCTAAGCCCATGATGATGGCAATGGCTTCCTATGCAAAGCAGTCAGGCACTCCATGCGAGGTGAGTCTTGAGAATATGATGGCGTGCGGACTGGGTGCCTGCCTGTGCTGTGTGGAGAACACGGTGAAGGGCAACGTCTGTGTCTGCAAGGAAGGTCCGGTGTTTGGTGTAGAGATGTTGAACTGGTAAGCAACCTGTTGCACACACAGAAACGGCAATACCTATTTAGCAAAACAAAAGATGGCAGATTTAAGAGTAAACATATCAGGCCTGCAACTGGTGAATCCGGTGATGACAGCCAGCGGTACGTTCGGTTACGGGATAGAGTATCAGGATTTCGTTGACCTGAGTCAGATTGGCGGTGTAGTCGTCAAAGGGACCACTTTGATGCCCCGCGAGGGCAATCCCTATCCGCGTATGGCCGAGACGGCGCAGGGCATGCTCAATTGCGTGGGCTTGCAGAACAAGGGAGTGGACTACTTCTGCACCCACATTTATCCGCAGATAAAGGACATCCCAACGAACATGATTGTCAATGTTTCCGGCAACAGTCCGGAGGATTATGCTGAATGCGCAGCCCGCATCAATGATTTGGACGGCATTCCCGGTATAGAGCTCAACATATCGTGTCCCAACGNGAAGCACGGCGGCATGGCCTTCGGCACCACCACTGNCGGTGCGGCCAGTGTGGTGAAGGCAGTGAGAGACGCTTACAAAAAGACGCTCATCGTGAAGCTCTCACCGAACGTCACCAGCATTACAGACATTGCAATGGCTGTGCAGGATGCCGGTGCAGATGCNGTCAGCCTAATCAATACTCTCATGGGCATGGCCATNGATGTGGAGAAGCGTCGCCGTGTGCTCAGCATTGGCACGGGGGGGCTGAGTGGTCCGTGTGTCAAGCCGGTGGCACTTCGCATGGTGTATCAGGTGGCACACGCTGTCCGGGTGCCGGTCATCGGCTTGGGCGGCATCAGCTGTGCGAAGGATGCACTGGAATTTCTCCTTGCCGGTGCATCGGCCATCCAGATAGGAACGGCCAACTTCATCGACCCTTCCGTCAGTGTNAANGTGGCTCGANGCATNGATGAATACATAGAGANACATGGCTTGAAGAGTGTAACAGATATCANCGGGGCATGCGAATAGACATCATCACAGTTCTGCNAGAGCTTATTCAAGGCTTCATGCAGGAGTCTATAGTAGGCAGGGCTCAGAAGAAGGGGCTGGTGGAAATACACATCCACAATCTGCGTGACTACACGCAGGACAAGTGGCGCCGCGTGGACGACTATCCTTTCGGGGGCTTTGCCGGCATGGTGATGCAGTGTGAGCCCATCGACCGATGTATCTCGTCGTTGACGTCNGAGCGCCATTATGATCAGGTTATCTTNACCACNCCCGACGGCGAGCAGTTCAACCAGCCGATGGCGAACAGCNTGTCANTGTGCGAGAACATCATCATTCTCTGCGGCCACTATAAGGGAATCGACTATCGCATCCGTGAGCATCTCATCACGAAGGAGGTGAGCATCGGCGATTATGTCCTGACCGGAGGCGAGCTGGCGGCGGCGGTAATGGCTGACGCCATAGTGCGCATAGTGCCGGGTGTCATTGGTGACGAGCAGAGTGCGTTGTCCGATTCCTTTCAGGACAATCTGCTGGCAGCGCCCGTCTATACCCGTCCGGCAGACTATAAAGGCTGGAAAGTGCCGGAGGTGTTGCTTTCGGGCAACGAGCGCAAGATAAAGGAATGGGAGTTGCAGCAGAGCATGGAGCGCACACGGCGTCTGCGTCCGGACCTTTTGGGAGATGTTGAGTTCGCATCAACGAAGAGCGCGAAAAGAAAAGGGAAATGAATTCCGCAAAATAAACAAGGAGTTATGGATAACAAGAAAATGAACCTGTACATCATAGCGGGTTGCAACGGAGCGGGCAAGACAACGGCCTCGTTTACTGTGCTGCCCGAGATGTTGGGATGCCGCGAGTTTGTCAATGCTGATGAGATAGCAGCCGGCCTCTCTCCTTTCAATCCGGAAGGGGTGGCCATTCAGGCCGGCCGCCTGATGATTGAGCGCGTCATACATCTGCTCAAGGAGGGTGAGACCTTTGCTTTCGAGACCACGTTGGCAACCCGTTCCTATGTCAAACTTATTCAGCAGGCGCGTAAGCGCGGCTATTTCGTCACGCTGCTGTTCTTTGCGTTGAGCACACCGGAGCAGGCTGTGGCGCGAGTGGCCAAGCGCGTCACGATGGGTGGGCACAACATCCCGACGGATGTCATTCTCCGCAGGTACGACGCAGGTTTGAGCAACCTCTTCCAGCTCTACATGCCGGTGTGCGACAGCTGGTCGCTCTATGACAACAGCGATTGTCCTGCCGTGCATATCGCGTCGGGCCTTATGGGAAAAGTGATAGTGTACAAGAAAGAGCAGTTTTATCAGTTGCGTAAGAAATACGGTCAGCCGAAGGAGGGCGAGGAAGCATGATAGAGAAAGAGATTCTGGAGATGCATCGCCTGATAGATGAGGGTGTGCGTCGTGCCCAGAAACGACTGTGGCATCGTGCCGGTGTGGCACAGCAAAGTTTAGTAGTCTTTCGCGATGGAAAGGTTATTGAAATGGTTCCGGAGTTGGACAAGAGCGTCACCGATGGCAGTTGCGGCGACCCCTTGGCCCGCCGCAAGCACTAATATAACAGCAGAGAAGCGGGGGATGGCCCATAGAGCCATCCCCCGCTTCTCTGTTTGCTAACGGTGTTGTGTGTCCGTNACACGGGTGCAGTGCATTTCCGGGATATNCNGTGGCTTTTTATGCAACGTGCCGTATGGCTCAGTGCAGTGTGTTGCGTTGCTCTGCACACTGGTCCGTGTCGGTCTGTACGGCGTGTCGTGTCCTTGCTTTGCTGCTGTCGATGGAGACTTGTCAATGGCATCGGCGACAAACCATAGGATGGTATTGGCGACGTTTAGTCGTGATAATGATGAGACTCCATCACGTCCCCACGAGGGGAAAGACTCGTGGGGACGGTGCACCCGGCAGCAAAGCCGGCGGTTGGTGTATCTCGTTCCAAGTGTTTTTGCGACACAGCCGTGCGTTTATGTACATGGCGGCACCGCCACGGAAACATCTTTGCGATGTTTGGCAGGCCTATACCAGAGGAAGTTTAGAGAGTGCGGCGGCTATGTCCTCATCGGTGGGGATGTAGTCGCTCATCGTGCCATCATTGAAAGAGGCATAGGCATAGAGGTCGAAATAGCCCGTGCCGGAGAGGTTGAAGACGATGGTCTTCTCCTCGCCCGTCTCTTTGCACTTGAGCGCTTCGTCAATAGCGGCGCGNATGGCATGGCTACTTTCGGGAGCGGGCAGTGTGCCTTCTGCGCGGGCAAAGATTTCGGCAGCTTCGAAGACTGACGTTTGCTCGTAGGCNCGTGCCTCGAACAGCCCTTTGTCNTAGAGNTCGGACAGGATGGGNCTCATGCCATGGAAGCGCAGACCGCCGGCATGGCTGGCCGATGGGATGAACTGGCTGCCTACGGTGTACATCTTTGCCAAAGGACAAATCATGCCGGTGTCGCAGAAGTCGTAGGCGTACTTGCCGCGTGTGAAGCTGGGGCACGAAGCAGGCTCGGCNCCTATAATTTTGTAGTTGGCCTCGCCGCGCAGCATCTCGCCCATGAAGGGTGAGGTGAATCCGCCGAGGTTGCTGCCGCCGCCTGTACATGCAATGAGGATGTCGGGCTTTATGTTGTACTTNTGAAGGGCTTTCTGCACTTCCAGACCGATGATGGTCTGGTGCAGCAGTACCTGATTGAGCACGCTGCCCAGTTCGTAGCGGTAGCCTTCGTTCGTAACAGCCACTTCGACAGCCTCGCTGATGGCACAGCCCAGAGAGCCNGTTGTGCCGGGGAACTCCTTTAGAATCTTGCGGCCCACTTCCGTNGTGTCGCTGGGCGAAGGCACGATGTTGGCGCCGTAGGTGCGGATGACTTCCCGGCGGAAGGGCTTCTGGTCATACGAACACTTTACCATATACNCCNTCAGGTCCAGCCCGAAGTACNGGCATGCCANGCTCAGTGCGGTGCCCCACNGCCCGGCGCCCGTCTCGGTGGTGACGCCCTTCAGCCCCTGCTTCTTGGCATAATATGCCTGAGCAATGGCCGAGTTCAGCTTGTGTGAGCCGCTGGTGTTGTTGCCCTCAAACTTGTAGAATATCTTGGCGGGAGTGTCGAGCGCTTTCTCCAGAAACTTGGCATGCACCAGTGGGCTGGGGCGGAACATCTTGTAGAAGGCGAGCACTTCGTCAGGAATGTCGAACCATTTCGTATCGTTGTCAAGCTCCTGCGCAACCAGTTCTTTGCAGAAGATGCCTTCCATCTGCTCTGCCGTGAGAGGTTCGCGTGTGGCGGGATTCAAGAGCGGAGCCGGCTTGATCTTCATGTCAGCACGGACATTGTACCACCTGGTGGGCATTTCGTCCTCGCTCAGATAAATTTTGTAAGGAATGTTTTCTTTCATTTGTGCGTTAATGATTGATGTGTGTTTTGAATCCGATACAAAGTTATGACAAATTAGTGATGCTTCCAAAAAAACGCCGACTTTTTGCAGTGAAAGTTGCCCGTTTCGCTTTTTTATCGTACCTTTGCACTCGCATACACTACATATATAATATAATGTATAAATGCCGTGCGGGTTGTTTAGACTTTGCCGTGCTTGAAACATCAAAGACGTAATGAATATACTCGAACTGAGCGAACAGGAGATTATCCGTCGCAAGAACCTTCAGTCGCTGCGCGATTTGGGCATTGATCCTTATCCGGCTGCAGAATATCCCACCAATGCCTTCAGTGCCGAAATAAAGGAAAGTTTCGTTGATTTGCCTGCCATGAAGAATGAGGATGGCGAGGACATACCGACACCGGCCACGGCAGAGAACAGCCGTCAGGTGTGCATAGCCGGGCGCATCATGTCGAAGCGCATCATGGGCAAGGCAGCATTTGCGGAGTTGCAGGACAGCAAGGGACGCATCCAAGTTTACATCACCCGCGACGCTCTTGCGGACGGCGAGGACACTACACTCTACAATACCGTTTTCAAGAAACTGCTCGACTTGGGTGACTTCATCGGTATTAAGGGCTTCGTGTTCCGCACGCAGACTGGCGAGATAAGCGTGCATGCCACGGAGTTGACCGTGCTCAGCAAAAGCCTTAAACCCCTTCCCATCGTCAAGACAGACAATGAGGGTAACGTCTATGATTCGTTCGACGATCCCGAGTTGCGCTATCGCCAGCGTTATGTTGACCTCGTGGTCAACGAGGGCGTCAAGGATACATTCCTCAAGCGGAGCATCATCCTGCGCACCATGCGTGCCTTCTTCGACCGTCACGGCTACACGGAAGTGGAGACACCTACCCTCCAAACCATTGCCGGCGGCGCTTCCGCACGTCCCTTCATCACGCACTTCAATGCGCTGAACACCCCCATGTATCTGCGCATAGCCACGGAACTTTATCTCAAACGACTGATTGTGGGAGGCTTCGAGGGCGTGTATGAGATAGGCAAGAACTTCCGCAACGAGGGAATGGACAAAAACCACAATCCCGAGTTTACCTGCATGGAGCTCTATGTAAGCTATAAGGACTACAACTGGATGATGTCCTTCACAGAGCAGCTTCTTGAGGAAATCTGTATTGCTGTCAATGGAAAACCGGAGACGGAGATAGACGGAACGATAATCAGTTTCAAGGCGCCCTTCCGCCGGCTGCCTATCCTTGATGCTATCAAGGAAAAGACAGGCTATGACTTGAATGGCATGAGCGAGGACGAGATGCGCAAGGTTGCCAAGGCGTGTGGCGTGGAGGTGGACGAGACAATGGGCAAGGGAAAACTCATCGATGAAATCTTCGGTGAGACCTGTGAAGGGGCTTTCATTCAGCCCACCTTCATTACCGACTACCCGGTCGAAATGTCTCCCCTGACTAAGATGCACCGCTCTAAGCCCGGACTGACAGAGCGTTTCGAACTGATGGTCAATGGCAAGGAGCTGGCCAATGCCTATTCCGAACTGAACGACCCCATTGACCAGGAGGAGCGTTTCGTAGAGCAGATGAAGCTTGCCGACAAGGGTGATGACGAAGCCATGATTATCGACCACGACTTCCTGCGTGCTCTTCAGTATGGCATGCCTCCCACCTCAGGCATCGGCATCGGCATAGATCGTCTGGCCATGCTCATGACAGGCAAACCCTTCATTCAGGAGGTGTTGTTCTTCCCACAGATGAAGCCCGAAGTCAAGGCACCCCGCGACAAGGACCAGCTCTTTCTTGAAAAAGGAGTTCCGGCTGATATTATCCCCATCCTGCGCAAGGCAGGCTACAACCTTGTGAGCACGTTGCAGGGCGTGGCACCGGCCAAGATACAGCAACAGATAATAGAAATCGTCAAGAAATACAAATTAGAGGTTGAGAAGCCCTCGCAAGACACAATTGCTACTTGGACAGTTTAGGTAACATAGCAGTACTGGGTGGCGGAAGTTGGGCAACGGCTATCGCCAAGATGCTGCTCGAGAAGAATGAACACATATGGTGGTACTTGCGCCGCGACGACCGCATAGAGGATTTCCGCCGTCTCGGTCACAATCCCGCCTATCTGACCANTGTTCACTTCNACANCAACCGCATCACCTTCNAGNGCGANATCNATCGGGNGGNNCAGGCNTGCCANACACNCATNTTTGTCACCCCGTCNCCCTATCTGAAAGGAAACCTGAAGCGTTTGCACGTCCGNTTGCGCGACAAGTTCATCNTCACTGCCATCAAAGGCATTGTNCCCGACGAGAATCTTATCTGCTCTGACTATNTTAATCNGATGTACAATGTGCCCGAGGAGAATCTCGCGGTGCTTGGCGGNCCGAGCCATGCCGAGGAGGTTGCGCTGAACCGTCTCACCTANCTCACCATAGGCTGCTCCGACCAGACGAAGGCAAAGACCTTCGCCAAGATGCTGGGCAGCGACTACGTCAAGACCAAGACAAGCGAGGATGTGGTAGGCATAGAGTATGCCAGCGTCTTGAAGAACGTCTATGCCATTGCAGCAGGCATTTGCCACGGCCTCAAGTACGGCGACAACTTTCAGGCCGTACTCATCAGCAATGCAGCTCAGGAGATGGAACGCTTTCTGGGCACAGTGCATCCGCTTCAACGCAACATCATTGATAGCGTATATACAGGCGACCTGCTCGTTACGGGCTACTCGAATTTCAGCCGCAATCGTGTGTTCGGAACAATGATAGGTCAGGGATACAGTGTCAAGAGCGCACAGATAGAAATGGAGATGATAGCGGAAGGCTATTTCGGCACCAAATGTATGAAGGACATAAACCAGCACTTGCATGTCAACATGCCTATCCTTGATGCCGTTTACAATATCTTATACGAACGCATTTCTCCGACCATAGAAATCAAGTTGCTGAGCGAGGCATTCAGATAGGAGGAGTAAAGATAAGGAATATAAAGAAACATAAATAGTGAAAGTATATGGCGTTCAGAAGCCCAAAGCAGGCTGTACTGCACGGTACGCACCCGAATGTTCTCCTCAGTTTCCGGTCTTCCGAATCCAGTCCCTATCGGCTGTGCTCCTGAATACCTCTTCTTTTACTTATGACATAAACATTCATACGAATAACAAACCATCTATCAACAATCACATTCCCACTTTCCTGTTCCATCCTTTCCTGAAGGGAGCAGGGTAGGACACACAGTTATGATTAAACTTGACTATTCTAAGACTCTGCTTTCTGCAGAGCAGATTGCTGCCTATGCACCTAAGGCAGCTGAGGCACAGAGAGCCCTTGAGGCCGGAACCTGTGCAGGTAATGATTTCCTCGGTTGGCTTCACTTGCCCAGTAGCATCACTGCCGAGTTTATGACAGAACTCCAGATGTGCGCCCAGANACTGCGCGAGAACTGCGACACAGTTGTTGTGGCTGGCATTGGTGGCTCCTATCTCGGTGCCCGTGCTGTCATTGAGGCTCTTGGNAATAGCTTCGCATGGCTGACAAACAACGGAGAGAATCCCAACATTCTCTTCGCTGGCAATAATATCGGCGAAGACTATCTCTATGAACTCACCGAGTACCTGAAGGGACGTAATTTTGGTGTTATCAACATCTCCAAAAGCGGTACTACCACCGAGACGGCTCTCGCTTTCCGTCTGCTTAAGAAGCAGTGCGAGCAGCAACGCGGCAAGGATATGGCCCGCAAGGTTATCGTGGCTGTCACCGATGCCAAGAAGGGCGCGGCACGCACCACGGCTGACAAGGAGGGCTACACATCTTTCATCATTCCCGACAACGTTGGCGGTCGCTTCAGCGTACTCACGCCCGTTGGTTTGCTGCCCATTGCTGTAGCGGGGTTCGATATAGCCAAACTCGTCAAAGGGGCTGCCGATATGGAGGCCGCCTGTGCTTCCGAACGTCTTGAAGAGAACATCTGCTTGCAGTATGCCGCAGTACGCAATGCCTTATACAACCAGGGCAAGAAGATAGAAATCCTTGTCAACTTCCAGCCTAAGCTGCATTATATGAACGAGTGGTGGAAGCAGCTTTACGGCGAGAGCGAGGGTAAGGATCTCAAGGGCATTTTCCCTGCTGCCGTTGACTTTAGCACGGACTTGCACTCTATGGGCCAGTGGATTCAGGAGGGTGAACGTACCATTTTCGAGACTGTGATTAGCGTTGAGGAAGCGGAGCACAAGCTGCTATTCCCTATCGACGATGAGAACCTCGACGGTCTGAACTTTCTCGCAGGCAAGCGTGTAGATGAGGTGAACAAGATGGCAGAGCTCGGCACACAGCTGGCTCACGTTGACGGCGGGGTGCCTAACATGCGTCTCATAGTTCCCCGTCTGGATGAGTACAATCTCGGACAGTTAATCTATTTCTTTGAGAAAGCATGTGGCGTGAGCGGACTTGTCCTTGGTGTCAATCCTTTCAACCAGCCTGGTGTTGAGGCTTACAAGAAGAACATGTTCGCTCTTCTCGGCAAGCCCGGCTATGAGAAGGAGACAGAAGCCATCAAAGCTCGGCTTTGATGACACCGTGCTCCGCTTATTGTTCGTTTAGCGTTTACAAGGCCTCCTCTCCTTCCATCCCTTTTCTCTCGGGACGGTCGCCCGAGAGGAGGGCTCTTTACTGTGTCGGGCCATGCCTCGGCTAAACATGAATTTCCTTAATGTGAAAACAGTTCTCTTTGATATGGACGGCGTGCTGTTCGACAGCATGCCGAACCATGCTTATTCATGGTCGACAGCTATGACGCAGTTCGGGCTGGAGATGACCCCTTACGAAGCATACATGCACGAAGGGCGTACAGGGTGTGGCACCATAGACATCCTTGCCAGGCGTTATTGGGGACGCAATGCTTCCGACGAAGAGAAGCAGCGCATTTATCAGGCGAAGTGCGAGGTATTCAATACATGTCCGGAGGCAAAACCCATGCCGGGAGCCTTGGAGGCATTGACCGCTGTCCGCCATGCAGGCTGTAAGATAGTTCTTGTCACGGGCAGTGCCCAACGTTCGCTGCTCGATCGTCTGGAGGCGCACTATCCGAACTTCTTTACGTCAGAATTGATGGTGACAGGCTTTGATGTCAAGCATGGCAAGCCGCATCCGGAGCCCTATCTGTTGGGACTTCAAAAGGCGGGAGTCTCTGCCGATGAGGCTATCGTTGTTGAGAATGCACCGCTCGGTGTTGAGTCAGCCCATGCAGCGGGCATATATTGCATAGCTGCCAATACGGGGCCGCTGGAGGATGCTATTCTCACTCAAGCAGGAGCCGACATTGTAGTGCCGGGAATGGCACAGGCGGCAGAACTGTTGCGGCGTCTGTTGGGATAAACGGAAAGTGGTGGCTTGATTTTTGCGCTTTGGCTGAACATTGTGTAAGCAAGGCCATGTGCATAGCAGCCCTGCTCCCATTTGTAATCTCCGAAGGCATGCAACAGAGATTCTCCTTCGTCAGCTTCTTCCGTATGCCTATACACAGGGGACTTCGTCCTCCGGGACAGAGGTGTCGGGTGTAATGGCGTAGCTGCCATCGGGACCGACTATAAGGAGGAAGGGGCAGCTCATGTCGCTGTCCGGCAGGCTTACGCAGGCGTTGAAGTAGTATTTTCCGTCATCTATGTGGCTGAAGCGCAAACCGTCCATGATGCCGTGCTTTCGGAAGTCTGCACTAAGCGATGCGTTGAAATCTGCTTTTGTGAAATAGCGACAGAACAGGGTGTTGCCGTCCTTCACAATCTCCAGGCAGATGCAGTTATCTTTGTATTGCACCCCATCTTCATCAGTGATGAGTGGCAGAGAGTCATCGGGTTCGCTTATAATAGTATAGATTATTTTGTGATTGCCCAGCACAAGTGAATCGATTTGTTCATAGGCCATAAGGCTACGCACTTCTTCTTGGACGTTTACCACTGTTTCCTGTGTGGCTTCCTGTTGCTTCTGCTTTTTGCAGGCAGCAAGGAGCGTGATGGCTCCCGCTATTATGGCGAGTCTTGTGAATGTGGTCATAATGATAGTTGTTATAGGGGTCAGTTGTCTATTTTGATTTGTAGGTTCAGTTTCAGATAGTAGAGTCCGTTCTCGCGTTCCAGATAGCCGTACTTGTTTTCGCAGGGAGAGGTCTTCTGCAAGCGGCAGTGTGTGAAGAGGAAGTCGCTGAACGTCTGTTCGTCGGAGCGGAGGAAAGTAGCCATGCCGCCATCCGAATCTAATGTCAGGTAACCGCCGATGGCGCTTTGACGGCCGTTGTAGATGACCTGCGGCCGAAGTCCCCAAGCCGAAGCCAGAAGCAGCTGACGCACCTTGTGCTGGTAGAAACCGTGTTTCTTCACCAGTTCATCCTTCATCTTCAGAGGGTTCTTTTCCTCCAGCATCTTGCATTGTTCATCCAAGCGGCTTGTTCCGTCGAGATGGAGTGTCATGAGCATGGCCGCAATGATGCGCGGCATGTTCGTGTCCAGCATCAACAGGTTGCTGCGGAACACCCTGTCGGCAACGTCCGCATACCGCAAGTTGCCGCCCTGGCTCAGAATGTAGAGTATGCGACGTGCCACTTCGGCTATGTTCTCCGGCTGCTCCGTGTGGTTGATTTTGTTCACGGCAGGTCCGCTGAAGCGCACTCCGGTCTGTTCGTATTTTATGTTTGCGGTGCGTCCGCCTGCAAGAAGGGGTGGGGTGTTGCAGAGGCGGCTGTGCAAACGCATGCCTATCGCGGGCGAGTCCTTGTGCCAGAGCGTCAGGTGGATGTCTGTACGGTCGTTGGTCTGTGCCTCCAGGTCGTAGATGGCCAGTGCGTCGAGGAATCCTTCCAGTTCTGT
>WFLX010163593.1_pt1 | contig 12639 bp, 10 predicted proteins | sample 4967041 | NCBI WGS metagenome assembly WFLX01 (sample SAMN12857096, study PRJNA449069) | gut metagenome | isolation source: stool from male and female vole | host: Microtus ochrogaster | place: USA:Florida | collected 2017 | reverse complement strand
GCGCCTCCGCCTCTGATGATCACCACGCAGTCCCATGAATCGAGGTCGGCGTTGATTGCGTCGAGCGCGGCGATACACGACTCGGCAGCCTTTTCCCCTTGCATTATTGCAGGGAAAAGCCGGGTGGTGAATCTCAATTTCAGCGGGTTGGCTCCAAGTTGGTTCATGAAGTCGCCATATCCGGCGGCGCCCTCCGCCGACACGATAGCTATGCGCAGAAGAGGTTTTTCACATGTCAAGCTGCGGTTAAGGTCAAAGATTCCCTCGGCTTTGAGCTGGGCTATCATCTCGTTGCGGCGCCGCAGGAGATCGCCCATCGTGTAGCTTGGGTCCACGGCGTTCACCACGAGCGAAAGCCCGTAGACGGGATGCATCGAAACCGACGCCCTTACCATCACTTTCATCCCCGAGGCGAATTTTTGCCCCGTGGCTTGGAAAAATTCCGCGCTGATGCGCGAGTAGACGTTTGCCCATATCGCCGCGCGGGCTTTCGCCTCGGTCGCTCCGGTGGCTTCGTTTTTCTGGNGCAACTCCATGTAGCAGTGCCCGCCCCTCACGGCNACATCGCTCAGCTCGGCGGTGACCCACACGTTCTGAGTCTCCCTGACCATGACAAGCGATGCNACATACTTGGTGAGCTGCAGCAGGGTTACCGGTTTCGTTTCCACTGGTTATAGCCTACTTGACAGGGTTCATCCGTTTACCGTCCCACGTGTAGGTCTTTGACGGAAGCAGGTCGGCGCTGACGAGCGAATATACGTCGGGCGACAGGAACTCGCTGAGATTGTTTTTCAGCGTGAGAGTGCGAGTGGCGGGATCGTAGGTGTATTCGGCGAGCATGAACGGAATCATCGCGCTCACGTCGGCTCCGCTCTTTTTTGCCGCCGGAGTCATCCAGTCGGTGAGCGTTGGAGCGGTGAACAGATTGTCGCCGAGCTGCGTCCATGACTGCGAATAGAATGTTATGTGGCTGTCATGAGCCGGAGTGGCTACAGTCTGTATCAAAGCTATGATAGTGTCATTGCTCGCCGGAAGGAGCGACAGTTGATAGGACGATGCGTCGGTCATGGCGATTTTCATGTCGGTAGGGGTCATCTCGGTGATGCGCGATTTGCCCTGAAGGGCGTTGGTCGACGCTGTCGACAACCCTCCGTTGAAATAATCGATCATGTCAAGACGAACATTTCGGTCCAGTAACGGAAAAACTGTTTTTGGCGCTTCGGCAAACGCTTTTGCCGCTGTCAGCTGCGCTTTTGCCGCCGGGCTTAGAGCCACTGCGGCAAGCAACGCGGCAAGAATGACTTTGATAACTTTCATGGGTTTATCTCTTTTTGTGACGGGAGCCTGCTGACTTCCCTTTTTTCATAAACTTGTCAAAGTTACCATTTTTTTCTTTTACCTCACCATCTTTGCGGTCTCTTTTTCTGCGCGAAGACAGGCGCGAATAGTCTTTTTCAGGGTCGGCGATCTCTGCGTGAAGCTTGTGGCCGACGAAATCAAATCCCGTCAGTCCCTCCACAACTCGGCGAGCGTCACTCTTCTTCACGTCAAACAGTGAGTAGCCGGGCATAAGGTCGATACGCCCCACGTCGACGCGCTGCCCGTGGATGGCATGGTTGAGGATGTCGATAAGATTGCCCGCATAGAAGCCGTCGTTTTTACCGGCGTTCACATATATGCGCGCCATGCCGCGGTCGGCTGTGCGGCGATCCTTTTCGGCGGCGCTTTTCGGAGCGCGGTCTTTGCGGTCGCCCTTCTTGGGCTTCTCGTCGATGAAGTCGATGACGGGAGCGTCCTTGTAGTAGTCGAGCAGACGGTTGAATTCGAGCGAAACGACGCGTTTCAGCAGGTCCTCCTCCGAGAGCCAGCTCAGCTTGCGGCTCACTCCGGGAAGATATTTCGCTATCTCCTCGTCGTCGACTTTAACCTTTTCAAGGCGGTCGGCGAGGTTATATAGCTGCTTCTCGNTNATGTGGGCGGGTGTCGGCACCTCTTCGCGCTCGNAAGTCTTTCCGATGCGCNTCTCTATATCTTTGAGTTTGCCGCGCTCTCGGGAGTGGATGATGGCTATCGAGATACCGGTTTTGCCCGCTCTTCCCGTACGTCCCGAACGGTGGGTATAGGTGGCGATATCGTCGGGAAGGCCGTAGTTGATCACGTGGGTGAGATCGCTCACGTCAAGACCGCGGGCGGCTACGTCGGTAGCAACGAGCAGTCTCAGCACTCTGTCGCGGAACTTCTTCATCACCATGTCGCGCTGAGCCTGTGAAAGCTCTCCGTGAAGTGAATCGGCGTTATAGCCGTCCTGAATCAGCTTGTCGGCTATTTCCTGTGTCTCCTTACGGGTGCGGCAGAAAATAATGCCGTATATGTTGGGGTTGTCGTCGGCGATACGCTTAAGGGCGAGGTATTTGTCGCGCGCATGCACCATGTAATATATGTGGCGCACGTTCTCGGCTCCCGTGTTCTTTGTGCCCACCACGAATTCCTCGGGATTCTTCATGTAGGTTGCCGCGATTTTTGCGATTTCGGCTGGCATTGTAGCCGAGAACAGCAACATCTTGCGGTTTTCGGGCACATGGCTGAGGATGTCGTTTATATCGTCGACAAATCCCATGTTGAGCATCTCGTCGGCTTCGTCGAGGATCACCGTGTGGACGTTGTCGAGTTTCACCACTCCGCGCCTTATCAGGTCCATCAGTCGTCCCGGGGTGGCGACGATCACATGCACTCCCTTGCGGAGCGATCTTATCTGGCTCTCAATGCTCGAACCGCCATATACCGGCAGCACCTTAAGGTCGGGGGTATATTTGGAAAAGTCNGNCAGGTCGCCCCCTANCTGAAGNCAAAGCTCGCGGGTANGNNCGATNATAAGCGCCTGCNGNGCCACCAGCTCCGTGTCGATGCGCTGAAGCACCGGCAGTCCGAATGCGGCTGTTTTTCCTGTTCCGGTTTGGGCGAGGGCAATCACGTCGCCGTCCTCGTTAAGAAGATGGGGGATAACCTTTTCTTGAACGGGCATAGGATTCTCAAAGCCCATATCTTTTATTGCGCGGAGGAGGTCGTCTCTCACTCCAAGCTCTTCAAATGTTTTCATAATTAATTATTTAGTGTGTGTTGTGACCATCGTTATTTTTCACGCATGAACAGGTTGACGGGTGTGCCCGTGAAGTCCCATTTCTCTCTGATTTTGTTCTCAAGATATCGGCGGTAAGGCTCCTTGACCCATTGCGGCAAGTTGCAGAAGAATACGAACGTCGGGATCATCTGCTCCTTAAGCATGGTCACATATTTGATTTTGATATATTTCCCTTTATTGGCAGGGGGAGGATAAGCGCCGATCACCTCCTGCATGTAGGTGTTGAGCTGTGACGTGGGAATGATTCTGCCGCGGTTCTTGTAAACGTCCACGGCGGTTTCGATCACTTTATAGATGCGCTGCTTCGTGAGCGCCGAGGTGAAGATGATGGGAAAGTCGGTGAACGGTGCGAAGCGGCTGCGGATAGCGTCCTCGAAATGCTTGATTGCCTTCTGCGACTTGTCCTNTNCNNGGTNCCACTNGTTCACGCNCACAACCANNCCCTTTTTANTGCGCTGGATGAGCGANNAGATATTNNCGTCCTGNCTCTNNATGCCGAGCGTAGCGTCGATCATCAGGATACACACGTCCGATGCCTCGATGGCGCGTATCGAGCGGATAACCGAGTAGTATTCTATATCCTCGTTCACCTTTGCTTTCTTGCGGATTCCGGCGGTGTCGACAAGGTAGAAGTCGAAGCCGAATTTCTGATAGCGGGTATAAATCGAGTCGCGCGTTGTGCCCGCTATGTTGGTTACGATGTTACGGTCCTCGCCTATGAAGGCGTTGATAATCGACGACTTGCCGGCGTTAGGGCGACCCACGATAGCGAAACGCGGTATCTGCTCCAAGTTATCCTCCTCAGTGTCGTCCTCGGGGAGGTCCTTCACTATTTCGTCGAGAAGATCGCCGGTGCCCGAGCCGCTTGCCGACGAGATGGGGAACGGCTCGCCCAATCCAAGCTTGTAGAAATCGGCTACGTTATACATCCAGTCGTTTGAGTCCACCTTGTTGGCAACGAGAATAACCGGCTTCTTGGAGCGGCGCAGGATTCTCGCCACGTGGTCGTCAAGGTCGGTAACGCCGTTCATGGTGTCCACTACGAATAGAATCACGTCGGCTTCCTCGATTGCGAGTTCCACCTGCTTGTTGATTTCACTCTCGAAAATATCTTCCGCGTTTACCACCCAGCCGCCGGTGTCGACGATCGAGAACTTTTTTCCACACCAGTCCACCTTGCCATACTGGCGGTCGCGGGTGGTGCCTGCCGTGTCGTCGACAATGGCGGTGCGGGTTTGTGTGAGTCGGTTGAAAAGCGTGGATTTTCCCACGTTAGGACGTCCTACTATTGCTACGAGTCTTCCCATATCTTTGGCGTATTAAAATTTTCAAAATACAAATTTAACTGTTTTAACCTATATTTTCTTCATGTTTGGTTAATAACTGTTGAATACAGCCGCTATTTTCCATGTTCCGATTCGATAGCGGCTGAGATTTTTCCAAATCTGTAAGAATAACACCGCTATCTCGAATTTTGTTAAATAATAAAAATTAATTAACTTTCCCGCCGGTTGCAGGGATGTTTTTTCANGGCGGCGATATGAAATCTCGCTGTTTTTTGTTAGTTTTGTGAAATCCAAATCTCCGNTNTCTNAACTCGGCGGAAATGAGGCTTTTTCCAAAAGAANAAANTGATNTGAAATATGTAGGAGCACATGTGTCGGTCGAAGGGGGTGTCAGCAACGCGCCCGTCAACGCGCATGATATAGGAGCCAAGGCGTTTGCGCTCTTCACCCGCAATCCATCGAGGTGGAAAAGCAAGCCCATCACCGAGAAGGAGGCTGCGAAATTCAAAGAGAATTGCGCGGAATATGGTTACAATCCGTCTCAAATTCTACCCCATGACAGCTATCTGATAAATCTTGGCTCGCCCGACGCCGAGAAGCTCGCCATGTCGCGCGAAGCTTTTCTCGACGAAATTCAGCGATGTATGCAGCTGGGGCTCACTATGCTCAACTTCCATCCCGGCAGCCATCTCAACGCCATCGCTCCCGATGACTGTCTCGATCTCATTGCCGATTCGATCAACTGGGCGCTCGACAAGACCTCGGGAGTGAAAGCCGTCATCGAGAACACCGCCGGACAAGGGTCCAACCTCGGGTTCAGTTTCGAGCAGATTGCCCGCATTATCGACCGGGTTGAAGACAAATCACGTGTGGGAGTCTGTGTCGACACCTGCCACGCCTATGCCGCCGGCTACGACCTCGCCACCCCCGCCGGCTATGCCGCCGCATGGGAGGAATTTGGCAATGTGATTGGCTTCGGCTATCTCAGTGGGATGCACATTAACGACAGCAAGAAAGGGCTCGGCTCCAAAGTGGACCGCCACGAGAGCCTCGGCAAGGGCTCCATTGGCGAAGGGCTCTTTGAAATGCTCATGAACGATCCGCGCATGGACGGCATTCCCCTCATTCTCGAGACCCCCGACATGGACGCATGGCGCCGGGAGATCGCATGGATGTACAGTTGCGTGCGGCAGCAGTGACCACCCGATATTCTGGCGATTGTGTAAAGTGAAAATTAACCTATCTAAATAACCATCCAAACCTTATACATTATGGAGAATAAACACCGCTTTTGCGTGATAATGTGTGGCGGAATAGGAAGCCGTTTCTGGCCTTATAGCCGCTCGGCGAAGCCTAAACAGTTTATCGACTTTTTTGGCACTGGAAGATCTTTGCTCCAGATGAGCTATGACCGCATCCTCCCCATGGTGCCGAAAGAGAATATCATAATCGTGACCAATGAACAGTACGCGCCCCTCGTCAGGGAGCAGCTTCCCGAACNTGAAGAGAGCCGGATTCTTCTGGAGCCCGCTCGGCGCAACACCGCTCCCTGCATCGCATGGGCGGCTTACCACATAAAGGCTNTCGACCCGCAGGCGTCGATGATTGTCACCCCGAGCGACCATCTCNTAACCCGCGAGCGCGAGTTTGAGAAAGCGATTGAAACAGGATTTGAGTTTGTTGAACATCATGATGCCCTGCTCACGCTCGGAATAAAGCCTTCCCGTCCCGAAACCGGTTACGGATATATTCAGGTGGGTAGCCCTGAAACCGACAATATTCTGAAAGTTAAGACTTTCACCGAAAAGCCCGATTTGCAGCTCGCAAAAGTGTTTTTTGAAAGCGGCGAGTTTTTCTGGAATTCGGGAATATTCCTGTGGAGCGTCGACTCGATAATTAAAGCCCTCCATGCCTATGCCCCCGACCTGACCAATACTTTCGACAAGGGCGCCGATACTTTCGGAACCCCTGCCGAGCGTGAGTTCATCGATCATGAATTCCCCGGCTGCGTCAACATCTCGATTGACTATGCTGTGATGGAACGCGCGGCGAATGTCTATGTCGAGTGTGTCAACTTCGGGTGGAACGATCTCGGAACCTGGAGCGCCCTCTACGACAATTCGCCTAAAAATGCCGATGCCAACGTCACCCAGAACTGCCGGGTGCTTGCCTATGAGTCGAGGGGCAATATGTTTGCCGTCGCCGGCGACAAGCTCGTGGTGGTCAAAGGTCTCAACGACTACATAGTCGCCGATGCCGGCGATGTGCTTCTCGTGTGTCCAAAGGCTGATGAACAGCACATAAAACAATACGTAAACGATGTCAAGATAAGTTATGGAGACAAATTCCTCTAATCATCCTTCTCATAATGTGCCGGAACCGGAATTTCCCTTCCGGCACATTCTTCCTATTCAGATTCGGTTTAATGACATGGACATGCTCGGTCATGTCAACAACACCACCTATTTCAAGTTTTTCGATCTCGCCAAGTGCCGCTATTTTGAAGACCTCCTTCCCGGGGCTCTTGACTGGAAAGAAATAAATGTGGTGGTCGCCAACATTAATTGCGACTTCTTCGCCCCCACGTTTTTCAACGAGTCGGTAGCCGTGTGTACAACTGTCACGAAAGTGGGCGAAAAAAGTTTCCGCATGGAGCAGCGCCTGTATGAAACCGAAACAGGGCAGGTGAAGTGCATTTGCCGCACTGTCATGGTGGGCTATGACCTGAGCAAAGGCGCTTCGATGGCTATAACTCAGGAGTGGCGCGATGCGATAGAACGCTATGAAGGGCGTCCGGTATGAGCAAAACCCTCTATGTAACTGACCTCGACGGCACTTTCCTCACCCCCGAAAGCCGGGTGAGCGACTTGAGCGCGGCGATGGTGAGCCGCTTGAGCCGCGAAGGCGCGATGATAACGGTGGCGACGGCGCGCACCCCTGCGACTGTCGAGCCGCTTCTTGCGCGCACCCTCACTGTTCCTCCCGCTGTCGTCATGACCGGCGCCACCCTTTGGGACCGTGCCGCCAAGGAGTATATCGATTCAAAATTTATCCGCCCCGAGGATGTGGTCGAGATAGGGCGGCGGGCGGCGCGTTATGGAATAAATCCGTTCATCTACACCTTGCCGGTCGACGACGTGATGCAGGTTTATCACAGCGGACCGATGTCGGCGCAGGATGAGAAATTCGTGCGCGAGCGCCAAGCGTTGAGCCTCAAATTTTTCAATCTCGATCGTCCTTGCGAGGAGTGTCTTCATCACTCCCGCACTATTCTGTTCTTTGCCATGGGTCCCATCGAAAGCGTCAACGCGCTTGCCGATGATTTGCGCGCCAATGTCGATTGCTCGGTCAGCAACTACGTCGACATTTTCGGAAAGGATGTCGGAATAATCGAGATATTCGCTCCCGGTATCAGCAAGGCGGCTGCCGTCGGCAAACTCGCGCGCGACTGTGCTGCCGACCGAGTGGTGGTCTTTGGCGACAATCTCAACGACCTTTCGATGATGGAGATTGCCGACGTGAGCGTCGNCGTNGGCAACGCCNTCCCCGAGGTGAAGCGTCGCGCCGACGTGGTGATAGGNCGCAATGANGAGGATGCCGTGGCGCGTTTCATCGAAGAAGATTTCAACAGTCACCGCTGATGGCAAATATCTACGACATAAGGCAGTATGGCACTATGGCGTTTTTCGTCATTGCCGTGGGGCTTGTGCTGCTGTTCCTTTACGTGTCGGAACGCATCGTCAACGATGTTTCCCGCCAGGAGCGGGAGAGAATGGAGATATGGGCTGACGCCACCAAGGCGATTATCAACATGGACAATCCCGCCGACGATTCCCGCCCGGAGGCTGACATTGACTTCCTGCTGCGCATAATCGAGGGCAACCGCACCATCCCCGTGCTGCTTACCGACGACGGCGGAACCATTATAATGCACCGCAACTTCAGTCTCCCCGAAGAGATTGATTCGCTCAACCCGTTCTACATTTCGGAGGTGAACGAAGCCTTCCTCAAGGACAAGCTCGCCGGGTTGCGAGGCACTTCCAATGTGATCCACATCATTATTTCGCCCGGCAACACCCAGCACCTTTATTACGAAGACAGCCGGTTGCTGAAAATGCTCAACTACTACCCCTACATTCAGCTCCTGGTGATGCTCATATTTGTCGCCGTGGTTTACTTTGCCGTCACTTCCACTAAGAAAGCCGAGCAGAACAAAGTGTGGGTCGGATTGTCGAAGGAGACGGCTCATCAGCTCGGCACCCCTATCTCCTCGCTGATGGCGTGGCTTGAACTGCTTGAGTCGATGGGTGTGGACAAGGACATGGTGGGGGAGATGGACAAGGATGTGAAGCGGTTGTCCACCATCGCTTCGCGATTCGGGAAAATCGGTTCCCGGCCTCAAATGGAGCTTACCGACGTGAACCGTGTCGTTGCCGACGCATGCCAGTATATGGCTACGCGCATCTCCAAGCGCATAAAACTGAGTGTCGACATCTGCCCTCGCAGTCTTGAGGTGAATCTTAGCGATTCGCTCTTCCAGTGGGTCATGGAAAATCTCATCAAGAACGCAGTCGACGCTATGGATGCCGAGGGGTCGATATCGGTGTCAACGCGCAAGGAGCGCTCCAATGCCGTGATTGAAGTCGCCGATACCGGAAAAGGGATGCCACGCAAACGCTTCAAGACCGTGTTCAATCCCGGATACACCACCAAGAAGCGCGGTTGGGGACTGGGGCTTGCTCTCGCCAAGCGTATCATTGAGCAGTATCACAACGGCAGCATCTACGTCGCCTCGTCGGAAATCGGTGTCGGCACCACTTTCCGCATTGAGCTCCCCCTCGCCAACCCTGAGCAATTCACAATGCATAATGCATAATGCATAATTGTGAATGCATAATGCACAAAACGTAGGGGCATGGCGTGCCATGTCCGCAGCTCAATTCGCTGAAAACCAATAATTTCACCCTCCCTGCGAATGGATTCAGGCGGCAGTCATCTCTCTATGTAAAGATAGCGGGCTGTGTCGTAATTGATTACGATACAGCCCGCTTCACTTCAGTTTATATAAGCCTTCGTTTATTTGATCACCTTGTCGGCTTCGGCATGACCGTCGGCATAGATGATGCGGCGTATTGTGATTCCGTTGGAGGGTTCTGGAATGCGGCGACCGTCGAGCGAGTAATATTCGATTGCCACTATCTCAGAAGCTGAAGCGCCGTCAGCCTCGATATTGGTGATACCTGCCGTGTAGGCGGGATAATATTCGTTGACGGGATTGATTGCGTCGGCGTTCTGTGCTTTAACGATATGCTCTACGACGCTGTTGAGATACACCTCCACGTTGGTATACCACTGCTTTTCAGCATCGAGAGTGTAGAGTTTTGCGTCAGAAGCGTCGTTGGGGTTAAGTCCGTTCAGCACTTCCCATTCGTCGGGCATACCGTCGCGGTCGGTGTCATAACCGGCGGGACGTGATTCCGAGCGCAGTGCCGGGAAGCTGGCGGTCTTCGGGTTCTCCTCCATGTCGGGATCGTTGATGAAGTCAAGAATTCCGGCGGTGTTGGATGTGGCAAAAGTCGTTCCGGCGCTGTTGGTATAGGGCACATTGCCATAGAAGGTCACTGTTCCGGTCTTCGCTTCTTCAAAATTGCGAACATCCACAGCGTCTCTTGCGAGGCTTGAACCGCAATAGAGCAGGATTTTGTCATAGACGGTTTCGGCGTCGTGGGTGGTGACGGTACCGGGATCGGTCTCTGAGTCGAGTTTCAGCTTTATGCAGTCGTCGCCGTTGGTGTTCTTTTCGTAGGTTTCATTGTCTCCGAAGAAATGGGCGGTGTCCTTTATGTAGCGTTCGCCATTCATGCTGTAGAGTCCGCTATCGTATTTTACACCGTTCCAGTCATAGTTTTCAGGTGAGTAGGCGGCAGTCACGTAGTTTCCGTTGATATAATATCGTGATGAGTACCCGTAGAGTTCCGGATGGCTTGTGTCGGCGTTGCCCGATGTAGCGACAGTTACCTGCGTAACGGTAGTCCTGTTCTTAGTGCCGGGACCTGCCTTGTAATAGTTGTTGACAATGTTGATGTATCCGCCGCCGGGACCTCCGTAGCAAGCTGATCCGTTGCCCCAGTTATACATCACGCAGTTTCGGAAATCCACTCGCTCAGCCTGAACGGTGTTGGCAAATTTGGTCTTGTCATATCCCTCCCAGGAGTATCGCGCTCCGTTGAAACGAGGCGCGCGGTTCTGGACGTGGGCGATGAAATTGTGGTGGAACGACGCTTCCTTTCCACCCCATATTCCGCCATAGCTGTGAGCGCCTTTCGTGTGCCCCGGATTGGCGAGACCCTCCGTGATGTTACACCACTGCATGGTGAAGTTGGCGTTGTCGTAAAATGAAGCCACCTCGTCGATGCTCCATGAGAAAGAGCAGTGGTCGAGCATTATGTTGGTGAAATTTCTTGCGAAAATAGCGTCGGCGCCGTCATTCACGTCCTTCACCTGGGAGCGACGGCTGCGGATGAAGCGGATAATGATGTTGTTGCCGTTGGGGCGCAAAGTGTGGTAACGCAGTGTGATCCCTTCGCCCGGAGCGGTCTGTCCGGCGATAGTGGTGTTCGCTCCGATTTTCAGCTCGCTTTTCAAATCGATGTAGCCGCTCACGTCGAAGACCACGATTTTCTTATCGTTGCCGTTCACGGCGGCGCGGAGCGAGCCGGTTCCGCTGTCGTTAAGATTGGTCACATGGACGATTTTTCCGCCACGGCCGCCCGTGGTGTAGCGTCCGTGTCCTTCAGCTCCCGGAAAAGCCGGCGCCTCGTTTTGTGCTGCAGCGGTTAAAGCGCACGCCGAAACAGCTATGAGGGATAAAAATTTTTTCATCGGTTTAAGGTAGATGGTTTATGTATATTGTATGATAATGAGAATGCAAAGGTCGCATTTTACAAGCAGTTATGCAAATTTATTCACAATTAAATTGTTAAATCAACATAAAGCTCCCTCTAAAACCGCTCCTCACAATCGCAGGATACCCCGATTCCTGACGTAGAGCGAAGGCACAATTCATAATGATGAATGCATAATTCCTAATTAAACTGACACAAACGAATATTGCGCGCCTCGTAAACGTAATGCACTGCAGGCATGGCGTGCCATGCCCCTACACTTTGATGAATTATGCATGATTCTTAATTGGCGGGGTTGATTGACGGGATGGCAAGCCTGAAAGGCTTACACCTATGGATAACCCGGCACTACGAGCGAAGCGAGGTGTGCCGAGATTAGCCCACAAAAAGATCTATGTCATCGGAATGCCGGTGTCCGTAGCGCAGTGAAATGTTTGTTCCTCCTACCAGAGCAAATGGACTGAACAGCGGGTTTGCCATGATGTCGTTGAGAATACTTCGCAGGAGTGGTGTGACTGTGTTATAGCAAAGTGATGTCATTTCCGGTCAATGGATTCGTAAAAAGATTTAATCGCTTTCTTTTCGGTTGCGGAGCCGCGTTGGTTTACTCGTTCGACAATAAATTTGCGATATTTTATCCAGTCGAGGGTATCGTAATCTATGTCCCAGAACAACACTTTTCTAACTTTAGGAGGGGTTAAGCGAGTCGAGGATGTCATTTCTTCATATTGACTAACCTCAAAATAGGATTGAAGTATGTACAGAAAACCGTTGTCCCATCCCAACTCCTTTTCTATTTTCCGTGATTGAGGAACGGTGATGCGGCGTTTTCCTTTTATGATGGCATTGATTGTTTGATAATGGATTTGAGTTTGAACCGACAGGTCCCGTTGGGAAAGATGCATTTTCTGCAACTTCCGTTCTATTATTTTCCCGAGCGGGATGCCTTTATATTTTTCAATATTGATGTTCATGTTGCAAATATAACAAATAAACAAATATGTTTACTCCGGCGCAGTTGTTAATTTGCGATAAAAATTCCGCCACCTGCATAGAGATGCGTCTATGTAAGGTGGCGGAATCGTTATTATCGTATCTTCAGGGAGAAGTAAGGTGGGCGTTATTCCTCGGCGTCGTCTTCGATTGAGAAGTCGTCTACGTCGTCAAGAAATTCGTCGTCAAGATCGATTTCCTCCTCTTTGGAATCATCTTTCTTGCTGTCTTGCTTGAGTTTCACTTTCTTCTTTTTCGGGGCAGTGCCGTTTTCAGCATTTTTGAGCGCCTCCATGATTTTTGCCTCAAGCTCTTC
>WFLX010090261.1_pt1 | contig 12639 bp, 12 predicted proteins | sample 4967041 | NCBI WGS metagenome assembly WFLX01 (sample SAMN12857096, study PRJNA449069) | gut metagenome | isolation source: stool from male and female vole | host: Microtus ochrogaster | place: USA:Florida | collected 2017 | reverse complement strand
TATTTCACTTACAAGATTTCCATATTCATCTGCCTGTAATTTTATCATTTTAATAACCATGCCTTTCCTTATCCTGCAAATTCTTGACAACAAAAAACATAAGCTTTTTGTTGTATGTTGCCGCAAGCACATTATTTTCTTCACTGAGTTCCTTATAAACTTGCTTTCAAAGAATTTATTTGTCCTCCCAATTCAGCAATATAAGAATCCAATAAAGTAATCTGTGGTCCTATTGCCGTTTCAACACCGAAAAAATTGCCGTTTTTCTTTCCCATGACAATCTGTGCATCTGATATGCCTGTTTCCGCCCCATCTGCTGCCATTCCTGAAAATCTCTGTATATCAGCCTCTAATTTCTTGGCTTTTAATCCGTTGACCTGTGATATGATCCCTTCCAGCCGGTCTTTCTTTCCATTCAAGGCAGACTTCAAGTCTTCACACCCTGCTTTTTCATGTTCCAGCCGCCGGATTTTTTCCATAATTTCTCTTCTCCTCGCTTCTGCCGCCGCCCGCTGTGCCGCTTTGTCCTGCCGCATTTGCATCCGCCATTAATTGATACCTCCTTATCCTTCATAATACTGATGATTCATCAATACCAGAACTTCTTCTAACATAAATATCCACTTCTTAATCCAATTATCCATTTTTTGTCAAAACGTAATTTTATTATATATACAAAGCAATAAAACAGCAATACAAAATCATATTTTTATAAACAAATATTCAAACAGTATATGTGTTTTGATATTTTGAGTATTCATTTTTATCAGTTTAAAGATTCATCATTAATAATATTTAAAATTAATATCTTTTCTGGATTTTATGTGCGATTGTTCGAAGAATCACAAATACATCAGTAATTATTTTATTTTTTTCATTTTTATTAACAAGATTATTATTTAATGTAATACCATTTCTTTCATTTTATAAATATAAGAATTTTTTATTTTTCATAAAACATCANANAAATCTTATAAATTCAAAAAACNTCTATCAAATAACTCTTGTTTNCNGAATTATGGNGCGTTATAATAATNACGGCAGATTTTATGGCATATAAAGGCAGCAAATAGCCAATAATCATATTATCTGCGATTTTTCATATCAAACATTTGATAATTTATATAAAAGGATAAGGGTTCATGCTATGAAGGTCGTATTACAGAATCTAACAAAAAAATTTCCCAACCGTAATAAGAAAGGCGCCGATGTGATCGCCGTCAATGATTTCAGCTTTGAAATCCCCGACGGCAAGCTGGTCGGGTTGCTCGGTCCCTCCGGCTGCGGCAAAAGCACCACCCTGTTCATGATCTGCGGTCTGGAAGAACCCACGAAAGGGAAGATTTTCTTCGGCGAAGACGACGTAACGGAACTTCCTCCGGAACACAGAGGCGTCGGCGTTGTCTTTCAAAATTATGCACTTTATCCCCATCTGACTGTCAGACAGAATATTATCTTCCCTTTGCAGAATCTAAAAGGCTCGAACAAGCTTTCCAAAGAGGAGATGAACGAGCGCGCCCTTGACGCCGCCAAGCTGGTACAGATCGAAGAATTGATGGAACGCAGACCCAGCGAGCTTTCCGGCGGTCAGCAGCAGCGCGTAGCCATCGCCCGCGCCATGGTGAAAATGCCAAAGGTTCTTCTTTTGGACGAGCCACTGTCTAACCTTGACGCCAGACTGCGCTTACAGACCCGGGAAGAGATCCGGCGGATCCAAAAAGAGACCGGTATCACAACAATCTTTGTCACCCACGATCAGGAAGAAGCCATGAGTATTTCCGACGTGATCGTTGTCATGAAAGACGGCGAACTGCAGCAGATCGGCAAGCCACAGGATATCTATGACGATCCTGTCAATCTGTTTGTTGCAAAGTTTCTCGGTACGCCGCCGATCAATATATTTCAAGGCAGGGTGAAAGACGGCAAGCTTTATCTTACGGAAAATATCACTCAAACCAGCGCTTCCAACCAGTCAGACCATACCGCACTTTTAAATGTTGCGGGCGTTGCCGATCAGGAAGTCACCGTCGGCATCCGTCCGGAAGGATTTATCCCGGATGAGCACGGCGCTTTTAGCTGCAACCTGGTCAGGGTCGAAGTAATGGGACGCGATATCAGCGTTGTTTCCACACATCCGGCTTGTGAAAATCCCAGCATCCGGTCTATTATTGATGCAGACAATAAGATTGATCCCGACAGCGCGACAGTCTGTTTTTCGCTAAAACCACATAAAGTGTTGTTATTTAACAAAGAAACCGGCGAGCGCATTTATTTTTCTTAGCCTTGTTAACATTTACGTATTAATAATAATCATACAACATACTAAAGGAATGACTTAATCACATGAACAAAGCAACAACCTATGATGAATATATCCAGCAGTTAAACGGTCGAGGCGACGTCATTGTCTTCCGCGGACAGCCAAACAGCGACTTTGTCCTGATCCCTTCCGGTCTCCGCGGCGACCATATTGCTATTGCAGACAGCCAGATGTTCCGTTTTGTGGACGAGATGAAGCATCTGTTTAATTTTGATGAGCTGACCTGTATCGAGATTGCGCAGCATTTCACGCTGCCCACGCGTATGCTGGATTTTTCTTATTCCTTTGATGTGGCATTGTTCTTCGCCTGCCATGATGCCAAGGGAAGATATCAGGATTGCGACGGCAAGGTTTTTATCTTTAACAAAAGCAAATATGAGCAGATGCTGAAAGACCGCAGAAAGCTTTCCAGCCAGATCATCCGCAATAACCAATACCTTTATGAATGGTTACAGAAGTATATTGATAAAGAATCCACCGATATGAACCGCGGCGTGGATATGCCGATTTTCGTTGATGCAACCCAACAGTTTGACCGTCTTTATATGCAAAAGGGATTATTTCTTCTCTGGGGACGCGACGAATGTTCCTTTGAGAATATCATGCTTAATGAAAAACTTGATATGAACTATTTTATAGATACGATCGTAATTGACGCTGCGGCAAAGCCCCGTATCTTAGAATCACTTGCAGAAAAGCATCTCAGCGAAGACACTCTGTATATGAATGTCAGCAAGATCAAAGATCTGGTAAATTATATTAAATACGGAACGCCTCCGGAGGAGACAACATGAGCAAAAACAACTCCAAAAGCTGGCTTTATCTGCTGCCGGCGATCCTCTTTTTAGGAATTTTCATGGTATATCCATTGATCGATGTACTGATCTATTCTTTTGAAGAAGGCTACAATTTTGCATCCCAGAGTTTTTTTGATATAGGATGGTACAATTTTTCCTATGTGCTGCATGACGCGTACTTTCTGCAGGCAGTTAAGAACACTTTTTTAATGGTTATCATTACGGTGCCTCTGTCAACCGGGATCGCCCTGCTGATCTCAGTAGGGATCAGCTCCATTAAGCCCCTGCGGAATTTATTCCAGACGATCTATTTTTTACCTTATGTGACCAATACTCTGGCGGTGGGTCTGGTATTTATGATCCTGTTTAAAAAGACCGCGTACTCAGATGGTCTTGTCAATCTGCTGATCAACTGGTTCGGCGGTTCTTCCGTGGATTTTATCGAGGGCCCTTACTGGGCGAAAATGTTTGTTATGTGCTTTTATATTATCTGGGTCGTTATGCCGTTTAAGATACTGCTGCTGACCAGTGCGCTTTCTTCCGTGAATCAACACTACTACAATGCCGCCAGAGTTGATGGCACTTCGCGCCTGCGCACCTTTACAAAGATTACGCTCCCTATGATCTCACCAACGATTTTTTATCTGGTCATCACAGGATTTATCGGAGCTTTCAAAGAATACAGCAATGCGGTTGCCCTGTTTGGCGTCAATCTGAATGCCGCTGAGATGAATACCATTGTAGGCTATATATACGATATGCTTTATGGCGACAGCGGCGGATATCCGTCTTATGCATCCGCCGCCGCCATCATTTTGTTTGCGATTGTGCTGACCATTACCTGCATTAACCTGCTGGTAAGCCGGAAGCACACCTATTATGTATAACCTTGATACCCTATGAAATACAAACTTTGAAAGGAGATAAGATTGTATATGAGTGGTAACCGGACAAACCAATCCACCAATTATCATAATACCGCCCGTTCTGCCGCTGCACGAAGCAAAGCAGTCCATACGGTAATATACTTTTTCCTTGCAGTCTGGGGGATCGTCGTCCTCTTTCCATTTTATTGGATGATCCTGACCTCCTTTAAAAGTTATGGGGAATATAATTCCGAGTATATACCAAAATTTTTCACTTCCTCGCCTACTTTCCAGAATTATATCAGCGCCTTTACGGAAGTACCTCTTGTCCGCTACCTGGCCAACACGCTGATTTTTACACTTGCAACGACAGCAATCATGATGGTCGTGATCACACTTGCCGCATTTGCATTTGCACGGCTGCAGTTCAAAGGAAAAAACACCTTGTTTACGCTGTTTCTTTCCCTCATGATGATACCGAATGAGCTTGTGATCATTACAAATTTTACAACCATTACCAATCTCAATATGCGTAATACTTTCCTGGGGCTGATCCTGCCATCGGTCACTTCGATATTTTATATTTATCTTTTAAAAGAAAATTTTGCACAAGTGCCGGATGCACTTTACTACGCTGCCAAAGTTGATGGAACTTCCGATATGAAATATCTCATTAAGGTGCTTATCCCCATCTGCCGTCCTACGCTGATCACCATCGGCATCCTTAAGATCATTGAATGCTGGAATTCTTATGTATGGCCGCGGCTGATCACCGATGATGAGAATTATTATCTGGTTTCCAACGGTATCCAGGAGATCCGGGAAAACGGTTTTGGCCGGGAAAATATCCCTGCCATGATGGCTGCCGTGGTCGTTATCTCTATTCCGCTGGTGGCGCTGTTTCTGATCTTTCGTGATAAGATCATGGCAGGAGTATCCAGAGGCGGAACCAAAGGATAAGCATTTTAGCCGCAGCAAGCTGCTCTGACATGGAGGATTATTATGGTAATAAAAAAAAGAGTTTGTTATTTTCTACTGCTTTCAATCACTCTCATTCTCTGCCTGACCGCCTGTCATGGTTCACGGAAAGATACAACCTTTGAGATTCCGGAATCTTTTGATACTGCACAGCCGATCACAATTACTTTTTGGGCAAAAAACGACACCAACAAGACACAGACTGATATCTACAAACAGGCAATCGCGGATTTTCAGGCGTTATATCCCAATATTACAGTCAATCTGCGCCTTTATACGAATTATGGCACTATATATAACGACGTTATTACTAATATTGCTACCAATACAACACCTAATGTCTGCATTACCTACCCCGATCACATTGCAACCTATCTGACCGGCAGCAATACCGTTGTGCCGCTTGATAGTTTATTTGCTGATGAAAGATATGGATTTGGCGGCAGCGAAATTGTATATGATTCAATTTCACAAGAGGAAATCGTTCCAAAATTCTTAGAAGAATGTCGTTTTCAGGATGCTTATTACGCAATTCCCTATATGCGTTCCACAGAGGTATGCTATATCAATAAAACCTATGTAGAAGCCCTCGGCTATACTCTGCCCGATATCATGACATGGGATTTTATCTGGGAAGTGTCAGAAGCCGCAATGGAAAAGAATGCGGACGGAAGTTTTGTCGTCAATGGGCAGAATGTCTTGATTCCTTTCATTTACAAATCAACAGATAATATGATGATCCAGATGTTAAAACAACGCGGCGCTGGGTATTCTACTGATGACGGAACGATCGAGCTGTTTAATGATACGACGACGGAACTGTTATATACGATTGCAGATCACGGGGAAAGCCGGGCTTTTTCAACATTTAAGATCTCCAGCTATCCTGCCAATTTCCTAAATGCAGGGCAGTGTATCTTTGCTATTGATTCTACTGCAGGCGCAACTTGGATGGGTTCCGACGCTCCGCTTTCCGATATCAGCGAAGATCAGAAAGTGGATTTTGAAACAACCGTCATGCCGATCCCGCAATTTGATCCGGCAGATCCGCAGATGATCTCACAGGGTCCGTCCATCTGCATCTTTAACAAAAGCGACCCACAGGAGGTACTGGCTTCATGGCTTTTTGCGCAATATCTTCTAACCAATGACGTACAGACCGCCTATGCAGAAACAGAAGGCTATATCCCTGTTACCACACGGGCGCAAAACAGCGCAGAATATCAGGAATATCTTTCCCGAAGCGGAGAAGACAACTCCGTCTATTATGAAGTCAAAATCGACGCAGCGCTGCTTTTACTAAAATATACTGACAGCACTTTTGTAACACCGGTATTTAACGGCTCAGCTTCCCTGCGTGACGCGGCGGGGCAGTTAATTGAAAATACCGTGAAGTCTGTCCGCCGTGGCGAAACAATTGACGAACCATACATTGAAAACCTATACAGCGATATCACTTCCCTGTACCGCCTGGATCAGAAAGGAGCCTCAGCCAATACCAAAACAGATCTTGGTCCGCTTCCGCAGACTGCCGTCATACTGCTGTCTACCCTTGTTATTGCATGGGGTATTATCCTGATATATGTCATCTTTGAACACAGGAAAGGAAAAAGAAACTGATTTTTTGTTGAAAAGTATATTGATTAATTTTATATATCTTTGTAAAATATCGGTGAAAAATAGAAAATCAAAGATTTTAAATAGAAAATCTGAGTTTTTCTATTACATATATGAAAAAGATTCATATATGCAATGCACGAAAGGCAAAAAGACAGAAAGGGAGAATATTATGAAAAAAAATTATTTAGCACTGATGGCGGCAGCCGTTCTTTCACTGGCGGTTGCACTAAGCGGATGTGGCAAAACTGAGAATCCTACATCTGACGGGAACGGAACGGACGCGGCGACTGGAACAGAGGCAAATGACGAGACATCCGATGACGTTAATAACGCTGATGACGTTAATAACGCCGATGACGTTAATAACGCCGATGACGTTAATAACGCCGATGACGTTAATAACGCCGAGGGCGTTATGACGTATGCAGAATACATTGCCGCTGAACTGGACACACCGGTTGTCGTAGAGACCTATGTACAGGCAAAACAGGCTTGGTGGGAGGATAAAGCAACCATCTATACACAGGATGAGGATGGTGCTTATTTTATCTATGAAATGGCATGTTCCGAGGAAGACTATGAGAAACTGACCGTTGGCACAAAAATCCGTGTAACAGGTTTTAAGGGCGAATGGTCCGGCGAGATTGAGATCATGGATGCTACTTTTGAGATCATCGACGGTAACTTTGTCGCTGAGCCTTTGGATGTAACTGATATCCTTNGCATAGAAGATGAACTGATCGNTCANCANAATGAACTGNTATCNTTCACAGATATGACTGTAGAAGATGCCGGCAATGGAGAAGCATTTATGTATAACTGGGATAATTCAGGAACCGATGGCGATGATCTTTATTTCAATGTTTCCGCCAATGGCGAGACCTATTCCTTTGTAGTAGAATCTTATCTGTGTGATAAGACAACGGACGTATATGCCGCTGTTAAGAATCTTCAAATCGGCGATGTTGTCAGCATGGAAGGTTTCCTTTACTGGTATAATGGTGCCAATCCCCATATTACTTCCATTACTGTAAGATAATCAGCCAAACAGGAATCCATGAATGGCGGACAGATTTGTCCGCCATTTTTTAAACCAGTCAACAAACCGGATCAATTGCAGCAATGCCGGCAGGAAAGGAGTCGCCCTATGAAACGTATTTCTCTGATAAAAAATATAGTCAGATGCCTTAGAATATCTGTCGTCCTTAGTATCTTCCTGATATCCACCCTTACAGGATGTCATTCCGTACAAAGCGGCAGCGCAGGTGCCGACGGTCTTTCCGGTAATATATCGGAAACTTACGCAGATTACAGAGTATCTCCTGATTTGATCGCAGCCATGGCTGCCCCCACAGATACCGGCAGTCTGACCGTAACTGAGGAAATGATCGATACAGGCATCCAGAATCCCGGCAATCTGTATCGTCTTATGAATGTTATGGAACGCGCCGCCCATGGAGAAGAAATTACGATAGCATATACCGGAGGCTCAATCACAGACGGCTCCAGCGCATCTCCCAAAGATACTTCCTGCTATGCTTATCTTTCTACAAAATGGTGGGAAGATACCTTTCCTGACGCTACGATTAACTATATTAATGCGGGGATTGGTGCAACAGATTCCTATCTTGGCGTACACAGATTACAGGATGATGTTCTTGTCTATGAACCTGACTTAGTCATTACAGAGTTTTCTGTCAATGACTACCGTTCATGGAACAAAGAAACATACGAAAGTCTTTTGCGCACGATTCTCTTATCAGATAACGAGCCTGCTGTGATTGCCTTACTATTAGGCACCGAACAGGATTATAATTATGCTGCTGAACATGCGCAGGTGGCATTTAAACTAAGCGTCAGCACAATCAATTATGCTTCTGTTCTTTCTGAAGGCAGGAAAAACGGAACTCTTTCCTGGGCAGATGTCGGCAATCCGGACGGCGTTCACCCGGCAAATGGCGGACATACTTTGATTGCTCATCTTTTAACTCAGTTTTACTGCGATGTACTTTCTGAGATCAATACAACAGCTTATCCTGAATATGTTGTAACAGAATCTACTCTGACTAAGTCCAGATACGAAAACGCCGATCTGCTTTACGCTTCGGATATTGCCCCTGTCTCCATGGACGGTTTTACCCAGACCGATATCCCCTCTGCGCTGTCACATACGGACGGATGGGCAACCACAACCGGAGGAACGATTTCTTTTGAGCTCACAAGCAGTGAAGCCGGCATCGTCTTTTACCAGACCATCGACGGTCAGAGCGGTCAATATGATGTTTATGTTGACGGGGTATACGCAACAACGATCAACGCAGATTACAGCGGCGGCTGGGGAAATTGCTGCGACTATGTGGAATGTTATAAAAATGATATCTCCGAAACGCACTTGATTGAATTAAAACCTTCCGAGAACAGTACCGGAGACTATTTTGCCATCTGCGGAATCTGTGTGGGATACTGAAAATAATTTGGAGGGTATTATTATGTTACGACCAACTGCAATTCAAGTAGAAGCAACATGTGCATATCAGATACTGGTAACATTTGATAATGGGGAAAAATGCTTTAACGTTGACCCATATATAAAGGGTGATTGGTATGGCAAACTAAGATCCTTTGAATATTTTAAATGTGTTGTTACGGACGGATATACGGTTGTATGGCCTGATGGGCAGGATATTTGTCCCGATGAATTATAGTAAAATTGGAGCTGGCTATACGGCTGCAGGAGCTTCTGGTGGANACAACCCTAATNATCCACTTGGAAAAGGAATACGACAAGCATTATTGAATGAGGCGTTAAAGGAAGTTAGAATATTTACATTACTGAATACAATTTATTCAAGCGCAATAGATACAANTGGTGCATGNTGGAGTCATGTATTGGTACAGNAATNAACAAAAATATTGGAGNATCATGAAGAATGCTCAGAATAAAAGTAAAATGGATTATTTATTTTTTNNTAATGCCAATAAGTCTTATCTTATATTCATGGGTAAATGCGTCTGAAGGGGTCTTTAGGAGAAAGAAAAAGGTAATTTTCAGATCAGACATACATAAGATGTTATTTGGCTTCCCAATTTGGATANAANAAATTGATCGTTCTTATTTATTCATTAATATTTTTAATGAAATAATGGCCGTATTATCGGTAATTGGCTGGTTTATACTGGATATAGAGAAAAAAGAATATCTTTTGCAAAAGTTTCCAAGTATAGGGATTATTATACTTTTAGCAGAATTGTTCTGGAGCATAGCATTAGGTATACTTGATGCCAGAGATGGTAAAGATCCAGTTTATATTAGAGAAACTATTGATTTACAAGAAAATCAAGGAAGTATAATAGTAGGAGATGCTGATAATTATATTTACCATTATGTTTATACGCATTTAAGAAAGGAAAAAGCAGAAAAGTTAGTAATTATTCTTCCAGAAAGTTATTTTATTACTGAGGATGTGAATGGGAATTTTCGTATACTGCGTAAAGGCAGATATGAGATAGTTAGCAATGTGGGAACTTATGAAGAACTTTCAGATAAATTAGTAAGGGAAGGCTTTGCTACATTGCGATGTGAAAGGGAATTTAAAGATTTAAATAATGCTTGTGAGGCAGATGCCAGTAATCTAGGAAAATTATTTTTAGAAATAATGAAAAAAGAAAATTTTTCTGGAAGAATATACTTGTTAGCACATGGGAGATCTAATAGACTATTGATAGATATGTTGAGTATTATACCGATAAGTGGAATAGTATCCTTATGTGGTGCAGGAGTGGAATTTGATGAAGAGTATATAAATTCTTTAATTTCAAAGAATATACCAATATTGTTTGGTTATGTACAGGAAGATCCGTATAATAGTGAAGCATCTATAGAGTATATTAAAAAGTGTGTATTGGAATATATAAAGATTGAAAGGTTTGAAAACACAGATTTTACTTTTAGAGAATGCAGAGTAAATAAGAAGAAAAGTATTGATAAAATAGGATATAAGTTAGTATCGGGATTTCAATTGCCGCTTATGAATCCTATTGTAGCCGATAAAATTCTTATATGGTTAAACACTCACTGATATTTAACATTTCTGGTAAAATATTTATTTAATTGACCAGCTGTGCATTTATTTTGAAGACAGGATATCGCCCTCAGATTTGATCTGATAAAGCATTGGTAACAAAAATCAGTTGAAAATATGTTCTGATTACTTCTTCCATTCTGACTTTATCGCTTCATCCTAACAAGTGTTTTTCCAAAGAAAATCTTCCCTTTTAATCTTTTTTCAATAATCTTACTTCATTATTTTTTACTTCCAGAATCTCCGTAAAGGACTGCAGATAATCCGAAAACTTGCTATATCCCAGCTTTTTAGCGGAAAAATTGGAATTCCATGCCTTCAGGCCTTCATTAATGATCGCCATGTTGTTACATTCGCCGCCATGCTTCCTAAGAATACGGATGATCTCCTGCTCCACATCTTCCTTCTCAATATCCGTACTTTTAAGCATGATCACAGTGCTGCTGTTCTTCTTCTGCAGCATGAAATTGCTCATCTTATCTTCCAGAAGCGTACTCAATTTGGTACAGCCATAGTTACGCACGTCAAAATCCGGGTATTTATTGGTCAACTTACTTCCGACCTCACCGATATAAGTATCCTTGCCTTTATTGGAATTTTCATCAATAATCTTACAGATCGCATTTTCAATCTCCGTAAGATCAGTTACTTCCAGTTTATTTTCTTTTTTGGCAGTTTTCCGTGTGCTGCTCTTTTTCGCTGTAATTTCTTCCTCATCATTATAAATTACTTCCAACAGTTTAAAACTATTGCATGCGCTGCGGAATGCCTTCGGCGTCTTGGCTTCTCCGATACCGACGACTTCCTTGCCTGCTTCACGCAGTCTTGCAGCCAGTCTTGTAAAATCGCTGTCGCTCGTTACCAGATAAAATCCATCGATATTTCCGGTATATAAAATATCCATCGCATCTATGATCATTGCGGAATCAGTTGCGTTCTTTCCGGTGGTATAACTGTACTGCTGTACCGGCAATACGGAATGCTCCAGAATCGGCTGTTTCCAGCCGGAACGGAGACGGTCTGTCCAATCGCTGTAGATACGCTTATAAGTCGCCACTCCATGATCTGAAACCTCATCCAGAATCGCTTTCAGATATTTAGGGGCAACATTGTCGCCGTCAATCAAAACGGCATATTTATTTTCAGAGCTCATCCTAAAACCTCCCCATCATCTATGTTTAGTCTTTTTTCCTGCTTTTATACTGCAGCTCTGGCAGATACGCCGATACCTTCGTATCGGGCGGAATCGACTCCGTCACAAAAGAGTTTCCCGCTACCACAGAATTTCTGCCGATAACGGTCTCCCCTCCAAGAACCGTCGTATTGGCATAGATGACCACGTTATCCTCAATCGTCGGATGACGTTTCACTCCGGAAAGTTCCTGCCCTTTCTGGGTGGACAATGCACCAAGTGTCACGCCCTGATAGATCTTCACATGATCACCAATCCTCGTCGTCTCTCCAATAACAATACCCGTACCATGATCAATAAAGAAATACTCTCCGATCTCCGCACCGGGATTGATATCGATCCCCGTCTTGCCATGAGCATACTCCGTCATGATCCTGGGAATATACGGAACATTCAGCTGATACAGTTCATGGGCGATCCGGTAAACAAAAATGGCAAAAATGCCCGGATAGGAAAATATGATTTCCTCCCTACTGTTCGCCGCAGGATCCCCCTCCAGCTCCGCTTCCACATCCTTAAACAAAAGGTTTTGTATCCTTGGAAGACGCCTGATAAACTGCAATGTAAGATCCTCCGCCTGATTTTCTGTTTCCTGACGGTCCTGAGATTCATTCTTACTGCCCGCCTTATACTGAAGAGCTGTCCTGATCTGCTTATACAGCTTTTCATATACTACCGTCTGTGTATTGCCGGCGAAACTTTCCAGAGAAACATAAGCCGTATTCTCATCACCAAAATATCCGGGAAACATCAGTCTGCGGACCTCATCTACAATCTCGATGAT
>WFLX010156657.1_pt1 | contig 12642 bp, 20 predicted proteins | sample 4967041 | NCBI WGS metagenome assembly WFLX01 (sample SAMN12857096, study PRJNA449069) | gut metagenome | isolation source: stool from male and female vole | host: Microtus ochrogaster | place: USA:Florida | collected 2017 | reverse complement strand
TTTTGATATGCCAGATATCCTTGTATAATGCCTTCAATAACGTATTGCCTTGCAAGTTCCCGCCTTTTAGCGGCAGATGAAAAATCAGTTTCTATCCGATGATCTGAACTACACCAGCAGACGCAATAGCACTTATTCTCATCACTTCCATCATCATGAGGAGTAGTATCAAAAAAATGCAGATAATCTTCCACAAGTTCCGGTGTTAGTCTTTTGATTATTATGTCCACTTTTCCCCTCCGTTTTATTTTTTGGTAAGTCCTCCCGCAGCCACCTCCGCCTCAAAAATCAATATAACTTCATTCAGATACCCTGTCAATTCCTTTTCCGTCATAAACCCGTCCTTTCCGTTGTTCTTCCGCGACAACGGCATTGACAAACTCCGCATCCTGTTACAAAATATAATTAGAACGATATTCTAATTCTTAATTATTTTGAAAGGGAAAAGATAAAATGAAAAAAGCAATCTACTACTTTACAGGCACGGGGAACAGTATGCGGGCATCCGTCAAGATAGCGCAGAGGCTTGGAGATACGGACATTATTTCCATGCGGAACGACCCTGCCAAGGTACCGGCGGCAGACTGTGATATGATTGGCTTTGTTTACCCGGTCTACCACTGGACAATGCCGGAGCCTGCGGCGCGCTTTGTGGAACGATTGGAGATCAATCCAAAGGCATATATATTTGTGGTCGCCATGCCGAGCTTTGTTTTGGGAGATGCCTGTGAACGATTGAAACGGATTTTGACGGCCAAGGGAGCAAGACTGTCCTATGGCGAAAAGGTAAACAGCGTGGCAAACTATATGCTGGTCTATCCGCCCATGCCATCTCCAAAATACGCCGTTCCCAAAACGGAAAAAAAGCTGGAACGCATTGCCGAAGACATCGCAAACAAGCGAAGCAGGGAGATTCCCAAAGAAAACGCTTTTATCCGCAGGATTCATCGCAAGGTCATGGATCCGTACAAGGAATTGCAAAAATATGCAGACATTCCATTTACCATCTCCGACGATTGCATCAGCTGTGGGCTCTGCGCAAAGGTATGCCCCGTGGACAACATTGTTATGACAGAAGGCAGACCGACGTTTTGCCACAAATGCGCCCAGTGTATGGCATGCGTTTCCTTCTGTCCTAAGAGATCCATTGGATATAACTTGGAAAAGGCGGAGCTTAAGGAACATGCCGAGGATCTGAAAAAAACACCCGTTGTTAAAAGGATGGGACTTCCGGCAGGACGCAAACGCTACCATAACCCTTACATTACCGCATCAGACCTAACAAAAAATCAGATGAAAGTAGATGGAAGGATAGAGAAACCATGAGGAAAAGACATACAGAAAATAAAACAAAGGATGCGATACTGGATGCCGCAATGAAAATCTTTCTTACAAATGGCTACGAAGGGACTTCGGTCCGCATGATCCTGGAGGAGGCCAATGTGGCGACCGGCAGCTTTTACCATTTTTTCAAATCCAAGGAGGATCTGTTTGAGAAGGTGGTAGAACGGTTTTTATACCTGTATACAGAGCAATTTGCCGCCATTGCCGCGGATGACACCCATTCCTTTTGGGAGCAGCTGGATCTGCTGATGGAGCTGCTTGGAAGCAATACCCGGCTCTATTTTGGAAGATTACAGGCGGATCAGCTCCATTGGACAGTGCAGTATGCGCTTCACCAACGCGCGATGCAGGCGCTTCTTCCCAGTGTTGAAGTGCTGGTAAAAAGGCTGCTGGAAAGCGGGAGTGCCGGAAACCCGATGGGGCTGGATATTCATACCCTGTCCGTTGTGGTTTTACAGGGGATCGAAGGAATCATACATGCGGCGCCGTTGGAAAATGCGGATATGACCCGCATCAGGGAAAATATTATTTCCTTTATCACATATATCCTTAACCTCCAAAGAAGCGCTGATTAAATCAGTGCTTCTTTAGACAAAATAAAAAAGCAGGTAAATCACCTACAAAGCAGGTGATGGGAATCGAAGCTGAATTAGGTGAGGAATCGCTAAAAGAAAGGATTTGCGGCGTTAATGTTTTCAGGTCACACAAAAAGGTCACACAATTTATATCATTTGATTTTCCAATCAAATAAAGTATTCATGTCACAATCCAGTATATCACACAATGCAAACAGGATTTTAACGCTTGCATTTCTGTTGCCGTTTTCTAACTTGTTATAATGATATATTGATGTCTCTATACCCTTTAAGTGCAGTTTGGCAACCATATCTTTTTGAAGTATGCCTTTTTCTTCCCGTAAACGCTTTATATTGCTTCCAATCTCATATTTTGGAAAATGTGTTTATAAACCATGNNGNGGTNTTNGAAGCATTAAAAGAACAGACATATGANATTGTAAGTGCTTTGGAAAGTNAGAAAGNNAATCCNATGGANGAGACGACTGAATTTGGAGATAACAGCGCACGGGATAAACTCGGTTTCCAGGGCTGGTTTGCTCCCGCGTCGGATTATGATTATCCGACACGGTATAACGGAAGTACAATGAGTGAACTGAAGATGTTCTACGGCAGCTTTTATGATGACAGCGGTAACATCATTTATAGGGACCTCCAGCGAGGTTTTCTGGTAGGCGTAAGGAACTGGAAGGAGTTTGACGTGTACTTCCCTGAAGACCTCTTAAATACTTTAGCACAACCGTAAACACGGTAAAGAAATCGGATAGGATAAAAAGGCTTTGNNNCAANAAAACAGCCCTCCAAAGGAAAGGCCCCTGTAAAATATGATACAGGGGCTTTTCTGTTATATTTTATATGGGTTCAAAACAATTATCTATCAAGAAATTTTTATTAACAAACAGGAATATTACTCGGCAGGAAGGAAACCGTAATAGTCTTTTATAGGACGGTAAACAGCTAAATTATTATAATCGTCCCTGTTAAAATCATCACCATACTCCTCAAAGAGAGCTGCTGCGGAATCAGAGAACCAAACATAATCATTTAATGCATAATTATCAATTCCAATCGACCCGGCAGGTTTATCATTTGAAGCATATACCGCCCTATACCCCGGCTCATAACCCCATTCATTTCCTTCCTCAAAGTTGATAAAAAATACGCTAAATGTATCTGCATTTCCGGCAGTAACCCGCCCTAAACCATTATTAAGCACTCCGCAAAAAGACCCCGATTCNTCTTCCGGATTCTCACGAANTNTCNCCCACTNCGNNATCCCCGAATTTTCAATCTGCCCTTTAATATCCTCCATTTCGGGTGTATTGTTATTTCCGCCGTTTGCAGAGATGATTACGATTGCCTGGTCTTCCGCACCGTCACCGTCAGTGTCAAGGGGGACGTAAATCTGGTTTCCCATATCGGTTACGCCGGTATCTTCCCCTTCGGAGGTTTTCTCCGCTACCTTACATGCGGTAAGCGCAAGGATGGACATTACCATTGTCGTTGTTAATAAAAGGGTTCTTTTTTCATGGTTTTTACTTCCTTTCTTGGATAGAAATTTTATTGTTTTTATGGATATATTGGCATCCATTGTTCTTTATGCTTTTATATGTAAAATAAAAATGGGAAAGTTATTTTTAAAAAATATCATCATCACAAAATTTATTGATTATACTTTTGTTTTAATCATTCCTGTCATCCTCCCGAATCTTTTCTATTGCTGCCTTTATACTTACAAGTGTGTAATACATAATATTCNTCCAGTATCTTACACACATCATAATCAACGGAGGGTCGGCTTCCAGATGTATATATTTGGCGTGTTCAGCCCTGACCCTTTCTATGATATCCTGTTCTTTCGCTGTNAGCATCCNNTNANCCCTCNTCTAATATTACATATNCTAAAGAAATTTTTGATTTTTAGATTACGGCAGTCTGCATTTATCCATTATAATCTCAGTATCCGTTACATAACAGGAAGCATATATATCCCAGTCGTCTATATCTGCCGATAAAGTGCGTTCTCTTTTTTGGGGGTGTAATTCAATGCCTAAAAAACAAAATAAACCCTGTTCGGTATCACCCCAGCTATAACAAGCCGTATCCTTATGCTGCTCAACAAAATCAACGCCTATTACGGATATCAATTTTTCAAATCCTCTTCTTTTTTTACTTATAACAGCATCATTCATAATGGCATCCTCCCTATAAATCATTATATACATTATCTGAAAACACAATTACTTTACCTGTATAACTTGAAACTATTTTGCTGTTTTTTTGACCTATACTCTTAATAAAATCCCTATCATCAAATGACGGAATTATTCTTTCCCGGTCTGGATGTGTGTGAGCTTCTAACCTGACTTTATGGCTTTCTAATAAACCCATTAGTACATCACTTTTTTCAATGTGACAATGATATCGAGTCCCATGATATAAAATGTCTTCATTTTTTCCGCGAAATAAAGCAAATTCATCGCCCGTTGCTGCCGATAAATATGCTAAATCTTTATCTTCGATAGAATTTACTTTAAAAGAAGCAAATGTTTCTCTTTCAGGAACTCTATCTAATAAAGATTGTCGATGTTTGTTTAATCCATCTCTTTGCTCTCTAATAGATTCCAAAGAAATTCTTGTAGATTCTTCTGATGCTAAAGGTGAAGATAAACCTCTTATATTATCAATCCCACGACTATCATTATTTTTATCATCTTTTCTTGAATCATCTATACAATCCCATAAATCCATAGATTACTGCCTCCGTTATAACTGCTGTTCTGCCTGTATCCAATGAATCGCATCATAAGATATTTTTCATCTATCTCTGGTAATCATNGAAATATATCCTTCTGTTTGTAGATTTNAAAATATCTTGTTNATATTTTACCATTATNTGTGAAATAAAAACAGGAAAGTTTAATTTTTGTTTTTTAAGCGTTATTTTTTAAATACCGCTTATTTTTACCATTTTTATCACACAAAAACCAATATAACAGAAAATACGGAAAAATACAATTATTTTTTTATATACTTAACATCTAAAAGCGTAACCCAGAATCAAACATATAAAATATTTAACGTAAAATGTTTAATTCTGCCTCTTACGCTTGAGGTTTCCGGCAGTAAAGCTGCCGGGCAGACTGCCCTTTTTCCACATTCTCCCATATATGGGTGAATACATGCTTCCATTAAGCAGTCCCCAAATTTCCATCCCGGCACTAAACAGGGTAAGAATCACCCAGAACTTAGTCTGCGACACCGGAACATGTTTTACTAAGCTGTTAATTTATCTTCAAAACCCTGTCCGCGCCTTGCAATCACCAATGCGCCTGCCCTGTGGACAGTTAATTTACGCGTATCCGCATATTTCTGTTTCCCAATCAGGCTTGTATATGCCGGATTTACCATTGTAAAACCAACGCCGTATTTCAAACACAGGTTTTTTGTCCAGAATAAGTACCTGTGATAATCAAACATGTGAATCATTTTATTGTATTTCTTATCTTTCTGTTTTAAACATCCGGACTTCTTTTGCATAAAGTTCAAATCTTCCACAACAATATTCTTTACTGAGCCTAAAGCATACCGAACCAGACCGCTTAATTTTTCCTTTATCTCGGATTCCGCCCTGTTCCCGGTGCCGTGATATTGTAATTTAATATGCATGGCTGATACCATATTGCCGGACTTGTCGGTTTACACGGCTTCCAGAAAACCGCTGTTATAATCAATCCCAATGATGCCGCTGCTGCTGTCAGTTTGAACCTCAACATTTATTTGCGGCAAAGGACGAAAGAGCTGCGGTCTCGGTATATTTCATCCATTTTGAGGAAGGCAATGAATGGGGTTATGAACCGGGGTACAGGGCTGTATATACTTTCATTGGAAATCCGGAGGAAACCGGTATCATTTCCGCAACGTATGATAATGTATGGTATTCCGATTCCGCAGCAACCTTCTTTGAGGAGCATGGTGATGGTTTTGACAGGAGTGGTTATTATAAGATTAGTGTTTTTTTCCCATTAAAGACTATTATGGTTTCGTTCCCGCTGAATAAGATTTCCTTTATATAAAATTCTTTTTTGGATTTTTTTTTAATAACAGTTCCTTTTATATATATAATAAGAAAAACCTCTGTAAAATATAACGCAGGGGTTTTCCTTTTTCCAAAGCCTTATCTTTTAAGGGGCTGTTTTTTTGATTCCGTGTTACGTTACGTTGTGTAATTTACATGTCCCTGAAATAACAAAGGAAGCGCCGTCCATACGGAAAGCAGCGCCCCCTCTGCGAAAGGAAACCGGTCATGGGGCTATGGCACCCCTTGGGAAAAGCTTATGTCAGTCCCCCTGTGCCAGCCCCTCATAGGAAAGCCGCTGGATGACCGTCGTGGAAGAGATGATATGCCCCACGCTTTGCCAAAAAAAGGCACATGGTCACAATTCACTGTTCCATGCGCCTTTACGCTGTTCCTTCGATATGAAATTGTTTTGCCGATTACGCCATCTGCATAATCTCAGCTTCAAGTTCTCTCAATTCATCAAGCGATAATGCAGGAATATAATCCGCAATCTCTTCCAGTGACATTTTACCTTTTTTTATCATTCTTTCAGCTGTTTCCCTGTCTGCATCATGCCTCTCACTTCTGATAAATGACTTCATTATCTGTTCTTCATCAAATAAACTCATCATAATGCTTACAACCTCCTTTTCCCTCTCATGCAGATATTCTCTTAAAACATTCCTGTCCTTGCATATGTGGATTGTTTCCGTAACCGCCTTATTCGTCATTCCATACTGCGCGGTCTGCTCATTAAAAACTTTGCAGAAAATGATGTACTGGTTGATGATATCATCTGTATCGCTTTCATAAATCACCTTTGCCTTTACTTCAATGTCAATCTCCGCGCCCTCAAAAAATTCTTGTGATAAAGATACCTGCAATCTGTGACAAAAAGATAGTATATATTTCTCCAGCCATATTTTTATTATACGGAAAAATATTCGATTTTACAACAAAATCAAAAAAACCTCACAAACACATATTTGCAAGGTTTCCATAAGCAGGTGAATCACCAGCAAAGCAGGTGATGGGAATCGAACCCACGTGTTCAGCTTGGAAGGCTGACATTCTACCATTGAACTACACCTGCATAATCATTTATGAAATTGTATGCGCAAGTCGGGGTGACAGGATTCGAACCTGCGACCCCCTGGTCCCAAACCAGGTGCTCTAGCCAAACTGAGCCACACCCCGAAAACCGTTTCACTCACAACGCAAAANNTATTATACGTATTATNNTTGCTCTTGTCAACAACTTTTTTTATTTCGTCTGCTTCCACCTTAAAATTTCTTCCAGTCTCTCCTTGACCTGCTTTTCCTTTCCCTGTTCGGTAGGCTGATAATAACGTCTGTCTGCTAATGACTCCGGCAGACATTTCATTTTCGTCAGCTTCTCCTCCGTATCATGGGCATAAATATAACCTTTTCCATAATTCATCTCTTTCATCAAATTGGTGGGCGCGTTACAGATCTGCAATGGAACCGGTTCTGCCGGAAGCTCTTTGATATCTGCTTTGCAAGCCTCACAGGCTCTATAGATTGCATTGGATTTCGGCGCCATNGAAAGATAAACGACTGCATGCGCCAGATGCACATCACACTCCGGCATCCCCAAAAAATGNCACGCCTGATATGCCGCTATCGTCACCTGCAAAGCACCTGAGTCTGCCATCCCCACATCCTCACTGGCAAACCGCACCAAACGCCTTGCAATATACAACGGCTCCTCNCCGCCGTCTAACATCCGATACATCCAGTATACTGCTGCATCCGGGTCACTATTGCGCATGGATTTATGCAGCGCGGAAATNAAATTATAATGTTCCTCGCCATTCTTATCATACAGCAGAGAGCGTCGGTTCATGCATTGTTCCAAGANCTCTTTATCCACACACAACACGGCGTTCTCNTTCATTTTACTNTTGAATACTGCCATCTCCAAAGTATTCAGCGCCGTTCTGGCATCTCCATTGGCAAAACGNGCNATCGCCNGCAAATGCGAATCCTCNATATCAATCTGCAGGTTGCCTAACCCCATGGAGCTTTTTAAGGCATGNTCCAGCACCTGCTTTAGCTCNTCCTCCTGCAANGGCTTTAAGATGAANACNTTACAACGGGACAANANAGCGGAATTNATNTCAAAAGANGGATTCTCTGTNGTAGCNCCTACCAGAATAATACTTCCTTTTTCCACAAAAGGAAGAAATGCATCCTGCTGNGCCTTATTNAANCGGTGGATCTCATCCGCAAATANCAGNGTNCGGATTCCNANTCTCCGNTTTTGTTCCGCCTGTTCCATCACTTCCTTGACCTCTTTGATCCCGCTGTTCACAGCNCTGAATTCNACAAATTCCGCCTTTGTTTTCTCTGCAATAATTCTTGCCAGAGTAGTTTTTCCAACCCCCGGCGGTCCCCAGAATATCATAGAGGGAATCTGGTCTTCCTCAATTAAGCGCCTAAGGATTTTCCCTTCCCCAATCAAATGTTTCTGTCCTACATAATCTTCCAAAGAATGCGGTCTCAAACGACTTGCAAGAGGCGCCGTTTTTTTCCTGTCATCAAACAAATTTAACTGATCCATATTTCAACTTTTTACTCCGTATCCCCTTTTTCATGCATTGCGCATCCGCCCTCCTGACGGCTGCCGCATTGTCCTCCATACGGGCAGCCGATACAGGTTTTGCCCTTCTTTTTCGCTTTATATAAATAGATGATAATACTGCTGATAATGCACAGAAGAATCACTATAATGATAAGATCCCCCATATCGTCCTCCCAATGCCGGAATTTCTTATCTATTATTTTTTATGATTGAAGACCGCCTCTGCTATACGTATTTGATCTCATAATGCNCTTCTCCCGCCTCGTCGATGGTCATCNCCGCATAAGTCGGTTTTCNNTCCGNCTGCCGCGGAAAAGCGATACTGCCCGGATTCAGGATGACCATACTGCCATACCGCTTGATCTGCGGGCAATGCGTATGCCCGAACATCACGATATCCGCGCCTTCTTCCTCTCCTACCCGTCTAAGTTCCCCGTCGTCAAAATGTGCTCCATACAGATGTCCATGGGTGAGAAATACCTTATAGGTGCCGATTTGGAATATCTTTTCTCCGGGCAGACCGGCACCAAAATCCATATTCCCTGCCACCGCCTCTATCCTGCATCCCGCCATTGACCCCAGCTCCAGTTCATCCATCTGAAGATCCCCGCAATGCACCAAAAGATCGATTGGCTTTTCCCGTTCCAGCACTTTATAAAAGTTGCGCTTTTCCCTATGGGTATCGCTGATAATCATAATCTTCATATTCTATAAACCATACCTTTCCGCCAATTCTTTTTTCATTGCGCGCATAGCCTTTCCCCTGTGGCTGATCTCATTTTTCTGTTCCGGGCTCATCTGTGCCGTCGTACAGCCATACTCTTTTATGTAGAAAAATGGGTCATAACCAAATCCATTTTCCCCGATGATCTCATGTGCAATGCTGCCCTCCACGGTCTCCTGCACGGTAAAGAGTTCTTCCCCTACTGCCGCCGCGATGGAGCAGACAAATCTTGCCGAACGCTTTTCCTCCGGCACATCCTTCATTTCCTCTATGATATCTGCCATCGCCTGTGGGTACGTCCTATCACCCAGCCAACGGTGGGACATGACACCCGGTTTTTTATCATAAAAATCGATCTCCAGTCCCGAATCATCCGCCAATACCACCGCATCCGCATATTCCGGCTTCTCTCTTTTAATATATTCAGCAACAGCCGCCGCCTTGATGGAAGCATTCTCCCGGAAGGTGGTGCCATTTTCCTCAATCTCTTCCGTAAACCCAATCTCGGACATGGTTTTGATTTCCCCTGCGGTCTCTCCCATAATCTCCCTGATCTCGACCAACTTGTCTTGATTGGTCGTAGCAAATATTATCGTTCTCATCTTTTGCCTCCATTCATCTCTGACCCTCATTACGCTTGGGTGGTTTCGATCCCATAAATTGATAATAATAGGTCTTCATCATCCCGTTATAGATTTTCCTGTTCTTATCCGCTTTCCTGCCGATATCTGCCTCCGCTTTCTCATAGGCGGTGATCAGATACATTGACCAGCTGTCNAACTNCCGNTNCCGCTCCCCAATGGTTTTATNCAATGCNGGCAGCGNCGNTTTTTCTTCCAGACGCTCTCCATATGGCGGATTCGTAATGATAAACCCATACTTTTTCGGATGACTTAACTGCTCCACCGGCCGCGTCTGCAGATGGATCATCTGCTCCACACCGGCAAGCTTTGCATTGCTCCTTGCAATCCGTATCATCTCCGGATCGATATCATATGCCTGAATATCAGGACAGGCAGCGGTATCCACTTCTTCCTGCGCCTCCTCTATCGTATCTTTCCATAAGGTCTGTGTCACGATATGTCCCCATTGTTCCGCCGTAAAATGCCGGTTCATTCCGGGCGCCATCCCTGCTGCCATCATGGCAGCCTCAATGGCAAAGGTGCCGCTCCCGCAAAACGGGTCAACCAGAATCCTTTCCTTATTCCATGGCGTCAGCATGATCAGTGCAGCGGCAAGATTCTCCGCAATCGGCGCTTTCGCCGTCAGCTTCCGGTAACCTCTTTTATGTAAGGACTCTCCAGTCGTATCAAGTCCCACCGTCACTTCATCCTTCATTAAAAATACTCTGATGGGAAAACTCTCTCCATCTTCCGCAAACCACTGGATACCGTACTTCTCCTTTAACCTGTCCACCATCGCTTTTTTCATAATGGACTGAATATCTGAAGGAGAAAACAATTTACTCTTGACGCTGGCAGCCTTTGCCACCCAGAATTTCCCATTTTCCGGGATATAGTTCTCCCAGAGAAGCGCTTTCGTCCCCTGATACAATTCCTCAAAGGTCTCGGCACGGAAGCCGCCTACCCTGATTAGGATGCGTTCCGCGGTACGAAGATTGACATTGGCACGGCATACCGCTTCCTCATCTCCATAAAAACACACCCTTCCGTCCTCAACGGATGAGATTTCATAGCCAATATCAATAATTTCTTTTTTCAGCACTGCTTCCAGTCCAAAATGACAGGGAGCGATCAGTTCATAGCGGTTCATATCCCTCTACTATCCGTTTCTATTTTTGAAAATATGTTTTATTAAAAATTTACTCTTTCCATTCTATCCGCAACATATTTTGATGTCAATAATTTTATGGTTTTCAGACTACGAATCCCATGAATATATGCTCTTTTAGTTTCCTTTTTCATTCGCCTGTGATATAATATTACAAAACAGATGTTGAATTCTTTTTGTTATCTTGAAACAGAATAATAATTGCTATTTTTTCGATAATATTCATATATAGGAGGAATATACTATGGAATATGTTATCACTTTCACATGGGATGATGAAGCTGATGTATGGATCGCCACAAGCGAAGATATCCCCGGACTTGTTCTTGAATCCGGTTCATTTGATGCATTGTTGGAACGGACACGATTTGCCATACCCGAACTGCTTGAATTAAATTCACTTGAATCCAAACCATTTTCTTTGACTTTTAAATCCGAACGCCATGAAAGGATGGTTATGTAATGGCTGAATATGAAAAGAAAGTTCGCAAAATCCTTTTACAAAACGACTGTACTTTCATTCGGCGGGGCAAGGGCGATCATGATATATGGTACAGCCCTCTCACAGACCGGCATGTAACTGTCGATACCAAAATAAAATCAAGACACACCGCAAATGCAATACTTAAGCAAAGCGGAATTAATTTTAAATTTTGACTATCAATATCGTCGATTATGACATATAAATCAACANCTACATGAAAATATGGCAATTGATCTNAACTNTTTTTTNTTCCCTGANGTTTCCTCTTTTGCTCTTTTCTCGGCATAATGATTTCCTGCATATCAAAAAATATAGGAATCCATGATATTCTGACGAATAAATATTTTTATCCGGTAAATACTACTACACATAGAGAACGATTTTATCCTTTCTCTATGCTATTCTGCACATAATGCAGGAAAAATTTTATGATGGAGGCTATGTAACATGGCAAACAACGACAACAACCAGAATCAGAAAAACAATCAGAATCAGAGCAAGAACAGCAGCCAGAATTCTACTCAGAATTCCACTCAGAATCAGAACAAGAACAACAGCCAGAATTCTTCTCAGAATCAGTCCAGCAACTGCAGCAACTCAACCAAGGATCAGGATTACGATTACTAAATCTGGCAGACTTCGGGGGAGGTCATCTCTCCCGAAGTTGTTTTTCTTTACATATCTTTTAATAATATTTTTATTTTTTATTCATAATTTTTTAAGTTTTCTAACACGGCAATTTTTCATTTTATATTTGAGATAACATCTTGCTATTTACTCCCATTTTCTGTATAATTAATGGCAACGGTCTCACCAGTTCAAATGGCGGATTCCGTGATGCATGGGTGGGGTTTCAGCCCGGCAAAAACTATAACAGAGAAGGAGAATAAAGTATGAAGTTTGGTTATTTTGATGATGCCAACAGAGAGTATGTCATCACATCTCCCAGGACTCCATATCCATGGAGCAACTATCTGGGTACGCAGGGATTTTTTTCACTGATTTCCAATACTGCGGGCGGTTACTCATTCTATAAGGATGCAAGGCTTCGTAGAATTA
>WFLX010338405.1_pt1 | contig 12643 bp, 11 predicted proteins | sample 4967041 | NCBI WGS metagenome assembly WFLX01 (sample SAMN12857096, study PRJNA449069) | gut metagenome | isolation source: stool from male and female vole | host: Microtus ochrogaster | place: USA:Florida | collected 2017 | reverse complement strand
TTTCCAGACAGTTCGGTACTTCATTTCCTTGTTCTCCTTTCACTTTTTCCAAGGACAGTTATCCAGCGATAGAGAAGCCCGAAAATGGTAAAAAAGGTACTTATACACAGAGTTATGCACATTATCCACGGATTTTGGGGTAGAATTGAAAAAGAGAACATAGGGTGAACTTAGGAACGGGTGTTTTGTGCAGTTCTCATAAAAATGTTTTTTTCGACAAAAAAATACAAATGAAGAATTTTTGAAATTGTTGCAAAACACCCCCTAATATGATATGATTTTTATACAATAACAAACCGAAAGGGATGATTATCATGAAACTTATTATCGTTGGCAGAAATATTGAAGTTACACCGGGATTAAAGGCAGCAGTGGAAGAAAAAATCGGAAAATTGGACAAGTATTTCAATCCCGATACAGAAGTACATGTTGCGCTCAGTGTGGAAAAGGAGCGCCAGAAGATTGAAGTGACCATACCTGTGAAGGGAAGCATTATTCGTTCTGAACAGGTCAGCAATGATATGTATGTATCCATTGATCTGGTAGAGGAGATTATTGAGAGGCAGTTAAAGAAATACAAGAACAAGATTGTTGACAAAAAGCAGGCAGGCGCTTCCTTTAGTCAGATGTATGTGGAGAATGATTATATGGACGAAGAGGAAGTCCATATTGTCCGCACCAAGAAATTTGACATTAAACCCATGTATCCCGAGGATGCCTGCATCCAGATGGAGCTGCTTGGACATAATTTCTTTGTATTTAACAATGCAGAGACGGGACAAGTTAATGTGGTGTACAAGAGAAAGGGAGATACCTACGGTTTGATTGAGCCGGAGGAATAAAGTTTGAAGTATAGAAAATGTTTGGCGCTCATATAGTATACTAATGGATTGGGAAAGAGACAGCATGACAGGATGGCATATTATGAGAGCGGCTATACATCATCTTATTTAAAGAAAATAAAGAAGGCGTTAATCGCAGAAGGGGCGGCAGTGGTAATCATTGCCGCTTTTATTGTGATTCAGACAGGCTTCTTGCAAAACAGAGCTCAGGGAAGCATAAAAATAGAAAATGATACCATCAGTGTGGAGGTTTCTGCAGACGCAACAGGAGAAAAAAAGGATTATATTAAATGGGTGGATTTCAGCATATCTTACGAGGCGTTATGCAGTGCGTATGATTGGGATGTGGAGACTCATGGCACCGAACATGCCATAGATTGGATAGAACTATTGGCGTATACGGCGGCAAAGACCGGAGGAAGCTTTGACAAGAAAGCACTGACCACTTTAAACAAAGCGGCGCAGCAAATCTGTGATGGGAAAACCACCATGGAAAAGCTGACGGGGGATTTAAAATATTATCCTTATTATAAGGAGGCATACGAGGCTGCACTTGGCGGCATGGTTGGAGAATATGAGGAGGAATGTACGGATGAAACAGGCGCAAAAAGCTATCAAAGCCGCTATGGGCTGAAGGCATATTTCCCGTTGGCAAGGGGATTTGACTATACGCATTATGATGATTTTGGGGCGGGAAGAAGCTATGGCTATAAGAGAAAGCATCTGGGACATGACATGATGGGACTTGTGGGTACGCCCATTATGGCGGTGGAATCCGGTACCGTGGAGGCGCTGGGATGGAATCAGTATGGAGGCTGGCGTATCGGCATCCGCAGTTTTGATAAAAAGCGCTATTACTATTACGCTCATCTCAGACAGAATTATCCCTATGCGGAGGGACTTACGGAAGGCAGCATTGTCACCGCAGGGGATGTGATTGGATATATGGGGCATACTGGTTACAGCACCAAGGAAAATGTCAATAATATAGAAGTGACTCATCTGCATTGGGGATTGGAGCTGATTTTTGACGAATCCCAGAAAGAAAGCAACAACGAGATATGGATTGATATCTATGCTCTGACCCGCTTTCTGGCAAAGCACACCCAGCCTGCTGCGAAAGTGGAGGGAACAAAGGAATGGGTGCGCACTACCCATATCAAGGACCCGGCGGTAGAGGCGGCTGAGGCTGAGAAGGCAGAACAAAAAGAGGTATCGCAATGATACCTCTTTTTCCTTCTATGTACAGAGTGTTCTCTTTGGCATACTATAACTTGAATTTCTGTGTTTGCTCGCTCTGTTTTTCACTGAGCTCTACCAACTTCTGGGTATCACTGTAGCAGTTGCTTACAGATTCTGATACTATCTGCATTCCAGCGCTGGTCTGTTCCGATAAAGCGGAACTTTCTTCAACTACGCTGCTTAAGTTTGCCACAGAATCAGATACAACCCCTTTCAATTCATCCAGGACATCAGTCTGTTTGCTGATGGCATTTGCAACATCATTTACTACATTAATCTCATCGTACAGGTTGCCAAATGCTGCCTGAGTTTCCTGAAGCTGTTTTTGCTGCTCCTGCATATTGGTGGTTACTTCCAGCATTCTGCTGGTAGAGTTTTGGGCGTTTACCGTCAACTCATTTACCACCACTTCAATTTGCGAAGCGCTCTTTGCAGATTCTTCCGCCAACTTGCGGATTTCTTCTGCAACCACTGCAAAGCCTATTCCGGATTCGCCGGCATGGACGGTATCAATACTAGCATTTAAAGACAGAAGATTGGTCTGGGATGCCATACTCTTAATGATTTCAACCATTTCATTAATATGCTTGGCGGATTCATTGGTCTGAATAGTCTGCTTTGACACAATACTGATGGCGTCATTGGTGATTTCCGCCATTTCATAAAGCTTTTTAATGCTCTCAGAAGCGCCATCGGAATATTTCATCATAGTGCTTACGGAAGATTCCAATTTTCCGGTTTCACTTTTTTCAATGTTGATGACCTCACCTAATTTCAGTACCTTGTCCGTAACGATTTCCGTTTCATCGGCAATGCTTAAAGTGCCTTTTGTCATTTCACCGACAGCCAGATTTACATTGTCAATATTTTCTTTAATATTACTGAATCTTCCGCTGAAATCTGTGCTGCTTTGCTTAAGCTGCGTGCTGGCATTGCTTACCTCGCCGATCATGCTGGCCAAAGAGAGCTTCACGCCTTGAAGAGATTGTGCAATTTTGCCGATTTCATCCGAACGGTTGACTAATCTCTGGTCAATGTCAAAGGAAAGATCCCCTTCTGAAATCTTACGCAGATTTGTCTCTACTCTTTTGATGGTGTCAGCTAGTCGTTTGCCGAAGAGGAAGGATATAATCAAGGCTATGGCCAAAAGAAATACAACACATCCCGCAAAAATAATAAGCATTTGATTTAATTGGCGATTTATAATGCGTTCATTTGCTTTGATTTCCATATCCATGTCATCTATGTAGTTTCCGGTTGTGACAATCCAGCCCCAAGGTTCAAATTTTTCTGAATATGCTAATTTGGGGGCAACTGTTACACCGTCTGCCTTTGTAAAATAAAACTCATTATAGCCGCCGCCTTCATTTGCGGATTTCATGATATTTTGTATGATTTTCACTCCGTTCTGGTCTGTCAGGTCAAAGCGGTTGTTACCTTCCTGCTCGGGCAGGATGGGATGCATTACTAGAATATAGTCTGTATCGTCAATCCACATATAACCGGATTTGTCATCCCGGTAACGCATATTGCGGATATCCTCCGCTGCCTGCTGCTTTGCCTGGGCCTCTGTCATCAGGCCGCTCTGGCTGCGGTCATAATAGGATTGGATGACTGCAATGGATGTCTGGATTTGCGACTTGATTTCCATTTTATAGCCGTCATACATAGTCTTCTCATAAGTTGCAATATTCTGGTCCATTGATTTTTTCAAAAAACGGATGCCCAGAAATCCCAGAATAACTGCTACTGTAGCAATAAGGCCAAATAGCATCATGACAATGACAGTAGCAATGCTTTTGTTATGTTGTTTTGGCGTTTGTGTTTCCATTTAAAAGCCTCCTTTTATTCTAAAAATATCCTTGTAAGCTTATTATATTCTTGTAAAAAATTCATGTCAACAGTTTCGCAGCGTCACTTGGTTAGCTTTTTATCAAATTACCCATTGCTAATAAACCCATACTATGGTACAATAATGCAAGTGGAAATGACAAAAAAATAACAATTATAAATACCAGGGAATCCACAAAAAGTCATGGAGGGAAAAGAAATGGCAAAGAAAGTTGTATTGGCGGGCGCATGCCGTACCGCAATCGGAACCATGGGAGGTGCTTTAAGCACTACTCCCGCAGCAGATTTAGGTGCAATTGTAATTAAGGAGGCTTTAAAGAGGGCAGGGGTTGCCCCGGAAGCAGTGGATCAGGTTTATATGGGCTGTGTAATTCAGGCAGGCCAGGGACAGAATGTGGCACGTCAGGCATCCATCAAAGCAGGTCTTCCCATTGAAGTGCCTGCAGTTACCATGAATGTGGTATGCGGCTCCGGTTTGAACTGTGTGAATCAGGCAGCGCAGATGATTCTGGCGGGAGATGCGGATATTGTGGTGGCAGGCGGTATGGAGAATATGTCCATGGCTCCCTATGCGATTCCTCAGGCTCGTTACGGATACAGGATGAACAACGGCACTCTGGTAGACACTATGATTAAGGATGCTCTCTGGGATGCTTTCAATGATTATCATATGATTAAGACCGCAGATAATATTTGTGAAGAGTGGGGAATTACCCGTGAGGAACTCGACGAGTTTGCGTTAAAGAGTCAGCAGAAGACCGAGGCGGCTCAGAACAGCGGCGCTTTCAAGGCGGAGATTGTTCCTGTTGAGGTTAAGAAGAAAAAGGAGACCATTATTTTTGATACGGATGAAGGTCCCAGACACGGCTCTACTATGGAGGGTCTTGCAAAGCTCCGCCCCATCAATCCCGGCGGATTTGTGACCGCAGGCAACGCATCCGGCATCAATGACGGCGCAGCTGCAATTGTGGTTATGAGCGAGGAGAAGGCAAAGGAGCTTGGGGTAAAACCCATGGCTACCTATGTGGCAGGAGCATTGGCAGGCGTTCGCCCTGAGGTAATGGGAATTGGTCCTGTGGCTGCAACCAAGAAAGTCATGGAAAAGACAGGCATGAAGATTGAAGATTTTGACATTATCGAGGCAAATAGANGNTTTGTGCTGCACNGTNTGTTGCANTTGGCNAANATTTGNGAATCGATGNNGATAANCAGTTAAATNNNNACGGCGGCGCAATTGCTCTGGGTCATCCCGTGGGAGCTTCCGGATGCCGTATTCTGGTAACTCTGCTGCATGAAATGCAGGCAAAGGGCGCAAAGACAGGTCTTGCAACTCTCTGCATCGGCGGTGGAATGGGTTGTGCAACCATTGTAAAAATTGAAGATTAATTAAGAAATAAGCCATGATAAGAGAATACCGATACCGTAGGCTGTGGCAAGGTATTCTCTTTGTCGTGATTCTTGAAGCGGAATTTAGGAGGAATTTTATGGAGTATATTTTATACGAACAAAAAGGCGATTATGCGGTTTTGACCATCAATCGTGAGAAAGCGTTAAATGCACTGAATTCTCAAGTGCTTGACGAGTTGAATGCTGCTCTGGACGGGGTGAATCTGGAGGAAGTGCGCTGTCTCATCCTCACCGGCGCCGGTGCAAAGTCCTTTGTGGCAGGAGCAGATATCGGAGAAATGAGTACTCTCACCAAGGCGGAGGGAGAGGCATTCGGCAAAAAGGGAAATGATGTATTTCGCAGAATTGAGACCTTCCCCATTCCCGTGATTGCAGCCGTAAACGGTTTTGCATTGGGTGGCGGATGCGAGATTTCCATGAGCTGCGATATCAGAATCTGTTCTGACAATGCAGTATTCGGGCAGCCGGAAGTAGGACTTGGCATCACTCCCGGATTTGGCGGCACCCAGAGACTTGCTCGTCTGGTTGGCGCAGGTATGGCGAAGCAGATGATTTACACCGCCCGCAATATTAAGGCGGAGGAAGCATACCGCATCGGTTTGGTCAATGCCGTTTATCCCCAGGAAGAGCTCCTTCCTGCAGCGGAGAAGATGGCAGCAACCATTGCAAAGAATGCTCCCATTGCCGTGCGCAACTGCAAGAAAGCAATTAACGAAGGCTTGGATGTGGACATGGACAAAGCGATTGTGATTGAGGAAAAGCTATTTGGCGATTGCTTTGAGACAGAGGATCAGAAATACGGAATGGCATTCTTTTTGGATAAAAATAAGGAAAAGGTCAAAGAGCCATTTAAAAACTGCTAATATGCATCTAAAAGATAGGAGGATATATAAAATGAAAGTAGGTATTATCGGTGCGGGAACCATGGGTTCCGGAATTGCACAGGCGTTTGCAATGACAGATGGCTACGAAGTATGTCTCTGCGACATTAAACAGGAGTTTGCAGACGGAGGAAAGGCAAAAATCCTTAAGAACCTGAATTTCTTGGTTGGCAAGGAAAAGATTACACAGGAGAAGGCGGATGAAATCGCTGCTAAAATTACAACAGGTTTAAAGGATATCTGCACGGATTGTGATTTGGTGGTTGAAGTGGCTCCTGAAAATATGGAGTTAAAGAAGAATACCTTTAAGGAATTACAGGCAATCGTAAAGCCGGAATGCATTTTTGCAACCAATACCTCTTCCCTGTCCATCACGGAAATCGGTGCAGGTTTAGACAGACCCATGATTGGTATGCATTTCTTTAATCCGGCTGACAGAATGAAGCTGGTAGAGGTGATTGCTGGTGAGAACACTCCCGCAGAGTTGGTGGAAAAGATTAAGGGAATTGCCGCAGAGATTGGCAAGACTCCCGTTGAGGTGAAGGAAGCTCCCGGATTTGTGGTAAACCGAATCCTGATTCCCATGATTAATGAGGCAATCGGCATTTATGCGGAGGGCATTGCTAGTGTAGCCGATATTGACGAGGCTATGAAGCTGGGCGCATCCCATCCCATGGGCCCCTTGGCTCTTGGCGATTTGGTTGGACTTGATATCGTGCTTGCTATCATGGAAGTGCTGCAGAACGAGACCGGCGATCCCAAGTACCGTCCTCATCCCTTGCTGCGCAAGATGGTTCGTGCAGGAAAGCTTGGCAGAAAGACCGGAAAGGGCTTCTACGATTACAGTAAATAGGCAGAATGCAAGATTGTTCACGATGTGAACTAAATTATATTCGCAGGCAAGTTTGCATGACAAATAAGGACAAAAATATAAAAAGTTCACAATGTAAACCAATATTAAAATTAAATAAAGTTAAGAAATAAAGTATGGAGGAAATAAAATCATGGATTTTACCTTACGCAAACAACATGAAATGGCGCGGACTCTCTTCAAAGAGTTTGCCGAAAAAGAAGTAAAGCCTCTGGCACAGGAAGTAGATGAAACAGAACAGTTTCCCAGAGGAACCGTAGAAAAAATGGCCAAGAACGGATTCCTTGGCATACCTGTTCCCAAGGAGTACGGCGGACAGGGCTGCGACCCTCTTACCTATGTAATGTGTGTGGAGGAGCTTTCCAAGGTCTGCGGCACTACGGGCGTTATCGTATCCGCCCACACATCCCTGTGCTGCGACCCCATTATGACTTTTGGAACAGAGGAGCAGAAGCAGAAATATCTGGTTCCCCTTGCAAAAGGCGAGAAGCTGGGTGCATTCGGACTGACAGAGCCCGGCGCGGGTACGGATGCTCAAGGACAGCAGACCAAGGCTGTTTTGGACGGTGATGACTATATCCTTAACGGTTCCAAGATTTTTATTACCAACGGTAAAGAAGCTGACGTTTATGTCATTTTTGCAGTAACCGGAATGATTGAGAAGCGCGGCAAGATGATAAAAGAAATTTCTGCATTTATCGTGGAGAAAGGAACTCCCGGATTCAGCTTCGGAACCAAGGAGAAAAAGATGGGTATCCGCGGTTCTGCTACCTATGAATTGATTTTCACGGACTGCCGTGTTCCCAAGGAGAATCTGCTTGGCAAGGTCGGACAGGGCTTTAAAATCGCAATGCATACTCTGGACGGCGGACGTATCGGAATTGCCGCACAGGCTTTGGGTATTGCCGAGGGTGCATTGGACAGAACCATTGCCTATACCAAGGAGAGAAAACAGTTCGGCAAATCCATTGCTGCACAGCAGAATACACAGTTCCAGCTGGCTGACATGGCTACAAAGGTTGAGGCTGCAAAACTTCTTGTTTACAAGGCTGCCATGGCAAAGGCCAACCAGAAGGAGTATGGTTTTGAGGCAGCTCAGGCAAAACTGTATGCTGCAGAGGTGGCTATGGAAGTGACCACCAAGGCTGTACAGCTCCACGGCGGCTATGGCTATACCAGAGAATATGATGTGGAGCGCATGATGCGCGATGCGAAGATTACGGAGATTTATGAGGGTACAAGCGAAGTGCAGCGAATGGTAATCTCAGCAGCGATATTGAAATAAGCATATAAATTAATGTAATGATTATGAAAATAAGGAGTGAAAATACAATGAAGATTGTTGTTTGTATTAAGCAGGTTCCGGATACTACGGGCGGCGTAAAGTTTAATCCTGATGGTACTTTGGATAGATCTGCCATGATGGCTATTATGAACCCTGACGACAAGGCAGGATTGGAAGCAGCTCTCAGATTAAAAGAGCAGTATGGTGCAGAAGTGACTGCGATTACCATGGGACTTCCCAAGGCGGAGGATGTTTTGAGAGAGGCCATTGCAATGGGCGCAGACAAGGGAATCCTTGTCACTGACAGAGTGCTGGGCGGCGCTGACACATGGGCTACTTCCCAGACACTTGCAGGCGCACTGCGCAATATAGAGTATGATTTGATTATTACAGGACGTCAGGCGATTGACGGCGATACCGCACAGGTGGGTCCCCAGATTTCCGAGCACTTGAACATTCCCGTAATTTCTTATGCTCAGAAGATTGTGATTGAGGGCGACAGCGTTGTTGTAGAGCGCCAATTTGATGACAGATACCATGTATTGAAGGCTAAGATGCCCTGCCTGATCACTGCTCTGGCAGAGTTGAACGAGCCCCGCTATATGACTCCCGGCGGAATCTTTGATGCCTTCAAGGCAGAGATTACTACATGGGGAAGGGCTGACCTGAAAGACGTGGATGATTCCAACCTGGGTATCAAAGGTTCTCCCACTCAGATTGCAAAGGCTTCTGACAAGGTAAGAAAGGGCGCTGGCGAGAAAGTTACGCTGGATCCCACTGAGTCTGTTGATTATATTGTTGGTAAGTTGAAAGAAAGGCACGTTATATAAGAATTCAGCATAAGAAAATGCGATTAAGAAAGATTTGGAGGTTTAGAGATGAGTTTAGAAGAATATAAAGGTGTATATGTCTTTGCTCAGCAGGTGGACAACGTAATTAACAGCATTGCCTTTGAGCTGGTTGGCAAGGGCAAGGATTTGGCAGATGCCCTGGGAACGGAAGTGACTGCTGTGTTAGTGGGCAGCGATGTCAAGGGGCTTGCAGATGAATTGGCTGAGTATGGCGCAGACAAAGTTATTGTGGTAGATGACCCTGAATTAAAGGAGTATAGAACAGAGCCCTATGCACACGCATTGGCATCTGTTATTGAAAAGTATAAACCCGAGATTTTCTTAGTGGGTGCAACCGCAATCGGACGTGACTTGGGTCCCCGTGTTTCTGCAAGAATTCACACCGGTCTGACGGCAGACTGCACACAGCTTGAGATTGGAGATTTCCCCTTGGAGCCCAAGCCCAATATCGAGCAGAAGCACAACCAGCTGTTGATGACCCGTCCGGCATTCGGCGGCAACACCATTGCTACTATTGCCTGCCCTGATTTCCGTCCTCAGATGGCAACTGTCCGTCCCGGCGTTATGCAGAAGAAGGAGCGTCAGGCAGGTGTTAAGGCAAATGTAGAAGAGTTTAATCCCGGATTTACACCGGACAACAAATATGTGGAAATCCTTGAGATTGTTAAGGCTGTCAGCGATACAGTGGATATCATGGATGCTAAGATTTTGGTTTCCGGCGGTCGTGGAGTAGGCAGTCCTGAGAACTTTAAGCTTTTGGAGGATCTTGCAGAGGTAATCGGCGGCACGGTGAGCTGCTCCCGTGCAGTAGTGGATGCAGGCTGGAAACCTAAGGATTTACAGGTAGGTCAGACAGGTAAGACTGTTCGCCCTAATGTATACTTTGCAATCGGTATTTCCGGCGCCATCCAACATCTGGCAGGTATGGAAGAATCCGACATCATTATCGCTATCAATAAGGATGAAACCGCACCTATTTTTGATGTGGCAGATTACGGCATTGTGGGAGATTTGAACAAGATTCTTCCTGCCCTTACTGAAAAGTTAAAGGCCGAGATGGCAGTGTGAAAAACTTCACACTGAATATGATGAAAGGACAGCTTCAGGAGATTTCCCGGAGCTGTCTTGTGGTTTTGGAAAAAATGGGAGAATGGAATGAAACGTTATGTAAGTATGGAGGAGATATCCGATGGCAGGCTGTACGGGCCGGGGGATATGGTAAAGGCAGGCTGCAACGACTGCGTGGGCTGTTCGAAATGCTGTCACGATATGGTGGACACCATTATTCTGTTTCCTTTGGACAGTTATTATCTGCAAAAAGGGCTAGGAAAAGCTTTTGGTGAAATGATAGAAAAGGAAGTGGAGTTAAATGTGGTGGACGGTATCGTGCTGCCCAATTTAAAAATGACAGAAAAGGGAAACTGCTGCGCTTTTTTGGATGAGAGAGGACGCTGCAGCATTCATGCTTTTCGTCCGGACTTATGTCGATTATTTCCGTTGGGACGGTATTACGAAAAGGGGGATTTCCGCTATTTTCTGCAGGTGGGACAGTGTGAGCGTCCCCACACAAAAGTGAAGGTCAGCAAATGGATTGACACGCCCAATCCTGTAAAAAATAAAGAATACCTCCTCAGGTGGCATAATCTGCTGGAAGTGGCGCAGGAGCTGCTTTTGAACAATGAGGATGAAGAATTGTCCAAGAATTTGAGTGTGGCGGTTTTAAATGTTTTTTATCTAAAGCCCTATGATGTGACCGAGGATTTTTATCCGCAGTTTGCAGAGCGGGCTGAAGGGATGGAGAAGATATTGCGGGGAGAAGATTAGGGATAGTGGAATATCACAATAAGGAAACAAAGTAGGAAAGTGCATATGAAGCAAGTACATGAAAAACGAGTGCATAGAAAACAAACATATTGGAAACGAAGGATTTGTCTCATTCTTGGCATGGGACTGATAGTTTTTATATTAGCTGGCTGTGGCCTGTGCAGCCAGCAGCATAGGGGAGAGTCTTCTCATGCTTTAAAAGAAGGTTTTTCTGGGGAGACGATACCCACATATGATGCTCAGAATCAAGCACCTTCGGGGCAGGGAGTGCAAGACGGACAAACTCTGACACCCTCGGGGCAGGGTACACAAGATGTACAGACTGCATCTCCCTCTGAATCGGAGAATGAGAAAGAGAAATTTCCCGCTAGTATATCCCTGATTATGGTAGGGGATATTCTGCTCCATGACAGAGTGGAAGAAAGTGCTCTGCGCAGTGATGGCAGTTATGACTTTACTGCTGTTTTTGCTAATGTACGGGAAGAAATTCAGGCAGCGGATTTAAGTCTGGTCAATCAGGAAGTGATTATCGGGGGAACGGAACTTGGCATATCGGGTTATCCTGCATTTAACGCCCCCTATGAAATCGGCGACGCTCTGGTGGATGCAGGTTTTGATGTGGTCTGTCATAGCACCAATCATGCCCTGGACAAAGGAAAGAAGGGGCTGCTGAACTGTCTGAGTTTCTGGCGGGAGAATCACCCTGAAATTGCCATGCTGGGAATCCATGACAGTCAGGAAAGTCAGGATACTATTTATGTCTATGAGCAGGACGGCATTAAGATTGCGGTTCTCAATTATACTTACGGTACCAATGGGATTGCGCTTCCGCAGGATATGCCCTTTGCCGTGGATTTGCTGGATAAGGAGCGGGTGGCGGCAGATTTGCAGGAGGCAGAAAAAATTGCAGATTTTACGGTGGTATGTCCCCATTGGGGAACGGAATATGCACTTGGTGTTTCTGCCGCACAGAAAGAATGGACTCAGATTTTTCTGAAAAACGGCGCCGACTTGGTGCTGGGAACCCATCCCCATGTGATAGAACCCATAGAATGGGTGAAGGATGAAGAGCAGGGCTTGGAGATGTTAGTATATTATTCGCTGGGCAACTTTGTAAATTGGACTTCGGGAACAGGGGAAGGCGTGTCAAACCGCATGGTGGGCGGCATGGCGCAGGTCACCCTTGAGCGTGCCGAGGACGGCAAGGTTCATATTACAGATTATGGCGTGATGCCTCTTGTGTGCCATGTGGAACAGGGCATGGATGGAGTCACGGTGTATGCACTGTCGGATTATACGGAAGAATTGGCAGAGAGAAATGCCATTATACAGCAGGACGCTGCTTTTTCTCTGGAGTATTGCAGGGAACTGTGTCACAAAGTATGGGAACGGGAAATGGGGGATTAAGAGGTTTATTTCATTGCTATCCGCATATTTTTATAGTATAATAAGCACATATTTGCGGAAAGGAAAAACTTTATGTTGGCGTTAATGAAGACATCAATAGCCTGTTTTTTGCTTATGTTATATATGATTGGCTTTTATTTTCGAAAGCCCCATATTCCCACCAAGTCTACAAAAATATTTCA
>WFLX010064782.1_pt1 | contig 12646 bp, 9 predicted proteins | sample 4967041 | NCBI WGS metagenome assembly WFLX01 (sample SAMN12857096, study PRJNA449069) | gut metagenome | isolation source: stool from male and female vole | host: Microtus ochrogaster | place: USA:Florida | collected 2017 | reverse complement strand
GCGTCAAGGTGATAAAGTCAGCAGAATATTAGTCAAATAAATATATTTTGACTAAATAATATTTCTTATTAGACCTCCGGAGAATTAATCATCTTCGGAGGTTCTTGTTTTTAGGCAATAAGATTGAATAATGATAAGAAGAGAATTAAAGGTAGTTAAACTTTCAATAAAGTAAATTTGTTATGAGATAAACTTTTAAACATAAAATTTTAAGATTATGAAAAAACTACTGATGATTTTTGCAGTGCTGATGGGAGTCTTCACTGCATCGGCGAGAAACAATTATTCACACAACGCATCCGATTTGCCAGCAGCAGCACAGACTATTCTGAAAAACAATTTCAAGGCTGACGTGAGCCACTTCAAAATTGAGANAGATTTTGGAAAANTCAAGGAATATGACGTGGTGCTTNCGGATGGAACAGNAGTTNCCTNCGNTAGGAACGGTAATTGGAAAGACATTGAGGTGAAGCAGAATGCCGAGGTGCCTTCAGCCCTCGTACCGAAAGCAATCAGCGAATATGTGAAACAGAACCAGAAAAAGGTGAAGATTACTGGCATTGAGAAGAAACGCTCAGGATATGAAGTGGAACTTTCCAATGGAGTTGAGATGAAATTTAACTCTCAAGGACANTTCATNAGGNATGACAAATAATATTTTTTAACACTTAGAGGGTCGCTGAAGTCAGTGACCCTCTTTTTTTCACTTTTTACCCCTTGATTTGCGGTTTATGCAGATTTTTCTTTTACAAATAAAATATAAAAGTTAATTTTGCATTAAGTAATCTCCAAAAAATTACTTGGTAAATTTTACCAATTAATTTTTTTACTATTACCAAAACCACAAACAGTTATGATAAAAAAAAGCAGACTGCTTCTCCTTGTCGCGGGTTTCGCACTGAGCGCAACATCGCTGAAAGCCCAAGACAAGATTTGGACATTCGATGACTGCGTCGAATGGGCCACAACCAACAATACAGCAATCAGGCGCACCATGCTGAATATTCAGACTGCAAGACAGGATTATCTCTCTGCAAAAGACGCATGGCTCCCTACAGTCGGATTCTCCACCAACCAGAACCTTACCAATTATCCATCGCCGGGTGCGGGAAGAAACAATAATTCCTACGGAAGTTCCTACAATATAGGAGCGTCATGGACAGTATGGGAAGGGAACGTCAGGAAATACCGTCAGGAATCTGCCAAGATACTCGAACGCCAACAAGCGCTCGCTGGTGATGACGTAGTAAAGACTCTCAAACTTGGAATCCTCGAAGCTTATCTCAATATAATGTATGCCGCTGAAGCCGTCACAATCGCGCAGCAGACTCTCGAAGTAAGCACCGCGCAGGCTGAACGCACTCAAAAACTTGCAGAAGCAGGAAGAGCCTCACAGGTGGATTACGCACAAATAGAAAGCCAAAGAGCCCAGGATGCATATAATCTGACTCAGGCAACCAGCAACTATGAAAGTGCAAAGATGGCCTTGAAGAAGATTCTTGAGCTCGGAATAGACTATAATCTCCAAGTTGCAGACGTAGCCTTTCCAGATGCGGAAGTGCTCGCTCCGCTCCCGGACCGACTTGAAGTCTACAACACTGCAGCCGCATGGCTTCCTACAATAAAAAGCAATGAGCTTAGTAAGGATATTTACGCCAATGATGTCAAGATAGCCAAAGCCGGCAATCTTCCCAATATAGCTCTTCAAGGAGGAATCGGGACGGGCTACAACTCCGGAGGCTCGGGATGGGGAAGCCAAATGGGACACAACTTCAACGAAAATATTGGCCTCAGCCTGAGTGTACCGATTTTTGACGGCAACTCCACCAAAAGAGCCGTAGCGAAAGCACGCATAGCCGAGCAAGAATACGACATCACCAAAAAGGAACTTCTCGATAATCTTTCGCAAACCATTGAAAGCCTCTACATTGACGCCACGAATGCTCAGGCCAAATATAATGCAGGTATCTCGCAACTTGACGCGATGAAGCTTACAGATGATTTGGTCAACCGCCAATTTGAACTTGGATACGTAAACCCTCTTGATCTGCTGACGGCACACAACAATCTGCTAAATGCACGTCTGGAGCTACTTCAGACAAAATATATGGCCATCCTTGCAGAGAAGACCATCAACTATTACGCCACTCAGGAAGTAGAGATCCAGAACTAAAAGTAAATTCATAAACTACAATACAATGAAGAAGACAATATTACCAGCTGCCATTCTGCTGGCAATCACATCCTGCTCTGAGAAGACTTCATATGAGCTGGATACATACACGGTTGAGCCTACGTCTCTGTCAGAGATGGTCACTGCCACCGGCACAATGGAGTCAGTGACATCGGTAGATGTCGGCACACAGGTGACCGGCATCATCAGCAACCTCTTTGTCGACTATAATGACGAAGTGACCAAAGGACAACTCATCGCTGAAATAGACAAAACAGTACTCCAAAGCGAATTGCAGAGCGCTGACGCAACACTCGCATCAGCAAAAGCCACATACGAGTATACAAAGAAGAATTATGAGCGAGATCAAGCTTTGCATGCCGAGAAGTTGATATCAGACTATGAATATCAAACTTCAAAGAAAGACTATGAAGTGGCCAAGATGGCATATGAGAAAGGACAGGCAGACCGCGTGAGAGCAGCCAAAAACCTCACTTATGCAGAAATTACCTCTCCTATCGATGGTATTGTAGTCTCAAGAGAGGTGGAAGTCGGCCAGACAGTGGTATCAAACATGAGCGTGGCAAGTCTGTATGTGATAGCAGACCTTGACCATATGCAGGTTGTTGGTGCTGTCGACGAGGCTGATATAGGTCAGGTTAAGGTCGGCCAGCATGTAACATTTACAGTTGACGCATATCCCGATGACACATTTACAGGCACAGTGACTCAGGTCAGAATCAACCCGACGACTACAAACAATGTAGTCACTTATGAAGCAATCGTCTCAACGACAAATCCTGACCACAAACTACTGCCGGGAATGACCGCCAACCTTTCGATTTATACTCTCGAACTCGAGAACACTACTGCGGTGCCTCTGAAAGCATTGAAGTTTGAGCCTATGGAAGATGAAGAAGGCAAAGATCTTCCCAAACCTCAACCTCTGAAGGAACCAGCCAAACACTCCATCTGGATCGTCCGCGACAATAAACTCGTAGAAACAGCCGTGGAACTTGGAATGAAAAACAGTGTCTACCAGCAAATCACTTCCGGTCTCAAGCAGGGTGACAAGGTTGCACTCCAATATCAGGAAAAGAGTTCCGGAGAGAAAGGACCCAAAGCTCAGGAGAACCCCTTCATGCCTAAACCACCGGGTGCAAACAAAAACAAGAAGAAATAATGGCTAAAGAGATAATAAAAATAGAGAATCTGAAGCGATACTTCAAAGTTGGCGACGAGACAGTAAAGGCACTCCGAGGAGTCTCTTTCACTATCCATGAAGGGGAATTCGTCACCATCATGGGCACGTCAGGTTCGGGCAAGTCGACACTTCTCAATACGCTCGGCTGCCTTGACACTCCAACCTCTGGCGAATATTACCTCGATGGAATAGCCGTGAAGGGAATGAACAAGAACGAGCGAGCGCGTATACGCAACAGAAAGATAGGCTTCATATTCCAGAACTACAACCTACTGCCAAAGACCACGGCACTCGAAAATGTAGAGCTTCCACTTCTCTACAACTCCTCGGTAAGCGCGAAGGAAAGGACAGAAAGAGCTGAAAAATGTCTTCGNGAGGTGGGGCTTGGAGAACGNATCTATCACAAGAGCAACCAGATGTCGGGNGGCCAGCAGCAGCGAGTTGCAATCGCAAGNGCGCTCGTAAACAATCCAGTCATCATTCTCGCCGATGAGGCTACCGGCAACCTTGACACACGCACTTCATTTTCAATCCTCACACTCTTCCAGAGACTGCACCGGGAAGGGAAGACCATCATTTTCGTCACCCACAATCCCGAGCTTGCATCGTACTCCTCTCGCAATATCATGCTACGCGACGGCAGGATAGTGAGCGATGAATACAACCATGACATAANGTCTGCAGAGGAAGTCTATCGCAACCTACCGGTAGACACCGAATAACCACACTTCATCTCTCAATAATATGAATATTACCAGTCTATCAAAAATAGCGATAAAAGCACTTGGCAACAACAAGATGCGTTGCTTCCTGACCATGCTCGGCGTCATAATTGGCGTCGGCGCGGTCATTGCCATGCTTGCCATCGGCCAGGGATCGAAAAACTCGATCAAGGCACAGATATCTGAGATGGGCAGCAACATGATAATGATCATGCCAGGCGCTGAAAGGCGTGGCGGTGTGCGTCAAAGCAGCGATGACATGCAGACGCTCAAGCCGGCTGACTATGAGGCCATCTTGAACCAGGCCACAACGGTAGCTAATATCACTCCGATGGTGTCTTCTTCCGGGCAATGGGTCAATGGCAACAACAACTATCCATCGCAGGCCCAGGGAGTTAATACACAGTTTCTTGACATACGCCAAAGAAAAGTAGCCGAAGGAGAAATGTTCACAGAAGCAGATGTCAAATCAGCTGCCAAAGTGTGTGTACTTGGAAAGACACTTGTAGACAATCTCTTCCCTGATGGAACTGACCCACTCGGGAAGGTGGTTCGTTTCGGTTCCATCCCCCTTACAGTCATAGGAGTGCTTGACGAAAAAGGATACAACACGATGGGACAAGACCAGGACGACCTTGCACTTGTGCCGTACACCACTGTAATGAAGCGTATGCTCGCAGTAGGCTATATACAAGGACTTCAGGCATCTGCAATAGACGAAAACAAAACGGAGGAAACAATAGCAGAGATCACTGATATACTGCGTACGAACCACAAACTTCGAGAAGACCAGGAAGATAATTTCACAATCCGCTCCATGCAGGAACTTGCGGAGATGATATCCTCCACATCGTCGATGATGACCGTTCTTCTCGCGGCAGTTGCAGGAATTTCACTCCTCGTGGGAGGCATCGGCATCATGAATATTATGATTGTGAGCGTGACAGAGCGCACCCGCGAGATAGGACTTAGAATGAGTATCGGCGCAACCGGGCGCGACATCATGACCCAGTTTCTGATTGAAGCTATCATAATTTCAGTGACAGGAGGTATCTTAGGAATTCTGCTTGGAAGCCTTGCCACGTGGCTTATAAAGATATTCGCCAACTGGCCCGTGCAGATTGATCCCTCATCTGTGATACTCTCTTTTGCCGTATGCACAGTGATTGGTGTGATTTTCGGATTCTATCCAGCTGCAAAGGCCTCCAATCTCGATCCGATTGAAGCTATTAGATATGAGTGACCTACGATTCCAACTTAATATATGACTCAACAAGTTAAAAACAAGAAAGCAGGGACGGCAGCAGTGATTCTGCTCGCTTTCCTGCTTTTTTATTTTCCCTCGGTGATAGCCATGCTCTCGCATGACAACGAACCCGATGACATGACGACGTTCCGAATTCTGATGGCCACATGCTACACAGGGGTTTTCTGCGCTAATTACTTCATCATAGTCCCCAAGCTATTCTTTGGGAAGGACAAGAAATTTCTTTTCTTTATCACTAACACTATTCTCGTCGTGGGTCTATGCTCGCTGCTTACACTATGGTTTGAAACTCACGGTGGTCTTCCAAGGCCAAGGCATCTGGAGGAAGTACAACTGTCGGCAAGTCAACTTATCATGGGGTATATGCAGTTTATGATAAGGGATGGAGTGATGATGATCTTGTCGATAGCACTTGCCTATGCAATGCGAGNCTCCAAAGCAAGGGAAGAAATGAGAAGCAAAGTGCTCGAGCTTGAAGCTGAACGGCGAAATACGGAGCTGATGAACCTGAAGGCTCAGCTAAATCCTCATTTTCTATTCAATTCGCTCAATAATATCTATGCATTGATTGCAATTGACGCTGAAAAAGCGCAGCAATCATTGCATGAACTTAGCAGTATGTTGAGATTTATGATCTACGACTCAGAGGCAACCACGGTAAGCCTCTCAAAAGAGATGCAGTTTATCAGCGACTTTACGCGCCTTATGAGCCTAAGACTGAATCCATCGATAGAATTGAGCTGCAATCTTCCTGAGATACACGACAATACTCTTCGCATAGCGCCATTGCTTATACTCACATTGGTGGAGAATGCATTCAAACATGTGGCGGTCAACGGCAATAAAGGATTTATCAATATCAGCATCATACTTGACAATGACCACCTGCTCTGCAAAGTAAGCAATTCAAGCCGTACTGACCACACTGAAAACCTTGAGAAAGGAGCATCAGGTGTTGGCCTCAGGAACATTGAGAAACAGCTGGAATTACTTTATCATAATGCCTACCGATTGCAGACAGCTAATACGACAGGCAAATATACTGCAGAATTGAAGATCAAAATCTCAGCCCTCAGACAATCTGTGAAGAGTTCTGACGTTAGATAAATGGGTAATTGACCCATCAAATTCTACGATATGGAGAAAAGACTGAAATGTATAGTTATCGACGACGAACCTCTCGCACGAGAGCTGCTTAAGTCATATATCACGAAGACGCCATCGCTTGAGCTCATCGGTAGCTTCGAGTCGGCAGCCGACGCAGTCAAGATAGTGATGGAAGGGATTACCGACATTATTTTTCTCGACATCAATATGCCTATGCTCAACGGAATTGACTTTGCAGCCATTGTCCCGCAAAATACAAGGATTATATTTGTTACTGCTTATGATAACTATGCGCTTCAGGGATTTAAGGTCAACGCTCTCGACTATCTTCTGAAACCAGTCAGTTATACCGATTTTCTAAAGTCTGTAGGAAGGGCTATCGAATGGAAATCCATGAGCAACGCTTATTCCAACGCCACGCAACGTGAATCTTCTTCTCAGTGCACTATCACGATCAAGGTTAAAAACCAACTTGTGCAGATGAGGCTTGACTCTATAGAGTATGTGGAAGCAAGAAATGACCGCGTCATAGTGTTTAAAAAGGATTCCGCACCTCTTGAGTCGCTGATGACACTGAGAGAAATAGAAGAGTTGCTTCCGTCGGAAACTTTCATGAGGGTTCACCGCTCGTTTATAGTCAACATTCCACTAATCGAGATTGTCGAGCGTAACAGGATTGTCTTTGGGAAGACATATGTGCCAATCTCCGAGAATAAACGCGATGAGTTTTTATCAAGACTCGGTAAATAACACTCGAACTTCACACACAAATCAAACCTACTGACTTCTTCATGCGAATTCTCCACACTGCTGACATACATTTCGGACAAAATATCTATTATCATTACGACCGACTTGACGAGCACTTACATTTTTTCAATCAATTAAGGGATTGGATTGAGCAGTATTCTCCAGATTCTCTGATAATAAGCGGCGACATTTATGATGTAGCCCAGCCTTCGGCCGCTGTATGGAGTGCATTCAATTCTGAAATAGTAGATTTACGCCGCAAATTTCCTTCACTTTCGATAGTGATGGTGGCGGGCAATCATGACTCTGCATCGCGTATTGAATCGCATAGCAAGNTATGGGACATTGCAGGCGTGACTGTCATCGGCACTCCCCCACCGCTCCTCAACGTTGCTCCTGAAGGATGGGAGAATAAATATGTTGTGAGAATCCCGTCAGGGTTTGTCATAGCACTTCCGTATATTTCGGGAGACCGTACGGACACAATGCTTCACCTTCAGGAATATGTAGCAAAAATCAATACCGACCGCTTACCCGTAGTAATGACTGGACACCTCGCGGCGGTGGGAAGCGACATTGAAGGGCATANTCCTGATATTGGAAATCTACGTACAGTTGAAATAGAGCGTTTAGGGTCAGCCTACGATTATCTGGCACTGGGACATATCCACAAACCACAGACATTGGGGCATCCACATGTATTTGATGAAGGAGTTTATGCCTATCAAGCCCCGGTAGCAAGGTATTCCGGAAGTGTTCTCCATGTGAGCGAGGACGAAAATTATCCACATTCCGTCAGTCTCGTTGATATAGATAATCATGGAGGAGAGGTGAGAATTCAGCAACTTAAGATCGATCAGCTGCGTCATTTCAAAACACTTCCCGAAAATACAGTAGAGCCATTTGCCACTTCCAATGAAGCAATATCCTATCTAAAGAAATTTGTGAAGAGCAATGAGAATGTCTATATCAGACTTCGTTTTTTGCAGAATGCTGAGGTTTCGGCAGATTTCAATTCCATAGTATATGACCTTATTGATAAAAGCGGGAAAGACATAAGATATAATCCCCGGATGATTTTTGTCACTTCTGATGAAGATGACAATGAGCAGTCAGCGACGGGTCAGCCACAACTTGACATAGAGGAGATAAAACAAATGACCAATCCAAGGGAATTTGTGAGGAAAACCGCCGGAGCGTATCCTGGACTTACTGAAGAAGACCTCGACATACTATTCGGCGAAGTGGAAGAAGAATTAAAAAAGATGAATGAAGAGGAGTAAGGCTTAATGCTCTATGAAAATTAGAAGACTATCAATACGCAATATCGCTTCAATCGAACGTGGGGATATAGATTTCGAACATGATCTCATCGATAATGAGTCAGGCTCTCCGGCATCTCTATTCCTTATCACGGGAGATACCGGCTCAGGGAAAAGCGTGATACTTGATTGCATATCCATGGCCCTGTATGGTACTACTCCGCGGGTCAAAAGTGTCAACGGAATCAGAAATAATGTNTACCAAAACAACAACGGTGAGGAAATTTCAGTCAGCGACATCACACAATACACTCGAATCGGGATATCATGGAGAGATGATTGCTATGCTGAACTATCCTTTGAAGGCAACGACGGAGTGTCATACTCATCGAGGTTCTCGCTTGGGAGGACTAACCGCAATAATTATCGCAGACCGGAATGGACTCTGAAAATTGGGGATACTTCAATTATTGATAACAGGAAGGAAGAGATAAAAGAGTGCATTCAGAATGCAGTTGGACTGACGTTTGAACAGTTCAGCAGAATGGCTATGCTCGCCCAAGGACAGTTCGCAACATTTCTTACCGGCAAAAAAGAGGAAAGAGAGCAAATTCTTGAGCAACTTACAGCTACCGATATCTTCTCCAGATATGGAGAGGCCATATCCAACATTTTCAGAGCTTCAAGACAGGACTATGAGACTTCTCAGAAGATATATCAACAATACAGCAGCAATATTCTTGAAGAAGAAAGCCGACAGGCTCTACTGGAAGAACAAGCTGAAAAAACCTCAAAGTCTACAAAACTGCAAAATGAAACAGAGTGCATAAGGAAAAAAATCGCAAGCACAGATGAAGTGTTGCGACTTGCAAAGGATATATCTTCTCTAAATGAGATTGCGGCCAAATTGAAAAGCGAAGAGGAATCTCCAGAGTTTATTAAGAGAAACAAAATTCTGAGTCTATGGGACGAAACTTTAGCAGAGAGGGAACTCCTGACGGATAAGATCAAGGCCACAACTCAATTAGCGACTACAAGACATTCTCTCGAAGAAAAGAAATATGAATTGATGTCTCTTGCCTCTGACCTTTCGGTGAGAAAAGCAGAGGCCGAAGCCAGAACCATGCTCCTTGAGCAACAAAGATCATGGATAGAAAATCAAGAGCCCCTGAAAGCACTGTATACGGAATCGCCTGCCGTAATATCCTCTCTCCAACATTATATTAATGTTGAAGAGGACATAACAAAGAGAGTAAAAGAAATTGATGCACACAATGCAGAGCGGGCCAAACTTAATGTGACAGTAAGCTCACAAAAAGAGACAGTCAAGTTGCAGAATGAAAAATGCCTTGTCTGCCAGACTAAGATTGCAGATGCAATCACCAAACGCGATGCCTTGAAACCTTCCGAACTTCGGGAAGAGAGTGACAAAAAGAAAAGTAAGCAAAACACTCTGACAAATCTTATTGTAAGATTAAAAGCTCTTGAAGACGAATCTCTGGAACTCGAAAATGTCAAGAACGACCTGAAAACACTGAGTAAACTTTTTGACACTCTTAAAGCAGATGCTAATTCAGCCTCCAAAGAATCTGCGCGTCTTGAAAAGGAGAAGACTCTTGCTGAAAGCAGGTATCGCACAATGCGATTCAGTATGGATGAAAAATTTGAGGCTATTCGCCGTCAACTCGCTGATGAGCATGCAAAAAATTGTCCACTTTGCGGTCAATCAATCCAAGAGCATCTTCACGAATGGGAAAACAAAGAGTTCTTCTCAAGCATCCTTGCTCCACTTGAAGAAGAAAGCAACAAATGTGCCGATGCGTATTCAGCATCAAAGAAAAAGGCTGACAAGGCCAATAAAGATATGAATACTATGGCCGGAAAGGTAAAGGGGAAGCAAGAAGAAATAATAAAGACAGAGAAGAAGATAGCTACAAGTAAGAAAGAGATAGATGGAATACTTCTCNCTCTTGAATTAAAGTACTCTGACAATATCAGCAATAACATTGATGAAGAAGTCAGTNGCCTTAATACAGAAATTGAAGTTTTGGCCGAAAAGCTTAAGCAGACCGAATGCCTCCAGAAAGAAATCAATGCCCTGTTGAAAGAAAAGGAAACTCTCGACAAAAGACAGAAAACTGAGGAAAAGAAGCTACAGGACGCTCAGTCAGCTTTGACTAAAAATGAGGCAGAGGTGAAATCTGCCCTTGTCAGAGAAGAAGAACTAAAAAAGGAAAAGGAATCTCTACGCTTGAGCATCTCCGAAGCGCTGAAGGGGTATGCCGACTTATGGACAGACGCTCCGGAGGAAACCAAATTGCAACTGAAAAAAGATGCTGATAACTATGCGTCAAAAGTAAATGCCTATACGAAAGAAGCGCCCGCTCATGAAAATATCCTCAGAATCTTAGATTCCATTGCTTCTGTTGAAGTGAGTCTCAATACTCTGTATTCACAGTTTGAGAAGTCGGAAGCCCCGATAGACGTCAAGGGTCTTAAGTCACTAAATATTGAAGAGCTGCAACAAAAGTGGCATAGTTTCGAAGTTGAAGTGATGAGTCTGCATGACAGGCTGAAGGATACGGAAGCAAGAATCAAGGAGCTTGAAAATAAACTTGATCAATATTACCGAAGGAGCGGAAAAACAGAGACTACTCTTCTGGCACTTCTTGAAGCTGCAGAAGAAATCCCTGAGATTCGCACTCTTCAAAATCAGCATCGCGATAGAGTGAGAGAAAATGGAGCTCTGCTTTCCGAAGCAAAGAAGAGCAAGGAGGAGAACCTTAAGAATTTAGGTATCGAAGATGAGAAAGATCTTGAAGATATTGAAATACTTAAGGCGTCCCTGAACACTCTCACTACACAACAAAATGAGCTGACTCAACGTCTTGGGGCGATTAAAGAACGACTGGCAACCGACGAGAAAACTCAGAAAGAGAGTGAGAAGCAAAAGGCAGAACTTGAGAAAAAGTATGAGAGAATGCAAAAATGGGAGAAAATGAACAGCTACTTCGGTGGCACTCGCTTCCGAACCCTTGTTCAATCGCATATACTGCGTCCTCTGCTGCACAATGCAAATATCTATCTTCGACAGATAACGGACCATTACACCTTGACGTGTAGTGACAAAAACGAGCAACTCTCAATTCTGGTTCGCGACCGTTATCATAATAATGAGCCGAGGAGCGTGACTGTTCTTTCGGGAGGTGAACGCTTCATGGTTTCGCTTGCCCTTTCCCTTGCTTTATCAGCAATGAACCGTCCTGACATGAATGTAGACATACTCTTCATAGACGAAGGGTTCGGTACTCTTGACGCAAAGAGCCTCGACATGGTGATGAGCACTCTGCGGAGGCTGCCAGAAATCAACGGCCAGTCGGGGCGGCGCGTAGGAGTCATCTCCCACCGCGAGGAACTCACAGAGCAAATAGATTGCCAAATTCAACTACACAGCTATGGCGAAGGACGCTCCCGCATTGAGATATCAAACTGACATCTCAATGCGGAAGTGTTGGTCTACTTTATTATGGCGGAGGAAGCACCAGCACTCTCTCCAACTTCATTGTCACGGCTTATCTTCTTGCCATAGCCTACTGTATAGCTCACGGCAAGATTGATTTGAGGACAATATGTTGGTCCATAACCATACTTCGTGTAGGTAAGGTATTGACTTTGGAATTCATCTTTATAGTACATTTTACCTTTATTGAATATATTGCTTGCAGATATCCTTACATTCCACTCGCTATTTGACCAGCCCAACATCAGAGAATAGTAATCCCGGGTCTTGGTCAGTACACTCATATACGAATCCAGATANCTTTNTTTNATTTNATAAGAGGCTTNAAAATAAAAATTTCCTAGATAATAGAACGCGNCTGCATTGAAGCCNGTAGCTNCAAAATCCTTATTATAAATGCCGGATATTCTATAAAATGCCATCTGAGGACTCATCTGTATCATCAAATTGCCATCAAGAAGATTCGTTCGCAGCTTAATGCCTATTTTTTCTTTATGAAAACATCCGTCATTGAGCGGCTTGCGAATCAGTGCCAGCCCATCATTATAAGGCTCGAAAGCAAGAACCAAATTATTATATTTCCCCTCATAGGCTCCGAATATGTTTATCCAAAAAAAATCGGAACACAACCAATTATAGTT
>WFLX010023538.1_pt1 | contig 12646 bp, 16 predicted proteins | sample 4967041 | NCBI WGS metagenome assembly WFLX01 (sample SAMN12857096, study PRJNA449069) | gut metagenome | isolation source: stool from male and female vole | host: Microtus ochrogaster | place: USA:Florida | collected 2017 | reverse complement strand
GGATTATATCGATAGAAAACCTGCTTCACTCGAAAATAAACTTAAAGAAGTTTGATGCTGATATATCGTTTTGGGTTTTTCTTGATATCTACGAGAAGCGAATCAATATCGGCCGAAACTCTATTTAGTTGATTATAAAGCGCTGGATCGCTTGTCAGTAATCCTAATGTGGAGTTCTTGTCGTTGAGTTGTTTTGAGAATTGTGCAAGATTAGAAGTCAAATTATTGACATTGTCCATAGTGGCATCGATAGGAAGAGCTTTCAACTGATTTGAAAGTTGACCGAGATTCCCAACAATTGTATCAAGGGATTGAGTGAGTTTAACCGTATTATTGGCAATACGAGGCACCTGATTGTTCATCGTGCTATTAAGTCCTTGAGTAGTTGAAAGTAGATTCGCTGAAATTCCATCAAGTCTTCCGATTGTGGCCGATAAAGCTGGGTCAGCCACAAGAAGATTAAGATTGTAAAGCAAAGAGTCTACTTTAGGCAAGATTCCAGTAATTGCAGGCATCAAACCGTCTTGAACTGAAGACATAAGGCCTTCTTTAACTCCAGTCTGAAGTTCACTTCCCGAAGGAAGGAGACCTGGACCTTTTCCCATGGAAAGCTCTATTCTTGCTCCACTCAAAAGAGTGGTTCCAATATCCGCACGTGTCCCTTCAGGCAAATTCAGGTTTTTATCAAGGGCCATTACCACTTCCACCTTCCCGGGCTTCGTATAGTTGAAGTTGACCTCTCTGACTTGACCTACCTTGTATCCATTGATCAGCACTGGAGAGGACACAGTGAGTTCATCTACGTTATCATAGTATGCTATATAATAGTGGGCAGGGCGGAAAAGATTGATTCCTTTAAGGAAATCTATTCCGAAGATTAAGATAACTATAGCCACTATTACTGAAAGCCCAATGACGAATTCTCTATTGAATATCTTTTTCATGTCTTTTAATTCTTAATGGAATGATGATNTGATANTTTTTGTTTTGCTCTTNCTNTTTNNTATAACAATNGACAATCAATTTCTTCTTTCAACAAATTTNTTTATTGACTTAANCAACGATTTAGCGAGATCATTTTCTCCTGNTTCAGAAGTCATGTATTTCACAGACGAGNGATTACAAATGAAGTCAAGTTCTACANNCACTGCNGGCNTGGAAGTGGCCCAAAGCACCCAAAATCCGGCTTGTCTTACTCCTCTATTAGCTCTNCCCGCCGTATTTACCAGCTCGTTCTGTGCGTCACTTGCCACTCTTATGCTTTCTCCTAAGTTTCTCTTTTGAGCCATTTCGAAAATGATGTAGCTCTCATCTTTTGAAGGATCAAAACCGGAATACTTCTCCTTGTAATCGCTTTCTAGCTCTATTACGGAGTTTTCTCTCATGGCGACTTTCATATTGTCTTGATCTNTATGAAGCCCCAAGACATAGACTGAACTTCCTTGGACTGTCTTTCTTCTGGGTGATTTTTTATCGACGGAATTAACATGTATCGACATAAAAAGGTCGCCATTTGCATCATTTGCTACGTCTGCTCGTTCTTGAAGAGTAAGATATACATCAGTAGATCTGGTCATGATCACATCAACTTGATCTTTTAGTTCTTTTTCAATTAAGGCACGCAGTTTTTTAGCAACAGCAAGATTGATGTCTTTTTCTTTCGCACCATTTTCAATGGCGCCGAAGTCTTTGCCCCCATGTCCGGGATCAAGAACTACAGTTATCTTGTCTTTTTCCTTTTTCTTATTCGAGGCATGACAGGATACACCTATATATATATATGAAAGGGCAAGTAAAATTGCCAACGATATTATTCGTCTTTTCTTCATTGTCGATTTGCGTACGTGTTTTTGTTGTGCAAAATTAATAAAAAATATGTAATATTATGTGACTATTTCATTAAAAATTCTGTAAAAAGTGCCTTTTCGACCAAGTATTCCGAAGTTGTGTTAAAGTATGTGAAATCTTTGAACATAATTCAATATAGATTCGTTTAATAGACAAAGTTCTGATAAGATTAAGAAAATCTTTTTATGAGGACACGATAGAAATAACTTTTGTATATAACTTTTAGACACATCCGGGCCGTAGCATAACGTCCATCCCTATCAAACCCTATGAGGGCTTACTGCATAGATAATATTTGCAAAGGGACGTAGCTCCGGCTCGGGTTGTATACTTCCAAAAGCACTTTTCCTCAATCTATTTCAATTATTACTAAGATATTGCTCTTTTTACGTTGGTAANTAGNANTNTGAATTGTGCNTTATGAATTATGTATTATGTNTTTNAAATTATGCATCAGTACANAAATTTTTTTNTTAGAGTTAAGATTTATCNAAACAATGAACTACTGACAAGTGTTNCTTCTATATACAAGTGTTTCTTCTATATAAACGTATCATATCTGACTAAGAATGAAAAAAATTTTTCTTACAACTGCATTGGCAGCCCTTCTTTGTTCTTCCATGACATCTTGCATGGGAAAGTTTGCATTGACAAAAAATCTTTATGCCTGGAATGATCAGGTGTCAAATAAATTTGTAAATGAGATTGTATTTGTAGCCTTCTGGATTCTTCCGGTCTATGAAGTATGTGCAATCGCAGATTTGTTTGTTCTGAATACTATTGAATTCTGGAGTGGAGACAACCCTATGACAGCTAACACGAGAACAATAGATACCGATCATGGCAGATACTTAGTCGTATGTGACGGTAAAGGATATGATATTACTCTCGAAACAACTGGAGAAAAATTTCGACTTGATTTTGCTGCTGAATCTAAAACATGGAGTATTCTATCCGAAGGGAAGGAATACCCGCTTATGACTTTCGTTGATAAGTCTCATGTTTCGGTGCCTGTTCCAGATGGTAAGTGGCAAACAATTGAAATATCACAGGATGGAGTGTTGGCATATAAGTCTATGGCTAATTCAGTAACGTTGGCACATAAATAAAATTGACTAATTTTTTTTCAATGCTATTAATCTAAACTGCCATTCAGTTGTTGTATTATTAAAGAACATTAATNTAAAATTAAANTTGATATGAANCCATTACACNNTATTTGTGCTGTAGTNGGCGGTGCTATCGCTNGAGCAGCAGTAGGTCTTCTCGTAGCTCNTGAAAAGGGAGAGACTACTCGTAAGAAAATCATGAAGATCCTCAAAGAAAAAGGCATTAACCTTAAGGGTAGTGANCTTGAGGAACTCGCAGACGAGATCGAAGATCAGATCGAAAAGCTTTAAAAACTAATAAGGAGAAGAAAAAGTATGAAAGCACTTAATATTCTTTATGCTTTTCTTGGAGGTGCAATAGTAGGTTGCGGCGCAGCTCTTCTCTTTGCCCCTGAAAAGGGCGAAGAATTGCGTACTCGCATCGTAAAAATATTGAAAAGAAAAGGCATAAAAATTAGCGACGAAGAGGTAGATGCTCTTGTAGCTGAACTTACTGGCGAAAATTGATTATCGCAAAATTATCATCTGTAGATGAATAGTAATAGTAATAATACACTATTAGATCAATTCAAAGATTTGTTAGCCCGGTCGAAAGACTGGGCTACTCTTGAATTGGAGTATGCCAAGCTAACAGCAGCAGAGAAATTAACTTTACTCGCTGGTTTGGCTTGTACTGGAGCTGTGTGCTTACTCTTCGGAATCACAGCCCTTATTATGTTTGGTATTTCGCTTGCATTTTTATTTAAGGAAATAATGGGATTTGCACTATCTTTTCTTGCAGCAGGTGGTTNTATTNTGGTTTTANTNGNCNTCNTTTATTTTCTTCGAGAAAAGATAATAATCAATCCGATAGCAAAGATAATTACCAAAATACTTTTAAAATGAGACCTTGACTATGGAGAATGTTAAGCGTTTAGAGGGAAAGGACAAGATACTGTCGCAAATAGAGGAAGCGATTGAATTCCACGGATATACACTCGATGAAATCCGTCACAATCGTGCATTGATTGCTGTAAGAAAAGAATTCGCGAAAGCAAAGATAGTCGAAGAGTTAAATGGACTTAAAGACAGGAACCCATTCGCTCCAGATGGAACTCTCAAAGCTGCTTCAAGACTTGGTTCTATCCCTATGAAGATAGTCAAGGGACTTAATTATACAGACTATGTAATGCTTGGAATATCCGCTTTTGGGACAATGAAAAAGGTATTCTCTTTATTTAGAAAGAAGAAGAAAAAATGAATTACTATAAAGTGCGGTTCACATGCACTCCATGTTCAGAAGATATCACCGATCTTTTGGCAGCTTTCCTCGCTGATGTTGGTTTTGAAAGTTTCGAACCGGATGAAGCGGGATTGACTGCTTATGTTCAGGCTTCTGAGTTTTCAGAAGAAGCCATCCAAGTAGTCATTGATGAATTTCCTATGGAAAGCTCCATTTCATTTGAATATGAATTTGTGGAAAGCCATAATTGGAATGAAGAATGGGAGAAGCATTATTTTCAACCTATTGTCATAGCAAGTGAAGTTGTAGTGCATTCTTCCTTTCATAAAAATATACCGGAGGCTCATTTCGACATCTTGATTGATCCTAAGATGGCATTCGGGACAGGACATCATGCTACGACTTCGCAGATGATGCGAAATATTCTCGATTTGAAAGATATCAAAGGGAAAACCGCAATAGATATGGGTACCGGTACCGGCATTCTCGCTATCCTTTGCAAGATGCTTGGAGCAGGAAAAGTAATTGGCATTGAGATCGACCCCGGAGCTTTTGAAAATGCAGTCGAGAATGCTGCTCTAAATAATCAAGGTATAGATTTCATTTGCGGTGATGCATCTGTATTAGAGACTTGCGAACCTGCAGATATATTCCTTGCAAATATCAACCGTAATGTCATAACATCAGATATCTCCAAATATGCTGAAAAGATAAAGAGTGGTGGAATCCTCCTTTTAAGTGGCTTCTATACTTCCGATATTCCCATAGTGATGGAAGCAGCCAAGCCATTAGGCTTCACACTCGAGCATAAATCCGAAGAAGGCGACCATTGGGCAGCCATCCGCCTTATCAAGCGTTGAATTTTAGTTTCAAAAGATGTAAAAAATCAAATATTTAAGCATTTTTATTTGGTAGTTTAAAATTTTTTGCTTAAATTTGCAGCGAAGTAATCTACTGACGGGGCATTAGCTCATCTGGCTAGAGCGTTTGACTGGCAGTCAAGAGGTGGTCGGTTCGAGTCCGATATGCTCCACTAACTTAATTTTCATTGAATTAAATGCAAATATATTAATTTTTTGCATTCTTTTATAAAAATAATTGTACAATGATTCCATCGAATACCAATCCACAGATGACGATTGAAGATATCCGTCGATTTCGAAAAGAAATAGCGCGACGAATGAGAGGAGATCTTACTGAAGAAGAGAGAACTCGTTGGAGACAGGCTCAAGAAACATATAATACAATAATTCAAAATAATGGAGGAAAAAACCCAATTCTCGGTTTCTGAATTATCAATTTCACCAATTACAGAGAGCGATTTAGAATCGCTCTCTGGCTTTTATTGTGGCGTAGAAGAAATAGATGATTTCTTTCATGATGAGGTAGCTCTATGTGCTAAATATAAATATCTGATTCCCTATAAATGTTGTTTAAAGGAATCAGGAGTAATTGTTGGCGCTTTTACTCTTGCCAATGATGTATTACGACTGGAACATGAAGATAAGATAGATTTCCCCAATCTTGACAGTGAATATGATGATATTTTTCTGAGACAAACTACCTATCCAGCTATCAATATTGGTCATTTAGCTGTTAAAGAAAATATGCAGTCAAAAGGAATTGGTCAGTTCATTATAGATTTTGTTCGTGTAACTTTCTCAAAATATAGAATTTCAGGATGTCAATTTATTACTGTGGATGCATTAAATAATCAAAAGACTACTAGTTTTTATCAAGATAAAATTGGATTTGAATTTCAAACCGTCAGTGACTTAAATAAACATACAAGAAGAATGTATCTTGACATATTTACCTCGCATGAAGGATGGTATGATTAATTAGAAGAAAAAATGGCTTCTAACCGAGTGAATTAACGGTTAGGNGCCTTTANNATTAAAGTTTATTGGAATNNGNGGGAAAGAGTCAGATTGTCGTGCTTGACGGAACCTCCGGAGGAGGCGTTTTTGCTGAGAGAGTTGGCTTTTCCGGATAATTTTATTTTCGCTCCGCTTGAGGCTGTGGCATCGATGTTGCCTCCCGCGATTCCTGCAAGCTTAATGGAAGCGGCACTTGAGGCTTCGGCTTTGACAATGGAGGTAGTGATGGCATCAATGGTGATGGAAGCAGCGCTTGAGGCCTCCGCCTCTAAATCACCCTTCATACTTGCCACTTCTAATGAAGAGGCACTCGATATTTCGGCATCGAGATCTCCTGTAAGAGAAGCTATGTAGGCAGATGCTGAACTTGAAAAATCGGCATCCAGTTTTGAGCAAGCTATGTTCTTGGCGTTGAAAGATGAAGCGCTGCTCAGATCTATTTCCAATGTCCCATTCAATTTCAAGTCACTTTCTACGGTCACACTTGCAGCTGATGAAAGATCAACTTCATTCAAGGTAGGACTTGAGACTCTAATGATGGATGGTCCCTTTATCTTCACATCCTTATTCCCATCCGGATTAGCATAATATGCTTTGAGAGTCTGGTCTTTTACTTCCACTTTCAGATATTTTTCTGCTGATGGAGTAGTGGATACTTTAGCTATGCCCTCATTAGGTCCTTGAACAAAGATAACCTTGATCGCTTGCGAAGCTTCAATCTCATTGAAATCGCTGATTTTGATGGTTTTATTCACGGAAGCATCCCCATCATTACCCATAATACTGACGTTGGAATTAGCTATTCCATTGATAGAGCAACCCGATAAAAGAATTGCGGCACATATTGCCAATCCTGTAGTTAATGCTGATATGTTCATAATCATTTAGTTTTGTTTCTTTATTATATAGACGATTTTTTTCCAAAAATGTGACAAGGAAAGTCAATTTTTCAATAAAAATTATTTAACATCTCCAAGGAGCAGTAATTTATCAGTTATTATTCATATAATTCACAAAAATCCGTAAATACATATTCAAATAATTTCTGAGGAATCACTTATGCGTGATGAATTATTATTTAGATGATAAATATAGTGCATACATATCCCTGAGTTGGTCTGGTGTTACTTCGAGAACTGCCAGACGAGCGAAAAATAATTTGCTTTCCTCACCAAGAAGAGTATCAAGTCTTATTTTCCTGATGATTTCTACAGCATTCTCAGCTACAAAGAAACCAAGACCGCGCTTATTAAAAATTACTCCTTGTCGCTCAAGGATCTCGAATGCTCGGGCAGCTGTCGCCGGATTGACTTGCTGAGTGACCGCATATTCCCTGACGCTTGGAATGCGTTCAAGCTCCCGATATTCATCGAGAAGGATCCGGTCGCATATCTGGTCTGCAAGCCTGACATATATAGGTCTGTTATCTGTTTGTATCATATTTTATTTTGTCATAAATCTCTGAATTATCTGAGTATTGCGGTAACGCAACCATGCAAATATCCAGCATACTATATTGATAAGAGCGAGAGAGGTAAGTCCAGTCCANTTCAATAAAGTGATGTGATGGTCCCAGAATTGAAAGAAAGTAAACCAAGAGAGATCGGCAGCGGAAATGAAAATCATAAAANTAGCACCAATCCATNCAAGTATCAAAAGCGCAACCNANGTNTTGANCCATGACAGTTTTGGCCAAAGAGNNCTCCCAANNGCATANNGTNNACATCCTAAANNNGCCCAAAGAGCGNATGCTGAAANTATNGTACATNANTGATNTGAATCTATGAATTCTCTAATGTCTTCAACTATTGGACTTCCTCCACCAAATCCAATTTCGCATATCAGTGCACCAATTAGGAAACCCAAAATTAGTGTGATAGTTCCCACTACAATATATTCCAAGAACCTCAGACTGAATTTCTCTACTCTTGATGCTGGGATCATAAATGCCGAAATGCGTTTTCNCTTAGAACTCAGATTATTGNAAGTAAGTGAACCCAATNTTGTTAGACCNATATTAAAAATCCATATTGATATCACCAAATATGTCGAACCGAAAGAATCCTGCTTACTTTTAATTATAGAATCGAAACCGGAATGTTTGAAGCTATTAATGTCAATGATTGCGATTATGCTAATTAGAATAGCTAGAGCTATGAAAAATCCGCAAGCTGCTATAATAATTTTTATGTAATTGCTCTTGTTGACCACATAGTCAGCTTTCATAAGAGTGACGAAACGCTCCCATGAGAATATGTTATTTTCATTTAATGGTGTTGTTTCCATTGCTTTATGCCATTTTGGGATTACTATTATAGATATAGTTGAAGAGAGCCTCGAGGTTAACTTCTGTCTCAAGTTGGTCAGGAGTACGCATCTTCATGAAAGCATAACCCCCCATTACCTGTTCGCTCCAGATGACACCATTCTCCGGAAGCACAGGAGCGAGACCAAAAAGGAATTTTTCTTGGAGATTTGCTATAGATTCATCAAGTCGTATGCCGGTATTATCCATTATTGTGACGTGGTCGAGAAGTTGGTCTAGATCCCTAACTTGGTGAGTGGAGATGATGATTGACCTATCTTCGTTCATTGTCTGAATGACTGCTTTTCTGAATTCACTTTTTCCCGGGATGTCAAGACCATTGGTTGGCTCATCCATCAGAAGGACAGGTGTATGGCAGGCAAGGGCAAAAGCAAGGAAAGCTTTCTTTCTCTGACCCATCGAGAGGGCTCCAAGATGGATTTCTGGCGTGAGATTGAAATGGAACAATGCCTCTTTGAGAGATTCTTCAGAGAAGTTGGGATAGAATGGTGAGTAAGCCTTCACGTATGCCTTCAGAGAAATAGAAGGAATGTCGAATTCTTCAGGAACGAGAAAAATCTGACTTAAGAAATCAGGATTCCTATCCCAAGGATTAAACCCATTGACATTTACAGTTCCTGAAGTTGCTTTAAGAAGGCCTGAAATTAGATAGAGCAGAGTGCTCTTGCCGGCGCCGTTGGCTCCAAGCAAACCGACAATCTTTCCGGAAGAGAGTTCCATGCTGAAGTCAGCTATGGAATCTCTCTTGCTTCCAGTATAGCGGTAAGATACGTTTTTTAATGAAATCATCTTTTCTTATCTTTAATTAATAACAACTATCTTTATTAATGTAATGGTGTATTAGTGTAGTAATACACTGCAAAATTATGATAAATTTTTTATTCCTCCAAATTTTTAGACGATTTTTTTTGAAAAAATTCGTTTTTTCTTAAAATGAAGAAAAAAATCGATCTTTTTTAGTATTTTTGCACTCATGAAAAGAATAGGAATATTGAGCGACACACATGGATGTTGGGATGACAGGTATGCTGTGCATTTCAGCGATTGTGATGAAGTATGGCATGCTGGTGACATAGGTGACTATGCAATCATAGAGAAGCTTCAAGATATTGTGCCAGTAGTTAATGCTGTTGCTGGAAACATTGACCATGGGTTGGTGCGTCGAAAATGTCCTGAGCTTGAGATTTTTGAAGTAGAAAGTGTAAAGGTGCTTCTTACTCATATTGGTGGTTATCCTGGAAAGTGGAGTAAAGGAATGAAGCACTTACTTATCGAAAACCATATCGATCTTATGGTTGATGGCCATTCCCATATCTTAAAGATAATTTATGATAAAGAACTACAATTACTTCATATCAATCCGGGAGCAGCGGGAATCTACGGTTGGCATAGTGTACGGACATTGGTAAAATTGACAATTGATGGCCACGATATGAAAGACTGTGAAGTCATCGAACTGTCTCCCTCCAAACCATCCTGAATAAATCTTTCCCCCTTGACAACTGGCCAACCCGACAACCTGACAACTCAAATAACTCAAAATTAGGTATTGATAATGTGGATGTTTTTTTGTAATTTTGCATTTATTTAGAATAAGTCTATATAACGAAAATGAGATTAGTCGACCTTTTACCGGGCGAGACCGGCGTTATAACCAAAATACTCGGACATGGTGCATTCCGAAAAAGGGTAATGGAGATGGGGTTTGTAAGAGGCAGAGAGGTAACTTGTATGCTCAATGCTCCACTTCAGGATCCTATCAAATATGCTTTGATGGATTATGAAGTCTCTTTGAGAAGGCTGGAAGCATCGATGATAGAGATAATGCCTCTTCAGGAATGGCATGAACACGAGACTGATGCGGATAAGGCAGAAAAAAAAGCCACTGCCCAACATGATGAGGATGCTGCTCATGCAGTGCGTCACGATAAGATCATTAATGTAGCACTTCTTGGCAATCCGAATTGTGGCAAAACCTCCCTATTTAATATAGTAAGTGGAGCAAATGAACATGTCGGCAACTATGCTGGTGTGACAGTCGATGCAAAGTCAGGACACCTTAATTATAAAGGATATCGAATCAACATAGTGGACCTTCCCGGGACTTATTCCCTATCAGCATATAGTCCTGAAGAACAATACGTGGTAAGATACCTTAGGGATGAGACGCCTGACGTGATGATCAATGTTATTGTTGCTTCAAATCTCGAGCGAAACCTTTACATGACTACTGAGCTTATCGACATGAACCGTCCGATGGTAATAGCCCTTAACATGTATGACGAGCTTGAGAAATCCGGAGCAACATTGAAGTATAAGGAACTTGGAGCAATGCTCGGAGTACCTATTATTCCTACAGTTGCGTCAACTGGAAGGGGAGTACACGATCTTCTTGACACAGTCATTGAAGTCTATGAAATGAGTCATCCTGACACTCGGCATATCCATGTCAAGATGAGCTCGGAGATTGAGGCAGGTGTGGATGTCCTTCGAGCCGATTTAAAAGCAGAACCGAATGTGCCTCCTCATTTTGCAACCCGTTATCTCGCTATCAAACTCCTCGAGGGAGATCCGGAAGCAGAACTGTTGATTAGGAACACTCCTGATTACAATCAAATCATTAAAGACCGAGATAGGGTAGCTACCGAAATAAAGGAGAAAATTAATGAAGATGTGCAGACTGCCATAGCTGCTAATAAATATGGCTTTATCCAGGGAGCGCTTGCCGAAACTCTCGTGGGTGATTTGGTCCATGAAGAGAAAACTACAAAGATAATAGACGCGGTAGTGACCAATAAGCTTTTCGGTTTCCCTATATTCCTTGCGGCAATGTTCTTCATTTTCTGGTGTACATTCGAACTTGGTTCTTACCCAATGGAGTGGATAGAAGACCTTGTAGGTTGGATTTCCCGACTTTTATCCCAATATATGCCGGATGGTCCGTTGAAAGACCTTATTCTTGATGGAATAATAGGAGGAGTAGGAGGAGTTATAGTATTTCTTCCAAATATCCTTATCCTATACTTCTTTATATCCTTTATGGAAGATTCAGGCTATATGGCCCGGGTCGCGTTCATAATGGATAAGCTTATGCATAAGATGGGACTCCATGGAAAGAGTTTCATTCCATTGGTCACTGGTTTTGGATGTAATGTACCTGCAATTATGTCTACGCGTATCATCGAGAGTAGTTCAAGCAGATTGATAACCATATTGATACTTCCTTTCATGTCTTGCTCCGCAAGGCTCCCGATTTATGTGCTACTCGCAGGTGCATTCTTCCCCCATCATGGGGCGATAGTATTTTTCGGACTCTATTTGTTGGGAATTATTGTGGCTATTCTTACTGCTAAAATGCTAAGGAAGTTCTGGTTTAAGGCTGATGAGACTCCTTTTGTGATGGAACTGCCGCCATATCGTGTCCCGACATATAAAGCGGTAGTGCGTAGCATGTGGTCGAAAGCTAAGCAGTATCTTCAGAAGATGGGTGGTTTGATTCTCGTAGCGTCAATCATCATCTGGGCATTGTCTTATTTCCCAAGATACTCTTTTCAGCAGATTCCTCAATCTTATCTGGAGAATACCTTAGCGGAGATGCCTTCAGATGAACTTAATGAAAAGTCNCCAGAAGANATAAATGAGCTTGTNTTGCACTCCTNTCAGCANGAACATTCGATACTGNGAAGCATAGGTAAGGTCTGTGNACCNGTCGNGCGGCCAATGGAACTTGGCTGGCAATCTTGNGTATCTTTGATTGCAGGTATGGCAGCTAAAGAAGTGGTTGTATCTACCATGGGTGTTCTTTATGTTGGAGATGACGATGCAGATGCTCTTAGCGAGCGACTAAAGACACCATCTCCATTAACAGGAAAAGCACCATTTACCACGGCTTCAGCTATAGCATTCCTTGTTTTCGTGTTGCTTTATTTCCCATGCGTGGCAACGCTCACAGCGACTATAAGAGAGACAGGCAATTGGAAATATGGAGTGTTCTCTCTCGTCTATAATACGGCTCTCGCTTGGATATTGGCAGTGGTTGCTTTTAACATAGCAAATCTTTTCTCATAATCGTTTAAATAATCATACTTAATTTGTGATGTTTTACGTTATAGATTTATGAAACGTAAAACATCACTTTTTTTCATATCTCTCTATTTAGGTTCTGGCCTCGTTATGTCGCAGTCTCTTTCTTTCAGTGGAAATTCATTGAAGGTGCTGGAAGTGACTCCGGAAAAATCCACTAGTCTCGAAAAGAAATATG